>Ga0265797_10009751_pt1 | contig 12360 bp, 8 predicted proteins | sample P2T30metagenome_FD_192433 | JGI IMG/M metagenome (GOLD analysis project Ga0265797, IMG submission 192433) | Plant litter microbial communities from East Loma Ridge, Irvine, California - P2 T30 | ecosystem: Environmental > Terrestrial > Plant litter > Unclassified | place: USA: California... | reverse complement strand
GCTCGTCCGGGGTGCGCGGACGGCCGGCTCGGCGGGCGGCGGCAAGCGCGAGTACTACGGCGTGACGCTCGTCCGCGACGTCTCGGCGGCTATGACCACGCGGGCAGGCGACGACCTGGGGCCGTTGGCGCCGCTCAGCCCGCCGGTGCGCTTCGGTTTCGGCTCGGCCCCCGCGCGCCCCAGCCTGGTCGACGTCGTCACAACGATCCGCTGATCCGCTGATCCGCTGATCCGCTGATCCGCAGCTCTGCGGGGTCGCACGGGAGTCAGGGCACCCGCGGGTGAGACCGGGTGAGCGGGCCGCCACGCGGCGCTCGCGCACCCCGGACGCGGCATTGTCCGACGCTCGACCATGAGATAGCTTCAGTCTTCGACGCTCGACCAGGCTCGCTTACCCCTCGGCCCGGTCGACGACGCCGACGCGCCCCGAAGCGTCCGGCAGGCTGCGTCCAGGACCCGAACCTGACAGGACACCACCCATGCGGTCAGCCCCGCCCGAGAGACCCGACGACCCCGCCGAGACCCGGCTGCCCCCGACCTCGCCCCGGCACGCCGCCGAACCCGACGCGCGCCCGTCGGCTGCGTCACCGGTGGCCGGAATGCCGGTCTTCGACCCGCCGCCGGTCGCCGACCCGACCCGGAGCATCGGGTCGCCGGGCCCGGACGCCGCCCCCGCCGACCCGGATCAGTCGCGGCTCTTCGGGCGCGGCCTGCTCTACGTCATCATCTGGTCGCTGCAGCTCGTCGTCGGCACGGTGGTCTCGCCGGTGCTGGCCCACCTGCTCGGCGTCACCGACTTCGGCGCCTTCTCGACCGCGCAGGCGATCTTCCAGGTGCTCAGCGTGCTGGCGCTGCTCGGTCTCGACCAGGCTCTCGTGCTGCAGCACGCGGAGGACGGCGACGCCCGGAACGCCCGCGGGCTCGTCGCCGTCGGCCTCGTCATCTCGTTCGTCGCCACCGGGGCGGCCGTTCTCACCGTGCCGTTCTGGGCCGGAGCGCTCGGCTTCGGCAGCGAGCACGACCTGCTCCTGGTCGTCCTGCTGTGGGCGGCCCCGTCGGCGGCCGTCCAGGTGATGCTCGCCCTGCTGCTCGCCGAAGACCGCTTCCGGGCGTTCGCCACGACGAGCATCGTGTCGGCCGTGGGCGGCCAGGCGATCGGCTTGACCCTGCTGCTGACCCTCGGCGGCGGCGCGCTCACCTACGCGTGGGGCAGCGTCATCAGCCAGACCTTGGCCATGGTGATCGGGCTCTGCTTCACCCGACCTCTGATCGGCGGTCTGGTGAACGGGCCGGTCGCGAAGCGCGCCCTGTCGTTCGGCGTGCCGCTCGCCCTGGCGAGCCTGGCGTACTTCGTCCTGAACGCCGGCGACCGCATCGTGCTGCAGCGGCTGATGGGCCCCGACGCGGTCGGTCAGTACCAGGTCGCGTACGTGGTCGGCTCGTCCGTCATCCTGCTGCTCTCGTTCACCAACAGCGCGTGGGCGCCGCACTTCGCGAAGATGCGCGACGAGACGGCCCGGTTCGCGCTCGCGATGACGGCGCGCAACGAGATCTACCGTCTGCTGAACCCGATCATCGTCGCCCTGACGCTGGTGACCCCCTTCGCGATGCCGATCCTCGTGCCGGCGAGCTTCGACCCGTCGAGTCTCACCATCGTCGTCTTCGTCGTGGCGCTGACGGCCTACCCGGCGACCGCGGGCGGCGCGAGCGGCCGCCTGCTGACCATCGAGCGGCGGGCCAAGACCCTCGGCGTCATCACCGGCGTCGCGGCCGCGGCCAACGTCGGCCTGAACCTGCTGCTGGTGCCGCCGCTCGGCATCCTCGGCGCGGCCGTCGCGACCGTCATCGCCTACTCCGTGCTCGCGGGCCTGCAGCTCGTCGTCCTGCCGAAGCGCGTCGCGTGGCACGGTGCCCCGGTCGGACTCCTGCTCACCGTGCTGGCGAGCGTGGTCGTCGCCGCGGCGACCATCGCACTGCCGCAGACCCTCGAATGGAACATCGGGCGCTGCATCGTCGCGCTGGCCTGCCTGCCGTGGTTCCTCCGCCGTCTCGCCGCCGCCCGCCGCCCCCCGGAGGTCGACGCCGCAGACGACGCCGCGGGTGCCGCACCGGAGGCCCCCGCAGCCGAGGCCCCCGCACCCGAGGCTCCCGCACTCGACGACCCCGTCGCCGCCATGCCCGCGCACCGATCACGCCACGACCAGGAGACCTCATGACCCGCCGCCCCCAGGTCGCCGAGCCGGCCCCGCGCCGGGTCGTCGTCCTCGACCTCGCCGAACCGCTCCCCGACCTGGTGGCCGACGACCGGTACGACTCGGCCATGGTGTTCGGCACCTGGCGGGGTCTCCCCGTCGGCGTGGCCGACGTCATGCTCACCGACGACCCGGCCGCCGCGCGCACGGCCCTCACGCCGCTCACCGATCTGCGCGACGAGTCGGTCCGCTACGAGGCGTCGCGCCCGCCGCGCCTCCCGGACGACCGCCTCCCCGCCGTCACCGTGGTCGTGTCGACGATCGTCGGACGGCGGGAGGACCTCCAGCTCATGCTCGACGGCTTCGCGGACGTCGACTACCCCGACGTCGAGTTCCTGATCGTCGACAACCGGCCCGTGCTCCCGTCCGACGACGTCCTGCCCGGGCTCCTGGCGGGTCGCGACCGGGTCCGTGCGATCCACGAGCCCCGCAAGGGCATCTCGGCCGGGCGGAACGCCGGCGTCGCCGCGGCCCGAGGCGACATCATCGTGTTCACCGACGACGACGTGCGGGTCGAGCCGAACTGGCTGCGCGAGCTCGCCCAGCGCTTCGTCGACGACCCCCGGGTCGACGCCGTCACCGGTCTGATCCTCCCCGCCGAGCTCGACACGCCCGCCCAGATCTGGTTCGAGCGCTACTACGGCGGCTTCAGCGGCGAGCGGACCTGGCGACCGCTCGTGCTCGACGCCGAACGCCCCGCGTCGCGCCTGGTGCGCGGGGCTCGGATCACGGTCGTCGACGACGGCGAGGTGGTGCGCCGCTTCGCGGTCTACGGCGTCGGCGCGTACGGCGCCGGGGCCAACATGTCGTTCCGGCGGAGCGCGCTCGAGCGGATCGGCGGCTTCGACCTGGCCCTCGGCACGGGCACGCCCGCCCGCGGCGGCGAGGACCTCGCCGCGTTCATCGGGGTCCTCTGGACGGGCGGCCGCATCGCCTACGAACCGGCGGCGGTCGTCCACCACCGTCACCGCCGCGGCACCGACGAGCTGCTCAAGCAGCTGCGGGGCAACGGGCTGGGCTTCACCGCCATGCTCACCTCGCTCGTGCTCGGCGACCGCCGTCACATCGCGGGGCTGGCCTGGCAGCTGCCCCTCGCCGTGCGGTCGATGGCGGCGCAGAGTCTCTCCCGCATCGGAGGAGGCGCGTCCGACGCCGCCGAGAGCCGCCCCGCCGGACTCGAAGACGAGTACCCCCGGTCGCTCGTGCTGAACGAGCTGCGGGACTACCCCAAGGGGCCGCTCGCCTACCTGCGGAGCCGGCGACTCGCGCGTGCGATCGCCGTGCGCCCGGCCGATGCGCCGGTGGCCGTGCGATCGTGACCGCGCCTCCTCGGCTCCGCACGGGTCGGACGGGACCGCGAGCCGGGTCGTCGACGCCCCTGAGGGTGCTGACGACCGCCGAGCGGCTGCGACCGGTCGGCGGCGTCGAGCTCTGCATGCTGCAGGACACCGTGGGCCTCGTGGGTCGCGGTCACCGCGTCGACGTGCTGTTCCACCACGACGGCGTGCAGCGTGCCGAGTACGCGGCCGTCGGGGTCGAGCCGATCGGGCCGTACCCGTTCGACGTCGACCGGTCGAGCGTGCTCCGCGATCTGCGGCGCTTCGCACCGTCGATCGCGCGGGCGCGGAGTCTCGCCTCCGACGTGCTGTGGCTGAACCGCCCCGAGCAGATCGTCTGGGCGCAGCTCGCGGCGCGCTGGGCCGGGCTGCCGATCGTCTGCCACCTGCACCACGCGCCGAACTTCCACCGCACCCGGCTGGTGATGACGGGGGTCGCGCACTTCGTCGCCGTCTCCGAGTTCATGAAGACCCTCTGGGTCGCCGCCGGGATATCGCCCGAGCGCATCACCGTGGTGCACAACGCCGTCTCCGTCGACGAGTACCCCCGAGGAGGCGCGGCGGAGCTCGAGATCGCCCGTCGCGACCTCGGACTGGGCATCGCCCCCGGAGCCCGCGTGGTGCTGAGCTACGGGAGGCTGTCGGTCGAGAAGGGCGTGCTGACGCTCGTCGAGGCCTGGCGCGGGCTCGCCCTCGACCCCGAGCGCGCGGTGCTCGTGCTGGCGGGGCCGGCACCGGTCGAACCCGAGGTGCTCGAGGCTCTGGCCGGTCTGCCCGAGGGGTCGTACCGCCTGCTCGACGCCCGGCGCGACGTCGTCCCGCTGCTGCACGCCGCCGACCTCGTGGTCATGGCCTCGCACCTGCCCGAGGCCTTCGGTCGCGTGCTGATCGAGGCGATGTCGACGGGGCGACCGGCCGTCGGCACCGACGTCGGGGCGGTCTCCGAGGTGCTCTCGGGCGAGTTCGCCGGCCTGCTCGTGCGCCCGGCCGACCCGCTCGACCTCGCCGCCCGCATCGCGGCGGTGCTCGACTGGCGGCACGACGACCCCGGTCTGGGCGAGCGCTGCCGTGACCGGGTCGCCGAGGGGTTCCCCCACGAGCAGCACATCGACGCTCTCGAGGCCGTGCTGACGGCGCACGCCCGCCGTCGGCGCCCGGGGCGGCGGGCCCGTCGTCGAGCGGGCGAGCGCAGCCGGGGAGCCGCTCAGCCGTCGTAGCGGTAGATCGTGGCCCAGTCGATGTGGACGGCGCCCTGCGCGCCGTCCGGCGGGGCGCTCTTGAGGGTCTCGATCTGCATCACCCAGTGCATCTTCGCCGTGGGGATGTCGCTGCGGGTGGTGCCGATGGTGACTCCGTCGATCTGGAAGGCGATCTCGTCGGGGCCCCATTCGATCGTGTAGGTGTGCCATTCGCTGAACGGCACGGCCGTGCGGCGGTCGAACGAGTTCTCGGACGGGTCGCTGAGCTTGTGGTTGTAGGCCCTGACCTCCTTGTCGAGGTGACCCTCGGGGAAGTCGATCTCGCCGTCGTCCCAGTCGTTCTCGTCGCTCCAGAGCAGGAACGCCGCGCTGTAGCCCTCGACGGGGTCGGCGCGCAGGCGCACGCTGTAGCGGCCGTGGGTCTGCCCGCCCCATTGGCCGTCGACCAGCGGCACGACGGCCGACGACGTCACCTCGTCGCCGAGGGCCGAGACGCCGAGCGACAGCATGCCGTCGGCGACGGAGATCGCGCCGGCCCGGTACGTGCCGTTGTCGTTGGTGTCGGTGAAGCCGTCGTACGGCAGCCACGAGTCCGCGTACGGCCCGGGGAACGACCCACGGGCGACCGGGGTGTCGAAGTCGTCGACGAAGATCTGCCTCCACCCCGGCAGGTCGCCGACGGGTGCGGCCTCGCCGCTCGGGGACGCCGTGTCGGCGGTGGACGCCGAGCCGGGGGCGTCGGCCGACATGTCGAGGCGCGGGGCGGATGGCACCCCGCCCGCCGGAGGCGCGGTGCCCGTGTCGGACGGGTCGGCGGGGGAGTACGTCGTCGGCGCGTCGCTCGGCACCGGGGCCACCGGGGCGGACGCCCCGTCGGTGCTCCACGGGGTGACGGCGCCGGAGTCCTCGCCGAGGACGATCATCGGCAGCCCGACCAGCGCGACGACCGAGAGGACGACCACCGTGGTGACGGCGACGCGCGTCCGCCGTCGTCGAGAGGACGCTCGGGTTCTCTCGGTGGTCGGCACGTCGTCGGTTCCTTCGGGTAGCGATCGTCGCCGAGGCGGGCGTGGGTGAACCCGACGCGTCGGAACGATCGAACGATCATCGCCCGCGACGTCGCGCGGGTCAAGGCGACCCCCGTCGAACGAGGCACCCCCCGATCGAGGGGCACCCGCCGGGAGGTCGACGCGTAGTCCACTGTTCACCCTGTCGATGTCCGGCCCCTGCGTATCGCGGGGAGCACAGCGCAAGTTACTCTGAACGGACCCGTCACGCCCGACACCCGAGGGCGAGGCGGCAACCCGAATCACGCCGACCCGAACCCGGCGCTCTTCCACCCCGCCGACGAGGCGACCCCCACCCAGGGTCAGACGGCTCCGTCGGTCGAGCGCGCCGCCCGTGATGGTCGGCGGCTACCCACTGGAGATCACTCGTGACCCGAGCTGACTCTGCCCCCGCGAGTGCGCGCCCCGACAGCGCCGATCCCGACCTCGCGAGCCGCAGTCACCCGACCCTCGTCCCGACCCGCGACGCCTACGCGGTGATGTCGCCAGGCCGGCGGCTCGCCGCGGCCGGCCTCGTCTGGCTGACCCTGATCGTCATCGGGATCGGCTTCGCCACGCCGGCGACGGCGCTCCGCGAGCTGGCGGTGCCGGTCTTCCTGCTGCTCGAGCTCGGCATCGCCCCCGTGCTGCTGGCCGCTCCGATGCGGTCGTCGCGGTTCACGCTGATCGCCGTGGTGACGAGCCTGTCGGCGACGGTGCTGATCGGCACCGCCATGGCCCGGACGCACGTCTGGCAGCCGGCCGAGACGATGACCACGGTCGTCATGGCGACGATCGTGCTGCTCGCGACGGCGACCGTCCGCGAGATCATGGCGATCGGCCTCGACCGCGCGGCGAGACTCGACGGCCTCGTCGAGACGGTCACCGACTCCGTCGACACCGAGGAGGCGCGGCCCGGCATCGCGGACCGCCTGCCCTGGGTGCCCCTCGCCACGGCCGTCGCCCTGGTGCTCGTCGTCGGATCGTCGCTGCTCGTGCGGGGCGACCCCACCCCCGGCGGCCTCTTCTCGCTCGAGGGCCCCGGCTGGTTCGCGGGTCTGGCCCTGCTCGTGGCGGCGACCGTCTTCGCCCTCGTCACGCACCGGAGCCCCGCTCTGCCGCTGCTCGCGCTCAGCGGCGTGGTCGTCCTGTCGCAGGCCATCGTCTACGGCACCCCGACGATGGTCAGCGCGGCCCGCCACGTCGGCGTGATCGACTCGATCCGGGCCGATGGCGGAGTCACCCTGGGGCGCGACATCTTCCAGTCGTGGGCGGGTCTGTTCTCGGGCGTCGCGTGGGTGGCCGACGTCGCCGGCATCCGCGACGTGATGGTCGTGGCGACCTGGTGGCCGGTGATGATCACCCCCATGATCGCCCTCGCTGCCACCGTGCTCGCGCGCCGGTTCCTGGCCGACGACGGCCGCGCGTGGCTCGCCGGGGGTCTCTTCGCCCTCACGCTGACCCTCAACACCATCTACTTCTCGCCGCAGTCGCTCGGCATCGTCCTCTCGCTGTGCATCGCGGCCCTGGCGCTCGGCGCCGGTCGCCCCGCGCGCGAGACGTCGTTCGCCCTCACGAGCCGACCCGCCGCACCCGGCGAGCTCGTCGCCTCGGGCGACCCGGCCCACTCGGCCCGGCCCCGCGCCTCCGGAGTCCTCGGCCGGTGGTCGCTCGCGGCCATCCTCGTGCTCGGCTCGACGCTCGCGGTCACGCACCAGATCTCGCCGTACCTGACCACGGCGGCGCTCGGGGTCTTCGTGGTCTTCCGACTCGTGCGACCGTGGTGGACCCCTCTCCTGGTGCTGGCACCCGCCGTCGTCTGGGCCCTGGCCAACCGGTCGGTGCTCGGCACCTTCCTGGTCCCGGCCGCCGCCGGCAACGTGATCGACAACGCGGCACCGCCGGTGCACGACGGCGCCACCCTCGGCAAGCCGCTGGTCAACACGCTCGCGTTCGGTCTGCCGGCCGTCGTGCTCGTGATCATCGGGCTCGCCGCCCTGGCGTCGTTCCTGCTGCATCGCAGGAGCCGCCAGCAGTGGGCGCTCGTGCTCGCCGCAGCCAGCCCGGTGAGCCTGATCATCGCCACCAACTACGGCGCCGAGGGCATCTTCCGGGTGACGCTCTTCGCCGCCCCCTGGCTGTGCATCCTCGCGGTCATGCTGCCCTGGCCCCGCCGCCTCCCTCGCCGTCTCGGCACGACCGCCCTCGCCGTGGCGCTCGTCGGCGTCGTCGCCGTCAACGTGTTCGGCAACACGGCCCTCGACTGGAACCGGGTCGCCAGCGTCGACACCACCCGCGCCACCCTCGCCTTCGAGGACGAGGCCGAGTTCGGCGCCGCCCTGCTCGTGCCGGGCAACGGCAACGCGACCCCGGGCGCACGGACGGCCAAGTACGACGAGGTGCAGTACGTGCCCCGCGAGTCGCTGGGCGGCTACGCCGACACGGGCCCCGACTACGACGCCGTCGCGGACGAGCGCGAGCTCACCAGCCAGTTCGCCCTCGGCTGGCAGGCGTCGGAGTACTACGTGCTGGTGTCGGACGTGCTGGGCGCCTACGACGAGCGCTACGGGTTCCAGACCTACGCCGACTACCAGGAGCTCGGGCGGGCCTTCGCCGACGACGACCGCTGGCAGGTCGTCTACTCGAGCCCCACCGCCGTGCTCTACCGTCTCGCCGACCCCGAGGCCGTCCGTGGGTAGACGCTGAACGGACGGACGGGGTCGACACCGCCTCGTGGCGACGTCGACCCCGTCGGATCGTTCGGCGGATGCCGGTCAGCGGCGCCCGAGGCGGCGCTCGCCGGTCGAGCCGACCGAGTAGGCGAGACCGTAGTGCTCGAACACGGCGGGCTCCCGCGACGCCTCGAGCTCGCCGTCGGTCTCGATCGAGGGAGCGTCCTTGACGATCTTCTTGTCGAACTGCACCTTGAGGTGCTTCGGGGCGACGACCGCGCCCTGCAGCGGCACGAAGAGCAGCTTCTTGCCGACGATCCCGGCCTGCACGGTGGCGAACGTGGCCAGCTCGGTCGAGGTGTCGAAGTAGATGCTCTCGAGCGTGCCGACCTTGTCGCCGTTCGGGTCGACGACGGGCATGCCGATCCAGTCGCGCAGGTTCTCGGCTTCGAACATGGAGTCCCTCTCTGTCGACGGGGGTCAGGGCCGCCGCGACGACTCCGACGCTAGTCGCCCCCGCCCGCGGCAGCCTCTGAGAAAGACGGTCTCGGGTCTTGCGGCCGGGGGAGGGGGATATGTCACACTGGACGGAGCGCCCTCGTCGTGGAGTGGCAACATCCCATCCCCACCCGTCAGCAACGATCGCGGCGAGTGCGCATCGCCCCCGCGACCCGTGCCTCAGCACGCCTCGTGTCGGCGTCCTCCCGGCGAGTCCTCTCGTCGTGCGCGCTCTCCGCCCGAACGGAGGCACGCCCGTGACCGACACACTCGCCCGTCCGACGACCGGTCGGAGCCAGACCGAGCAGCCGCACACCCTCACCGCCTCGGCGGTCGTCGGGATCGCCGTGCTGGGGCTGTCGACCTTCTTCGCCATCACCACCGAGCTGATGCCCGTCGGGCTGCTCTCGACCATGAGCGCCGATCTCGGCGTGGCCGAGTCGCGCATGGGCGTCGTCGTCACGGTGTACGCGCTCGCCGTCGCCGTGCTCGCGCTGCCCCTCACGTGGGCGACGGCGCGGGTGCCCCGCAAGGCCGTGCTCGTCGCGACCCTCGTCGGGTACACGGTGTCGAACCTGATGGTGGCCTTCGCTCCGAGCTTCGAGTTCCTCTGCGCCGGGCGCATCGTCGGCGGCGTCGCCCACGCGCTCTTCTTCTCGGTCGCGTCGGCCTACGCGACCCGCATCGTGCCTCCTCGGCTGGCGGGGCGCGCGATCGCGTTCGTCTACTCGGGCAGCTCGCTCGGCTTCGTGATCGGCGTGCCCGTCGCGACGACCGTCGGCGACCAGGTCGGCTGGCGTCTCGCCGTCACCGGCGTGGCGGTGGCCTCGGCGCTGCTCGCCGTCGTCGCGCTCGTCTTCCTGCCGTCGGTGCGCGGCGAGTCGTATCCGCACATCGGGTCGGTCGCATCGTGGGCGCGCAGCGGTCTGCTGGCCGTGGTCGTCGCCGACCTGCTGCTCTTCGCGGGTCACTACGTGGTCTACACCTACATCGGGCCCTACCTGGTGGACGCGGGGCTCGGCACGGGCTCGACGGGCACGGCGCTGCTCGTGCTCGGGGCGACCGGCGTCGTCGGCCTGCTCGTCGCCGGGGCGTTCGTCGACCGGGCGCCGCGGCAGACGCTGCTCGTCGCGGTCGGGGTCATGACGCTCGCCCTCGGCGCGCTGCCGTTCGTGCACGGCTCGCTGATCGGCACCTTCGTCGTCGCGGGCGTCTGGGTGGCGGCGAACGGCACGACGGGCACCCTGTTCATGGCCGCGGCGATCCGCACCGGCGGCGTGAGCCCCGACATCGCGGGGGCGCTGATCAACGCGGGGTCGAACGTCGGCATCGCGGCCGGAGCGGCGCTCGGGGCCCGGGCCTTCGAGATGACCGGGCTCGCGGCGCTGCCCTACACAGCGGCCGTCATCGTCGGCGGGAGCTTCGTCGTCGTGCTGCTGGCCCGGCGCGGGTTCCCGACGATCGGGCACTCGCAGGTGTCGCTGTCGACGTCGAACCTGCGCACGATCACGTCGTCGGTCGCGGTGGTCACGGGCTCGGTGCGGACCATCCCGTCGCGCACCGGCTCCGTCCCGACGCTCGGCGGTCACTCCCGCCCCGACGCCTGACCCGCGCGTCACCCGAGGAGGCGCGGCACGGCATCGACCCGGCCGCCGCGTGTCACCCGAGGTCATCGCGCAGCGCCGCCACCGTCCGATCGGGCAGGATCGACGCATGACCGAGTCCTCCGCGCCGAAGCAGCTCATCCTCAACCTCTTCGAGATGAACTGCGTCGGGCACATCACGCACGGTCTCTGGCGTCTGCCGCACAACCACCGCAGCGAGTACAAGGACCTGGCGTACTGGCTCGAGCTCGCGCGGCTGGCCGAGAGCGGCGGCTTCGACGCGATCTTCATCGCCGACGTGCTGGGCGCCTACGACGTCTACGGCGACAGCCCGGCGCCCGCCCTGCTCGAGGGCATCCAGGCGCCCAACAACGATCCGATGCTCGTCGTCCCGGCGATGGCGGCGGTGACCGAGCATCTCGGCTTCGGCATCACGTTCTCGACCAGCTACGAGCCGCCGTTCGCCTTCGCGCGTCGGATGTCGACCCTCGACCACCTGACGAAGGGTCGGGTGGGGTGGAACGTCGTCACCTCGTACCTGCCGAACGCCGCCCGCAACTTCGGACTCGACGCCGAGATCCCGAAGGCCGAGCGCTACGCCCGCGCGGCCGAGTACCTCGACGTTCTCTACAAGCTGTGGGAGGGGTCGTGGGAGGACGATGCGGTGGTCGCCGACCCCGGAGCCGACGGCCTCGAGCCCGGTTCGGGCGTCTACACCGACCCCGCCAAGGTGCATGCCATCGATCACGAGGGTGAGCACTTCCGGGTGGCCGGGCCGCATCTGAGCGAGCCGTCGCCGCAGCGGACCCCGGTGCTCTTCCTCGCGACGGCGTCGCCGAACGGCGTCGAGCAGGCGGCCCGCAACGCGGAGGTCGTCTTCACGGGCGGCCCCGCGGTCAAGGCGGTGGGTGCGGCCACGCGGGCGGCGGCCGTCGAGGCGGGCCGTGCGGCCGACGACGTGCGGTTCATCGTGCAGGCGGGTGTCATCACGGGGCGCACCGACGCCGAGGTCGCCGAGAAGCTCGCTCTCTACCGGTCGTCCGCCAGCGCGCAGGGGCGGCTCGTGCACCGCAGCGTCCCGTTCGACGCGCTGTCCCACCCGAGCGATCGGACGGTGCGCGAGGCCCTCGAGATCGAGGGTCGTCTCGATCACCCGGGTGCCGCCTCCCTGCCGCTCGACATCACCGTCGGTCAGCTGATCGACGGTGTCGACGAGGCCTGGGGTGGCACCTTCTTCGTGGCCGGCACGCCGACCGTCGTGGTCGACGAGATCGAGCGCTGGCTCGACGAGGAGGGCATCGACGGCATCAACCTCCGCCAGTACCACTCGTTCGACACGCTGCGCGACTTCGTCGAGCTGATCGTGCCCGAGCTCCGCCGCCGCGGGCGCGTCCGCGAGGCGTACGTGCCGGGGGAGACCCTGCGCGAGCGGCTCACGGGAGGCGGCCCGCGCCTCCCCGAGACGCACCCGGCGGCCGCCTACCGGCGCTGAGGGGGCCCGGAGGAGATGGACATCCGCTGGTTTGAGGCCGCGACGTTCCGTGATGCTCAGGGGGGGGGCGGTCTCGAGTGAGACGGCTGCGTCGGCGAGTGAGGGTGTCGAGTGTGGCCAGGGCTACGAGAACCGAGGAGCATTCGCGAGTGAGGAAACCCACGTGGGCCGTCGTCGCTTTCTCCGGTGGAATCGACCTCCTGATCGGAGGTCCGATCTACGGCTTCATAGGGCAGCTCGTGGGCTACCCGCAGATGTGG
>Ga0265797_10009750_pt1 | contig 12360 bp, 13 predicted proteins | sample P2T30metagenome_FD_192433 | JGI IMG/M metagenome (GOLD analysis project Ga0265797, IMG submission 192433) | Plant litter microbial communities from East Loma Ridge, Irvine, California - P2 T30 | ecosystem: Environmental > Terrestrial > Plant litter > Unclassified | place: USA: California... | reverse complement strand
TCGAATACACCATGATAGCGGCGGCAGCTGCGGGAGATGCGCACTAAGCAACTCGTGTAACAAGCGGTGAGGACGAGACCAGTCCTTGACGTGCAGAACCCCAAGTGGGGTTGCCACCACCCTTTAGCGTGGGGTGAAGATTCCGGTGTCCGGTGAACGGAAAAAGTAACGATGTGGAGTTGTTGGTAGTTCCCTGGCTAGATATGGAGAATAGCCAACAGGTTATATGTCTGGGGTACAGTTGCGTTGGTTTCATGTATATACCGTGGACACAGAGCGAGGCACATGGAATGGCATTTGTTCTCGACAGTAAGCCAGATATAAGAACCAAGGGGTATCGATAGAAGCTTAAAGCTGAGATTTGTAGGCAGTAGAGGGTGCATGTCTATACTAACTACCCCATCCAACAACAGCATAAGCAGTCAGAATAACACAATCTATATGTACAAGAGCCCTCTCACGCCCGACGTCCCATGTTAGGAGGCGCCGGGCATTTTCAAGGGGCGCTCTAGCTGGTATTCACTCTTCCAACGTTCCGTTAAGAGTACACCGTATCGTATCACGGGACTCCTGCAGGCTCAAGGCCTGCATCGTTGGTGTTTGTCTTTTGTGGTTCAGGTAGGCCATTGACACCTGCGGGGTTTTCACATTGTCCGGCTGCAAGCGCGGACAAAGATTACGTGAGGAAGGAGAAAGAAGAGAGAGTAGACATCAATGACGAGTCTGGTATCAATACTGTCTTTCATGTTTGCAACTTACTGCATGTGTGGCTATAAGCCTGATAAGGTATCTTCTTCATCGTTATTCATGCCACAATATAGGCTTTTCGGTGCCTGACCATAACGCCGTGTCGACCTTCAAAGCCATGTGGTCGGTACCAATACGCCTTGCTAACCATTTCCCCAAATCCTAGATCCGTCATTTTCCCGTGTTTGATGAGCCCGTGTGCTAGTCGTAGTGGAGGAAAAGCTGGCTCATGCTCTCTCCATGGTGGTTTCTTCGAATCGCCTCTGCTAGGAGATTGTCGACGTTGATGACCACCAGCTTATCGGGGCTCGCCTGCGCGAGCTTGTGATCGGGGATCGGAAACGCGTTCGTGATGACGATCTTGTCGATGACATCGCAGTTGCTCATTTCCTCAAGACAGTCGCCGCCAAAGATACCATGAGTAGCGAAGCAGTAGACCTTTGTCGCACCACCGCGCTTGACAACAGTCTCGGCAGCCGCAATCCATGACGCAGATTTGTCCATCATGTCGTCAACAATAAAGACAGGGCGATCCTTGACGTTGCCGACAAGAGTGACCATGGTCTCGAGCTCGGGGTTCTTGAGATCCTCTTCCTCATCTTCAGATGATGCAGCGGCGTCGTATGTGCCACCGAGGGCATGCGAATGTTCGGTGTCCCTGTTGCGGGTGGAGGAGGTAGTCGAGATGAAAGAGGACATCATGTGCGAGGGTATATCGTCGTTTTCGCCTTCGGACGGAGGGCGGTTGCGCCAGGTGTTGGTCGATGTCGCGGACATTGAGGGAGAAGGATGTGTATCGTCGACAATATGGCCTTGTACTAGTCGTCCGTGGATGACGTTCCTCGCGCGCTGCAGACGTTAGCTGTATTCAACAGACCCTTTCAAGGGAACATACCTCGTCAGTGTATTCCTCGGCGCCGCTCTCATCTGCACTCTGCTCCTCAGGTTCTTCCCTGTTCTTCTCGACATCTGTTCGAATGGGCTCCAGCGGTACCTCAGGCTCGACGATGGAGCCTGCGCGCATACTCTTAGACAGCGGATGGCTCCCGGTCGGCTCTGACCATCCGTTGGCTCGCCTTTGCAGGGGGTTCGACGGTACGCGCTTCAAACTTGACTTGCCTGGTTCTGCCTTCGAGTCTACCGTCATCTTGGAGATGGGCGTAATCTCAGCGTCGGCATCCAGCGCTGCCTCGACCAGGTCGTCGGGGGTTTCGTATGAGCCATCCAACCGGAGTTGCTCGAACATGGCGCTCTCGTTCCAGTGCACCGCCGTGCCTGCCCTCCGCCTGTCGGTTGTGACAATACCAAAACTGAGCTTTAACGCGTCCGCCAGAGACGTGACGCGCTTGGTGCCACCAGGGTTCTTGCTAACAACGACGGCTTCCCTCCAATTCGGCACGTTGACGCGTATCCAGCGGGCGAGGAGGGGTTCGGCGACGAGGTTGTCGACAGGGCACTTGAAGAAGCCCTGCATCTGGGAGGCGTGGAGGTCGATGGTCATGACATGGTTCACACCAGCGATGTGGAGGAGGTTTGCGACCATGCGGGCGGTGATGGCCCCGCGGTGCTGCTTCTTCTTGGACTGGCGCGAGTATGGGAAGTAGGGCATGACAGCTGGTCATGTCAGCAGCTGGCAGCGAGCCTTACAGAGGCCAAGTACCTGTGACCGACTTGGCTGAGCCGCCTTTGCAGGCCGAGATCATAATCAGCAGCTCCATGATCGAGTCGTTGATTCTGACCCATTAGCCGTTGACGCATACCAAGGCTGGGCTACGCACTTCTCGCTTCCACTCTGGACGATGAAGACATCTTTGTTCCGGATCGAGGTATCTGGAGACGCTTAGCACGTGAAGGCGGCGAGAGTGCTAGCCAACATACGAATGGTGACGGAAGTCTCTCCGTTCTTGAACTTGCCCAGCGTCGCGGAGCCAGGCTTCGTGCCCAGCCTGTCGCAGATGCCGTCGACGAGCTTGGGGTGCGAAGACCCGCCAAAGACGAGTGCGCCCCTCATGGTGGGCGGGCCGAGGAGAGTGACGTTCTCGTAGTGGGCAAACTGAGGTGAGGGCTGGTGAGGACGCCGGTAACGGTCGTGCATGTCAAAATTGTTCGACATGCTAGCTCAGATATCCGCCCGGGAGGGGTTTAGCCCGGCCCCACTTTAATGACCCGATGCGGATACCCCAACCAGCAACGTGTGCCTGACTCGCGAACAGCAACGAGCAGACGGCTGGATAACTTAATAACGACCAAGGGAGCTACGGGAGCGGGAGACCAGGCAGGAGCAACAAGATCGTTATCTGCCTTTATGCAGACGTGTGCATCAACTAGGCGTCTTACAAGCTGCTGCAGCGCTGTCACGCGACCACATCACATTGCTTCCTGGCCAACGGTGCGCGCACGATGCACTTAGTCGCCTTCGTACACGCAATGCATCCGACTCCGCCTCTCAACATGTCATTGGGCTTTAGTACGTTGTGGGGAGATATAAAGTCGAGAATTGGGCCGCAGCATTCATATTGAGTGTCTGCCTCTGACGTGGAGAGCTCTCAATCAAGGACAATGTTGTGTCACTGTAGTGTGCGATTGGATAGGCTTGGTCGTTGTTGAGGTTCTGCGCAAGTATATTGGGCGTCCAAAGCGTCATGCAAGATATTGCAACCATCAGGCTTGCCACGGATGGGGCTATGAATGTGTCTCCAATGACGTGGATGATCAAGCAGGCATAGAGTCGACACCAACAAGACGAGGTACTTTCAAAGGATATACAACTAGGTTCCCTCAGGCATCCACTCGCCAGCTATATCTCCACATGGATCGTAGTTGTGCTTTCTAGACAGCCTCGCCCTTAAGCAAAAGACGTCGTACAAGCTCACCGCTTGCTTTGTGCTCCTGTGGCCCCGGTGCTGTACGTTGCTCAACCTGGATCAATCCCCACACCGGAACTCAACCGATTCGCGACTTTCTTTGTCGTAGCCGTTATAGTTCCCTTCCCAGCTTCATACATACCCTCGAACCGGTTTAGAAGCGTTAGTGTAGCTATGGAGGCGCACGTTGACCTTTGCTCTGATCGCGCGAGCTGCAGACAACCGTTGCCATTTGCAACGCTGATCCACAGTAGCCATGATCTTCGTACTTGCCATGTACATACGAATGCGGGAGACATAGATTACGACGGCTCCTCCCGGAGCATCCACATAGCTGTTCGTGGAGGTCGATCCGCTAGAGTCGGTTTGGCGGCAGTTCATGGAAGCCTTCCAGGTAAATAGTGGGTGCTCTGGGCGTCTGCATCCTTTCCATAGTGCTATAAGGATGATATCGGACATAGGCGGTGAGCTGGTGTCACAATGACAGGTACGTACCATGAGTCTGTAATAGTGAAATTAGCCAACTGCGTGCAAATGTGGTAGATGAAAGACCGTGATGGTGCGCAAAACTGAAGAAACGGCGCCTCATCTGCCTGCATCGAGCGGGAACTTTCTCGTCCCACCATGGCATACACCGAAAGAAGAACACCAGCGCTTTATTTGGGGAGGAGCCGGACCATCGCAATTCCCTCTATTTTCATGATCCTCAGGTAGTGTGATGAGCCGTAAGGCTGAAAATAAACACCCCGATTGGCTGTCCAGCACACAGTATGCGGACACTAGTTTGCACGGTCCGCCTCCGAACGCCGGGTCTCAGGTATGGTGCAATGGCTGGCATGTCTCTCGATGTTGCTGTGCGTGGGACGCGTTTGCATTGACAGAAAACGGCGTACACAACAGCAATGTAGAGCGGCTGGCCAGCCAATAGAGGCTGCAGCGGGAGAGAAGCGTATCCAAGAGCCTGGTTCGAGGTCGTGATAAAGCTTAAGAGCGGGTGAGACGTTGTGCTTCGTCTGACGCGTGCCCGAATTTGTTGGTACTCGAGCGTGGAAAGTGGTGTGATCACGTATCATCTTCAGATGTCGGTTGAATCGCCGATTCTGAACTACCCAACGCAGAAGCATATCCTCCGAATCCTTGTCTGGAAGAGGGGCACCTGGGAGAAACATTGGCAAGCCGACAATGAGACCTCGGCGACCATATGGGTCTACACAGGAAGCTGCATGGTTGAGAAATTAGGTCGCGTTACAAGAGTGTCTGACTGCCATGATGCATGGTGTCAAGCCACAAACCTGGAGGCTCGCTGCGAACGGGGCTTTTTGAGCAGCTAGCGAAAGCCCCCGCAAGCACTTGCCATGGTAGAATTTGAGAGGTCGCGTGGGTGTGAGCCAAGCGTGCTTGGCGTGTTTGCGGCGGGCGATGGAGCTAGCGAGAAGAGGAAGTCACCCCGTCTGGGACTGACGCGCATTCGTCCACACGCAGGACGCCACACGGGCGCCATGGTCACAGCGGACGTGATGGTTGTCGCGATCTTGCATTGTGGCACCGAGCGCCAGGTTCACTCCGATCCGGTGTAACCGATGGGTCCAAGCGAGTATAGAGCTCCCACCACCGCCTCCAAAACGTAGTTCCCGTCGTGATGTCCAGTCAGGTACCATCAAGGCTTATGTGGTACACAGAGGAGGGTGTGATGCGCCGGACCTAGCTCTGATCATCTGCCTGTGGTCGGGTAGGCCGCTGGAACTCCATGTCCCGATCTCGGATGTGCTTTTAGTAAGTAATGAGATCTGGCAGCAATGAATCAGATCGTGTCATGTCATCAAAGGAAAGACGATGTTGTGGTCGACGTGAAAAGGAACAACAGGACCACGAACAGCGCGTCGCTAGGGTTCAAGTTGTTGTGCAGATGCCCCCTGACAGGTGGGATCGTAAACCAGCAAGCCATGACCGAGCTTCTCCTGACAGAAACATCCGATGCGCATATAAAGGCCTCAGATATGAAAGCCGGTCAGGGGTGTCTCTGACAATTGTGAGTGATTACTATGCTCATGTTACTGCTACAGGACTCTAACTTCCGATACTGGAGGAACGAGATTACATGCTGGAACGGAACGTCATGGCTGCTCGTCGCAGAAGAAAGCAATGTCGATAGAGCTGATAGTGGATCTCCCGCCAGCCACCTGCATGGTGCTTGCTGCTTTGGTCCAAGTATGCCCTCGACATGGCATGCAGAATCTCGACATAGAGGCAGACCTATTTGGCGGCCATGAGTGGATCTGCGCGCCACAGCAGGACACGCAATGTAAGGCTGCATGTAGCCGTCTGGACGAGCTGAACCTGGCTGGAGGTCGACTTGACGCAGCAGCCAGAGACAGACCAAATGCACCGACCTGCATCAGTTGCTGCGCGTATTCTGCGAAGGGAAAGGCCGGCGACAGTGCCGACGGCACTTCTCAATGCAGAGAGCGGACGCATTCGTGTATCGCAGAAGACGTTGCAGTGGAGGGCTGTATGTCATGACGGCACGGTGAAAGAAAGAAGACAGGTGGAGCGGACAAGAAACGGGGTGGAGGCGCATGCAGGACGACGTTTTGGGCAGCTGGTGTCTGGGACGCTGGACAGCCCATGCGGCTCACGATGGTGCCGGACGCGTCGTTCATGGTGTCGGGCAGGACAGCGTATCTAAGTGTGCGATTGGCGTGCGTCTATTCTCCGGGGTTCACGAGGAGCAGGCGAAAAACAAAAACTTCGTGACGAGGGCTGGCACGTCGTTGGGGAAGGAGCAGCCTGAGCCAGTGCAGGCGCGAAGCTAAATTTGCCGACGCCATGCGCCCTAAGCTCCTTCCGCATTCCAGTGCACAGAGAGGCGCCGGATTGGACGCCGAGAAGGGACCCTAGTTGGACCGCAGCCAGCATCTCTCGATGCAGCAGACTGCACAGGTGCCATGAGAGAATTGCGGCATGCAGGCACGGTTTGGTGTGACACATAGAATTCGGCAACGCTATCCTCGAAGCATCTCGGAACATTCACATCGCGCCCTTCCCTGCTCCGGCACCAGGGGCTTCGCGACGTCAAGATGCTACCATGGCCGCGGCTGCGGAACGGCCAGCCCGCGTTTGACCAACCCCACCACGCCCGTCTCTTTGAGAGGGCCTCATATTGGAGGAGAGGGAGCAGATCCCCAGCCGGCCTGCCTGTGCTACCATCGAGTACATCTTTTGCTCCATCGGTGCAGCAGCCATCCGCTTTGGATCCCCTCTGTCCAGGAGAGCAGAACCTCCAGACGGCTACACGCTGCTGCGTGTTGCACACTACCGCGCCTGGTGGACATGCACTCAGCTCTTCCTGTAGCTAAAGTTTATTCTCCATTGGGCCCGGCATCGAGAGAGTCAGTATAAGACGGACTACAGATCCGCGTCATTAGCGTCCTCACAGTAGCAACAAGCAAACCCTGAAATCGTTCCTTCTCCAGTAAACAACCCTCACCCGACGTCGCTCTCATTCCAAGTCTTGCTTGCTTTTGCCAGCCACGAATCGACGTACCCTGAACACCCTCGCTTTCGAGTCCGATCCTACCTTAGCCTCAACCGGTATCCTGCCGCAAGCATACAGGTCAGTACTTCACCTCGCTCTCTATATCTAGCCTTCGTGCCCCAGTATCTGTGTCTCACACTACCAGCCAGACAGTCGTTCCCGTTCATCACACGCTTTCCACCAATACTCTTCCACTACCATGGCCCGCCCCGCAAGCTGCACACACAACTTCAAGTTGATCAAGTCCGACACTACTCTCGTCGTCTGGAACTGTCAACTATGTCACACTTCTGGACTCTTTCACATCTATGAGTGCGAGCAATGCAAGCTCAAGACTTGTCGGCCTTGCGCCGCCAAAGCATAGGTGAGTCCAACAATCCCTTCGATCAGGTTCTCCCTCCCCTAGGAATGACACCTTGGACTTACGGCACGTGCCAAGGTGTTGCGAGGGATCATTCGTAAGATGCAACATGTATGTAGGTGCTGACTCGTTGACTGCAGATGGAATGCACAGATCGCCAACTACGATCCAAAGCACCCGAGATCCCGGTTCCCAGATGCACGCGAGCTGTCATTGGCGGCTGACGACCCTCCCACATCATCGCACACCACCCATCTCCGCTACGGTTTTCATCATCATTTTTCACGTCAGCCTTATTACCTCAGCATGGCGTTCAGGCATCTCTACTTTTCACGTCGCCGTCGTTGGCGACTATATCTCGAAACGGCAGGCTTCCTTGCAGGAATCGATTTTACGACTCGCTAGACAGAAGCAAAGGGGTACCCGCTTTGCAAGGGTTTCAGACTCGCCAGGGCCTGCACAGCAAGGCCGATGGCGATTGCCGTTGTGACCCGTCTGTCAGATCCTACGATACCAGGCTTTCTTTAACTGTTCCACGGTCGACTTCCACACACGGTATCTTGTCCCTTTTGTCGCTTTACATTACAACGACCGGTGCAAACCAGCAAGTCATAATGTCTTCAATTCTTCACACACTATTCGGTACTATTGGGAGTCCAGGAATGTTATCTCGTCTCTCTCTTCTAGCTACATGTACATCTAGACGCCTATGGGTGGGGTTGCTGTTTCACATACCCATGAGGCGGCATGCCTTGGCGGCTTAGTAGACTACTTCATATCATAACCAGATCGAATACACCGGCCCGTCCATCTTCTGCAGTTTGCGGCAAGAGCTGCGGCAATCGTCGTGTTCTGCCATTGAAATTAGCTCATCGTATTAACGGCACCGCCGTAGGATTCCGCCTCGTCTCGGTGCCGCGCATCTCATCGTATTCCAAGGTTGGTCTGCGCAGTGCGATCCTTTGTTAGTAAGTGACATATGACTAGCATGCTGGTACCAAACATGACTTTTCAGACAGCTGAGAGCCAAGCGATGAATTAGACGCTTAGCGCGATGTTGTCGCCAAACACACCTGGTACCGATTGCTCTGTCTCCAAAGACCCACAATTCCCGATCGACTACGCAAGACATCTAGGCATGGACGTGCTGCCCAAGGGTCCAGCACAACTGTGGTTTCAGCGCGTATCTACAGCCCAAGAGCCGCAGTCTCGCGAGCCGTGTTCTCGTCTCGCAGAAAAGTCCGAAGACAAGGTGGTGGATACGATTGCCCTATTCGGGCCTGCCTGATGAGGAGCGACACGATTGCCGCCGACAAGAGATAGATAGACAACGCAAGTCTTCATCAGCTTGGAGCATTTCATGTTGCGTATTTGCCAGTACCGACAGGGGAGCTAACTTATCAGACCATATTTCAGCATCGCTTTTCGCAACATCGCAAGGTTTTGAAGGCGCACCGACAGATCTCGGAAGACGACCCTACCAATCGCATTGCAGGCAGCGATCAGTCAGTCAGTCGATTATATATCATGCGGGCGCCTGCCAAACGCATGCGGGGGATATATGGCCGGTAGAATAAGGACATACATGAGATCATAAGACTTGAGGTCGGTGTTCTGCGACAAGTGCCCAAAAGGGTTGGGGGACGCGAAGTTCGCGCTTGCCACCCCTTTTGCCCAGCCTGCCCCGCGCCTTCCAGCCACAGTGCCCCGGCCCATCTCGTGGCCTGCACTAGAACACACTCTGCATACAAACTTTGACCAACAACTGGACCGCTTACTCTGCGTTAGGCCTCACGCTCCACATCCCACCCGTTCACTGTCGTCGCTGTCACTGCCTGCGATGCTGCCTTGCGCAGAGAGCGACAGCCTTGTTGTGTGTTGCGGAACTTGCAGCAGCTGCACAATCGCCATGGGATGACAAGCTTTCATTCGCACGACCATTGGCACGCGCGAGAGATGCTATTGGAGCCAGATGGACGTTATGTTCAGCCGCAGGCAGCCGTAAGCAGCCAATACTGCAGATCTGACGATACGGCCCCCAAACCGACAAGACACATTATAGTCGACGTGCCAGTGCAGACGGACCTTCAACACATGTTCATCTCCTCCCATCCCCCTCTCTGTGCTCGCATTCGCTTTTGAAAACGTCTCCGCTCTCGTCCCTTGATTGAACAAACATAATTGCTTTCGAGCAAAACAGTTCAGCCACAGCGTTACAGATGCCCGGGCCCCGCAGAGAAAAAGCAACAATGGTCTCTGAGAGGAGTGAGGATACACAAACCGGCGCACCTCAGGAGGCAATCAACGAATTCTGGGACAATCTCATCACGAAGCGACCCGAGAAGGTGACCAAGATCTTCCCACCGAGTTTGTATGCGCATCTACTGCCTGCGCAGCGTAAAGAGGGGACCGTCACAGGAAAGAATGCAGCTGAATCCTATGAAGCGGCCGCTGCGCAATGTCGCGCTCGCGTTGCCCGCGTCGTTAAAGAATGCCATCGCACAAATGAAAAGTTTACCGATGCCGACTTTGACATTGAAGATCTGTCAGACAAAAATTGCCAATGGGGTTTGATGAGCTGGTTCAAAGAGGAGCCAGCAAAATCAACAAATCCACAAATCAGCCCTATGCGGCTGGGTAACGCTCTCTCCACGCTGGTCCAAAGTGGGGTAGTCATGTCTGATGGCGCGGTGTTCGATTTCACGGCTACAGCCAAGCTCCTGACCAACAGGCCGAAGAGCAGTAAAGACGGCCCCAATTCTGTGCATCGCGTTGGTTGGATCTTCGAAAACCCGCAATTCGAACTCGACGGCTTCTCCAGCTCCGATCTCAGACAAGGCTCGAATGGCGATTGCTGGTTCATTGCTGCTGTGGCGACTATCTGCAGCAATCCCGTTCTAATGAACAAGATCTGTGTTGCTAGAGACGAGGAGTGTGGCGTCTATGGGTTCGTCTTCTACAGAGATGGCGAGTGGATCTGGACAGTCATTGACGACAACCTGTACCTCGAATGCAGCGATTTTGACACCGCTTTTGGGGACCAGTATGACCCAGCGAACGCCAAGGAGAAGAAGTACAAGAAGAACAACCAGACTGGATCCGAAGCGCTGTATTTCGCATCTTGTGTTGATGAGAATGAAACGTGGCTGCCGCTATTGGAGAAGGCTTACGCTAAAGGTATGCACGAATCCTGCCTGCCGCGATGATTTGGAGTATGCTTGCGATTACTAACGAGCTTACAGTGCACGGAGACTACGATGCCATTGCCGGCGGCTGCAGCGGCGAAGCGGTGGAAGACCTGACAGGGGGCGTTACAACGAAGATTCTTACCGATCGCGTCCTGAGTAAGAAACGACTATGGGCAGATTTACTGCAAGCCGGCAAAGAGTTTCTATTCTCAGCTTCCTCACCTGGCATGGATGGAGATGACTCGGACGCTCGAAGGGGGCTTGCCCTGAGCCACGCTTATTCGATATTGAAGGCAGTTGATGCTGAGGGCGAGGATGGTACCAAGTACCAACTTGTGCTAATACGTAACCCTTGGGGCAAACGAGTCCATGCCGGCATGGGCGAGTGGACTGGACCCTGGTCCGACGGGTCTCGGGAATGGACGGCGTACTGGATGGACAAGTTAGGCCACAAATTTGGAGATGACGGCCTGTTCTGGATGTCGTATGAGGATCTGCTCAAGAGGTTCGATCTTCTTGACCGCACGCGGCTCTTCAACGAGGAATGGACTGTAGTGCAGCGTTGGACGAGCGTACCGGTCGCATGGGTTACTGGCTATGTGAACACAAAGTTCTCGGTGGAAATTAAGAAATCTGGGCCAACCGTCTTTGTCCTATGTCAGGTAAGTAGCAAGGCATTATTCGACGTGAACATACTGACTCTTCATAGCTGGATGAGCGCTACTTCAAGGGTCTAGAAGGCAAATATGACTTCGACTTGCACTTCATATTGCAAGAGCAGGGTTCTGCAGCAGGCGACTACATCATACGCGCTCGAGGTGCTTGGTTCGGTAACCGTAGTATCTCTGCTGAAGTTGACCTTGAAGCTGGAGTATACGAAGTCCTACCAAAGATCGAGGCGTCAAGAAACAAAGACGCTCCAGATGTCCCGGAGGTCGTAACCAAGCTGGCGGAACGCAATCCGCAGAAGCTCAGGCAAATCGGTCTCAACTACGACATCGCAAATGCCAAGGGCATCTTCGAACTTTCTGAGGAAGAGCAAAAGAAGAAGGAACAGAGAAAAAAAGAGGCGAAAGAGAAGAAGACGATGAAGAAGGAGGCGAAAGAGAAAGAGAAGGCGGAATTTGAAGCATGGAGGAAGGAAAAGGCGGAGTTTGAAGCGTGGCAGAAGGAAAAGAAAGCCGAGTACGAGGCTTGGAAGAAAGAGAAGAGCGAGCACGAGACCAAAGAGAAAGTCGAAAATACGGGCAAGTCCGAGGAGGCAACTGAAGACAACGATTCACCACCTGAGCAAACGACTGGGACGGATGCGCCCGAGGATGCTAGCCACGACACCGAACAACCCACAACATCCGATACAGAAGACGAGCCAAACGCCCCAGCCGACCTCACAATCCAACTGAAGGACTCCTCAGGCAAGACAGAGCCCGCTACAGAGCCCGCACTCGAACCACACGACCCCAGCAACAACAGCGGCGGAGACCACACACCTACCTCCGAAACCTTCCCTAACGAACCCTACTTCAGTCCATCCCAACCCCCCCGACCTTACAGCCCCAACCAACAATTCCCACCCCCACAACGCTTCCACTCCCAACCACCGCCAGACTTCCGCAGATATCCTCATCCCCGTGGGAACCATGTTTACGGCGGAGCTCCACCCCC
>Ga0265797_10009749_pt1 | contig 12361 bp, 11 predicted proteins | sample P2T30metagenome_FD_192433 | JGI IMG/M metagenome (GOLD analysis project Ga0265797, IMG submission 192433) | Plant litter microbial communities from East Loma Ridge, Irvine, California - P2 T30 | ecosystem: Environmental > Terrestrial > Plant litter > Unclassified | place: USA: California... | reverse complement strand
AAAAACCAGGACGCGAACCCAAGGGCGAGGAGAACGGCGACAGCGATCCATTCTGGCGACAGGCCAGGGATGGTATCTGCGGTGCCGGCAGGAGAGAAGACGGGGCCGACCGGGGGGAGAACCGGCTCGACAGGAGGAAGGAGAGGCTCGACAGGAGAAAAGACGGTCTCCGCGGGCGGAGTCATGGTGTGGGTGACTCGAGGGAGCCACAGGGTGCGGGCGGGCTGGTGCGCGGTGATAGTCGCCGTGGTGGTGACGAACTCACTCACGGTGACGGTCGAGCGCGCGACCAGGTCGCTCACAGGTGTTGCGCCAATGGTCAGCGTGAGCGCCTTGCGCGCACCACGCATTCCCATGTCCTCGATCATGGGCCAGAAGAAGAGGGTCGCCCAGCAGAGCACGACGCCGGCGAGAACAGCGTCCATGACGGCGGGTGGTGGCCGCTGGTTTGTCGGTGCGCGAGGGTTGCTGCGCGCGGTGTGTGTGGTGGTGCCTTGAGAGGCGTGTGGTGGTGGTGATGGTGTTGCGATAGGCGACAAGAGAAGGGAAGAAAAGGTGGTGGTGCGACGGTATGCTTTGTTCTGATGTCGCGGCTGTCGTGGAAAAGAAGTGGGAGGTGGGAAGCCGCGCTGTTTGTTTAGCGAAAAGGCGGGCGTGTGCGCGGTGGTCACGGTAGTAGCACTCACTTGCCCGGGTTTGCAGTGAGGTGAGGTTGCGAGAGGTAGCAAGGTGACCGGGAAGAGTGAGGTCAGAAAAAGTGGGGCGATGATGTGAGGTTAAGTGAGATTCGTTCTCCCCCCACTGCAATCTTCAGCTGATTTTACCAGCGTGCTCTCAATGGCACTATGTGTCGAATGTCGAGCTATCGCGACAGATACCACCACTAATGGGTCGGACAGAAGTGGAGTTCCAAGTCAAATCGAATGGCAAGAGATGAGTGTCTCGGTGGTGCTTGGTGGCTTTCACGAAGATGCGCCTGATAATACGAGCTCTTCAGAAAACAAGTGTCGTCGAGAGAGCACTAACGATGTTGCAGTATCTCGTTGGCAACTATTGCCTTTTCCCAAGATGCGCCAGATGGTACCACCTCTCAGAAGATCAGATCCAGCGAGATAGTCCCAACGATGTTGCAGTATTTCCTTGGCACAGCGTATTGATTTCCGAGCTCCAACCGATGGTATGAGCCCCTTCGAAAGGTCTAATCCGGCGAGAGAGTGCCAGCGATGGTGTGATATCTCGTTGGTGTACAGCGAGTTGTCTCTGAAAGGCGGGCGATGATATGGCCTCCAAGAGATTCGGTTCGATTCCAGCAAGAGCGTGAGGTGTGCAGGTGTGCAGGCGAGTACGTAAGTGAGTATATACACCGAAAGAACATACGAACCTGCTCAAGGGGGACCACTTGCAACGTCGTTCTTTTTTCCTTGAGCCTACAAAGATCAAGCATTATTACAGCGAGCTCTTTGTGCGCTATCCCAAGCTCATATCATGTCTCAGCGGAGAGGGATGAGATAAAGAGAGAGGCAAGCCGGAAAAGGCAAGACTTGCAAAGAAAGGATGGGAGACGACAAAGCAAATAGAAACAGAGACTTGAAGATATTCACCGTTCTGCAGAACTATGATCAACGAGAAATATTATACAAAGTGCGCAGGTATCGAACCCCAAAAGAACCGCTCCGCTCAGAACGCAAATATCATGGCTGCTTCGTGTGTGGTTTGGATCGCAGCCTTATACCTAGCCGATAGATCGCATCGTATAATCAATCGGACCAGACTGTCTGGGGAGAACAAAGAAAATGGAAAATAAGGGAAATAAGGATGTGAGAGCATACCCCAATTAAGCTTGAGAGCTGCACGCTCACCTCACGTCGCAGACGCTGGTTCAGCGCTCGATGTAGCACTTGTGCTAGCTTCTTTCGGACTGAGGATATCATCTTCTTCTCCATTCTTGCCATCCTGCGCGAAGTCCGGGACGGTGAACAGCCCGCCAGCCGGAGTTTTCGTCTTCTCGTTCGCGTCCACCTCGCTCGCAGTGGGCTTTTCGGTAGAGAAAAAAACTCCTCGTGAAGATGTCACAGGGTCGCTGTCCGCTTCGGGCGCAATGGGTTCTTCGGTAGCGAAAGAGACTCCATGTGCAGAGGTCAAAGGACCGCTATCTGCCTCCACAGGTGCAGGGCTATCTTTGAGGCTCCTAGTAAGAGCCACAGGATGGCCCGTCGCTTCGGGATCGACAGGTGCAGCGGACGAAGGCATCTTTCGCTCGGGGATTGGCTTCTGGTTGGGAAGATGTAGGTCTGACGGACCGATAAGGGAATGGCGGCGGAGCGATTCAAGTTGCGCATCGGGGTCCCAGTCAGCCTGATCTGGTACACCTTCTGCAGCCGGCATGCCCTCTTCCCTCTCTTCTCCCCAAAATGTGCTTCTGCGTCGAGGTGCGGGAGTTACAGGAAGACTAGGACGCTCGATTGCAGAGGGGAAGTCAGTCAAAAGGAGGCTCTCTCTCCTCTTGCGCACTCTGTCAACCAACTCGACGGCTGATGGCTCGTTGGTAGGCGACATGACCTGCTCTTGTTGATGTTGCGTCAAATCTTGCGACTTGCTGCGAGTCTTCTGCCAGGATGAGAATGCTCGGACGTATTGATCGATGCCTTCGACCTCATCCCAAGCGTTCCTGTTGACGGTGCCGAACTTTGCCCATGGTTCTTCTTGTATCTTGATCGTTGGAGTGACAGGCCTGTGGTCACTGCTGCCACTTGCTGTCACTTCGAACTCGTCGGCCATTTCAAAAGGTGGAGATTCAGGTTGTGGTGGAGGTGATGGTGCTGGATCTTCGACGAAAGTTCGAGATGGTGTTGGCACTTCGCGTTCCTCCCAGGGGAAGATTGGAGGAGGCTTTTCATGACTCCTCGGCTTCTCCTTGGGAACCTCAAACCACATGTCTTTTGGCGGATCTGGGTAGGATCGCGGCGGCTGGAACGGCTGGGGATCGGTACTGAACTGATAAATTTCTGTAGGGAAGTTGAACGCCTCTGGCTTAGACTCCGCCGGAGGAGCATCACGAGTTGCATCCCACTCCATGTGCGGCGCCGAGAACTTTCTGACCTCGACCGTAGGTGGTGGCTCGATGATGCCTTGACTGATGTTTTCAGCCGGTTCGCCAGGTTCGGTGAATGGTAACTCGGTGGTGTTCACGGTGGCTTCCGGGGGTGGTGGCGCACCCTGTGCTATCTCAACAGGGTATCCAGTAGCGTAGTAGACGTCGGGTTCCCTTTGCGTTTCGGCCTTGACCTGGGCTTCTACAGCTCTTACAGGTCCTCGTCGACCGGTCGCAGAGTATTCTGTCGTAGACACCTTGAAGTGTCTGTCGTACACGGCCCACCATTTAGCGGAAAGCTCCTGGTATGCACTCGGCGGGGCATCCGAATTCCTCGCACCCTTCCAAGGCTTGTCCGCTCCAATGAAGTGGACCATGCTGATCTTGTGCTTGTAGTAACGATATGCGGGCTCGTACTGGTAATTTGCCGATGGTGTGCAGTTGTACGTGAAGCTCAGCCGCTTCCACGGCTTGTGCTCGTAGTACTGGTTGAGCAATCCTTGGTCCGCACCGTCGAAGCTGTCACCCGCACCCGCCAATGTCTTCAAAGCCCAGTATTCACCCATGTTTGGCGACAGCACCATGACACCAGAGTTGAAAGCATCTGGCCAGCCAACATCCGGCGCCGCAGCAAACGAGTCTGGGAGCTCAAAGAGCTCGTCCGGTGCCCGCAGAGCAACCACGTCCGCATCGATGTATACAATCTTTCTGAATTGTGTCTGCCTCCAGAGATTGACCTTGGTAAATGTGAAGAGTAGATCGGCGCGGTTCATGAGATGAAGGTTCTGTGGGTTGGGCGTCGCGAGTCGCTCGATCGGTAAGACATAGTCGTAGAGGTTCTGGTGGTGCAGGTGTTAGTACGTAGCGAGACAATGCCAATTTCTTGTGGGAACTCACTTTGAGCTCGTCGATCGTGCTGGGTCGCAGTGTGTCTGGCGTGACGAGCACCGCAAGCTTCTTGCTAGTGCCACAGTCGCGAAGAGAGTGTGCGAGGACGGCGGCGCCTGGTGGATGGAGTTGTCAGTCATGTCCGTCGTTTGCAACATGGCATTGCTTGTTATACCTGGGAGATACGCATCGCTCATCACGAGCTATGGCCGCAGTCAGTATCGTCTTGTGCTCCTCGCGCATGGCGTGCACACAACTCACCGTGCAGTACACGTCCTCATCGATCGCCATGGTGTCCCGCAGTCAGACCTGAATCCTCTGGAGAAGCTGTGAATGGTATAAAGACACAAGAGCAGCGAGCAAGAGCACTTTTGGGTGACGCAAAGTGCGGAGATGTACTTGTATACATGTAAGTACCTCGTACAGTAGCTGCAGTGGGGGCTTTCGCTTCGGCGTGCGCTACTGGTTGAGGGCAAGGTTGGCACCAACGGGATCCCATGCCTGCAGTGAAAAGCAATAATAGCCGTGACCGCGCAAATTGCACAGTGCAATTGGCCGTCTCAACCAAAATGCTTCCGGCAGAGTTCAGCGTCCACGTGCTTTTTCTTTGAAAGACATCTTGGCGATAGGGCAGGTGAATCAATCTGCTAAGTTTCAAGCTACGACGGTAAGACTGATACCAATAACAGTGCTGATTCTGAATTTCTGATAGCAACGCTTCTCCTCGCACGCTCCGCAGAGCTCCACCTCCAACCAATCTCCTCAATCTCCTCCAGTTCGCCCCACTGAAGTAGCACGGACCCTGCATCTGCTGTCGCGCGTGCAGAGCGTCACGCGGTGAAATTACTGCCCTGCATGATGCATCCATGAATATCCACGATTCGAACCAAGTAAACCACGTAAACCATTGAGGGGACTGGAAGTTGTGCGACCAGTATGCCGTCCGATGACAGATTGAGCATTACCGAATTGTTGACAGTGACATGAGCGTCGTATTCGGCTCTCAGTAAATGGGGAGCTGTTCGCCTTCCAGTATCTCCGAGCATGGCTCGTGGTTCTTCAATTCCTGCTGCGGCACCACAGACGCTGCATATGTTACATTTCCGTAGAGGTCGATGTTCTTGGTGCGAAGGAACCCCAGGTGTCCCTGGCATTGTCTGACGCTGTTCGTCATATTGACAGCGATAGCAACAAAATTGGGGCAGTCATGTGCTAGACTGTCGAACATCTTGTCGGCAACCGACTTGACCAGAGGTTTCGCCGTTGCGATCTTCGAAGCCCGCTTGAGGTCTCGCATTTCCTGCAGAACACCACTCTCACTTTCGTCGTCGGAGTCAAGTTCTTCAATCTCGTCGTAACCGATAATAAAGCACCGGGGACTGATTAGAAGCTTCAGAAACCTCAGATGTGGCAACTTGCGCAAGCAGTCCTATCATTCAGGTTAGAATGTGTTGCAGAGTGAAGGAGAAGTGTCTTACAAGTAGCACGTCGAGCCCGTGGCCAGAATTCCAGTCGCTTTCATGGATTTCGGGTCCACATATGGAAAGTTGTTGCAGTTGCGTGGCGTTCTCGCAGAGGGCACGGAAACCAGGTAGGGCAGTTGAACCTTTTGTGAAAGGTCCATTGCCGCGAAAGTCAGTCATCTCGAGAATGCAGAGGGACGATGCATTGGCGGCCAAAGCGGTCCAGTCGAATGTTTCAGGGCTCTGATCACATTGGGTGCCTCGGAGACGGAATTTGCGGAGGGTTTTGAGGGAACCCAGGAAAGCGCTGGTCGAGCCTTCAGGACCTTCGGGCAGTAACAAAGCACCCTCATGTCCCTCGCATGAGAGCTCATCGCTAAACGACAGCAATTTGAGCTGAAGCTGCGAAAGGCTGTCGTAGAGGTAGCTGATTTGATTGCAACCAACAAGCTGGAGGTGCTCCAGTCTGTCCAGGTCCAGGAGAGTCGGTAATACTTCTCCGGCTGACTCAAACCACATGGACTCTATGCGTAATGCTTTCAAATTGGGGCAACGACGGGCTCGATGAGTACCGACAAACAGCGTACGAAGGACGGCCAGTCCGGTTGCTTCTAGCTCACTCGCCATGGACTTTGGTAAGCGTTCCTCGTCAAGATGTATGGCCAGACTGGACATGTGCTGCATACGCGCGATGAGCATGCCGGCACGACGGCAGTCCTGTTTCGTTCCCAGGTATAGCTGCAGGCACGTCACCTTGCCGAGTTCATCGTTCGAAGGTGTAATGTGGAGGAGCCCAGACATGGAGCTGTGGTACTGGTAGTTCACAAGACGTCGCTGCCTGGAACGCACGACGTGATTTAGGGTTCGATCCATCGCTTTGGTCGTGGCGTATCTGTTTAGCAGTTAGTCATTGTTTCCATTCGCGACATGGCGAAGCTGTCTCACTCAAACACACGGAGCGCATCTTTCGGGATGGATTTGAGGACACGACACAAAACCGGCATGAGATTGGGTTTCTCGATCCCGTAGGTGATCCCTCTGATGTGAAGAGTCTGAATGTGTGGGAGGCCGGGATGTTTCTTGTCGAAGACGGATCGTAGATTCTCGTTCAGTTGCAGTGGGTGTAAAGTCATGTGGCGGTAGAGACAGGGCAGCATGAGCGCTTGCATCTGTTTGCAGACGAGCGATAGGTTGCGCTTGTCACTACTCGAGACCATGTACTCAAGAATCCACACTTGCAGCTCGGCCGGCAGGTTGAAAAATTGAGTTGTGTTTTGCCTTGACAGTTTGGCCTGGCTTCCGGATGGGGTTGAGACTGCCATCATATCGTTACGAGGTGCGATGTGGCCGAGCGGTTGTCGCTTGAAGCAGAGTTTGAGGGAAAGTGTTTGGCGATGGCTATGAGGCGCACGAAAGATATTGCGATGGGACGGGTGGAGGAAGAGATGAATGGGAGTCAAGAAAGCGGGTGTGTGTGATGTCGTCTGGAAGGGCAAACAAAAGCGAAGGAAGGCACAAGCAAGCAGGCAGTCGCGGTCAAGCGCGCCTTCCGCAACAGCGCTCAACACTTCGTCTTATACCTTCATTTGACTTCACTTCTCCGATATGCTGACCATTGCCACAGTCGAAAAAGTTGCCTGCTATCAGTTTCCAACTCCCTGCCGCTCCCGCCATACGAACTGTGATGTCTTTGTAAAGACAGTATAGTGGGACGAGACCCATTGCCTCTCCTATTGGCTGTGGCCGAAAACCTCGAGCACATGATGGCGCCTTGAGACGATGGAGTCTCGCTAGAACTGAACGGGAGCATTGTAAGAAAACGTGAATGGTATGACCTTCGGCAGGATAGCCAGCAAGAAGTTCATGATGTTGCTGAGATGTTGTAAGAGGATCCAGGAAAGCCTTAACGCGGGGCACGGGGGCGTGTCAAATCCTAGAGCGTGTCAAACGGAATTGAGGTTAACCACCTTTATAATTGAATAACTCAACAACTACTAGTTTAATCAACTTGAGATTCGTACATATTATACTTTAGTATCTATTCTCAAACCCTACAGGTTCTACAGGTATGGCCTTCTTAACCGCATTTGCTACACCTTAATGTCCTCTTCTTTAGCCTTAGCATCTCCTCTCTTATTTCAGCTTTAACCTCCTCGTAACCACCTATAGCCTATACCTCACCAACTGATAAGGCAGTATCTGATACTAGAGCCTTCCTAGTCCTCTTCCTCCGAACATGTATAGCCTCGTTAGCCTTTTAGAGGGTAGTAATCTATGCCTATAGTAGGGCTATAGAAGTAGCTATAACCTAGGCTCCTTTAGACAGCTAGTTAAAAGCCTTAATAATCGGGGTTAGTAAGCTGCTTTAGTGCCTTTTAAGCCTTTTCTTAATTAGTGTAGCTTACTTATCTACTTCCTTAGTATTGCTTAGAGTCTTAAAACACTATAACTCTTAAGATGAAGGCTGACTTAGAGACCTTAGTACTAGATTCAAGTGGAATAACATAGCCTCTAGATCAAATAGATGTAAGCTAGAACCTCTAAACCCTACTTAGACATTAGCTTAAGTGAAGAAAGCAAGGAAGGCTTGTTTAAAGGCTATAATAAAGTCTACCTTTGTAATATAGAAGACATAATTTCTAATCAAGTCCTGTTTCAGCTTTAAGAAAGCTGTCTTTAAAGGACTAAAGCAGCTAACATCTAATAGTTAGAGGAGGTGTAAAGAATAAGAAGGTATCTAAAGGAGAATAATGCTATTGTCTTTATAGAATTTTCTGAACTCTAGTGTTATATGGCTTCTATAGTTGTTAAGAATAAGGAGTCTTTTGCTCTTAACTATCTTCTATCTTATATGCTTCTTAAAATGCTAGATCTATTAGAGGCTAATCTAATCTATAGTCTAGCTATTTCGGCTTACTATGAAAGTCTATATCGAAGGTAGGTCTTAGTAGAACTATACGTAATTAAATTCCTTCTCTTTTAAGACTAGGAATAGAGGAACTATAGAACTATCTATATAGGCTCCTTAAATCAATGTAACCTATTTAGTGTTTATTAGCTTAACCTGCTTTAGCCTTCCTAGCCTGTTTGCATCTGTAACAATCTTTAAAGTAGAGATCTAGCCTATTTAGAAGCTAGCTTCATTAAAGTTGTATATATCCTCTAGTATGATCCTATACTTGTTGATTATATTCTTTATAAGCTTAAACTAGCCTCTAACAACCTATAGATCTTTATAAAGCTTCCTCTAGCACTTATATACCCTTCTAAGTTTAACTTAAAGTCTTAGAGTCCTTTTGATGAAGGTATTTAGCTAGTTTACTCTAATAGGTTATATGCCTCTTACTTTGTAGATTGTATCTACTATTTCTTTGACTAGGCTAATTGAAGAGGATAGTCCTTAGGCATTAAGCTTTAGAATGTCCTGAATTATCACTTCTTCCTTAATATTACTAAGTCTCTTATTAGTTAGTATATAGTCTTCTCTTAAAGTGCCGCCGTTGATTCTTCGGCAGAGGGATTTTAGAACCACATCATAAAGCTTTACGGCTGCGTTAACACTTGCACATTGGCCTGATTGAAAAGCTGATATTACTAGCAATAGATTGCCTTCTTTTAAGCTTGTTTAGACGCGTTTTGGCTGAGACATAACGTGTAGAAGTTGGTAAGTAGGAAAAAGGCGGATCTGTTTGACACGCTCTAGGATTTGACACGCCCCCGTGCCCCGCGTTAGCGAGAACCTTAACTTACCTAATAAGATCTTACATAATCGGCCGAGCTTTGTTTGTTGTTGATCGACAACATCTGTGCATCCGCTTTTTAGCGACGCTTAACTTTAACATACATCTTTTTTAATGGATACCTATCATCAACAAGCATGTCATACAATGAGCATCTTACTTCCGGTCTAGCTGGCCTCTGGAACTGTACCACCAACGAGGCTGCCGAACGTATTGCCCCAAAACGAAAAAGGCTTTCTCACGATGTTGTTCGAGGAGATGTTCCCTGGACAGAGGCGAGATGCAACCGCCTTCTCAGGGCCGTAACTTCGAGGATCAATATACTGCGGAAGCAGTCCAAGCTAGGCGCCAATGGTGTTTGCATGCGCCAGGCGGAGTCATTTCCCCGACAGGAAACGCCTTCTTCACGAAGGAATCTCCGAGGCCAAACGAACGATCCAGCATGGCTCCCTGGTGCGAGATCGAAGGCGACCGCAAGAACTTACGGTGGTAAATCGAAACCGCAAGCCAGACCTACGACCCAAAGAGTTGACTCGGGGTTTTCGACGCCATTCGTGAAGCGACTTCTGGAGGATGAAACGTCGTCGACCAAGGGACAATCCTCCCACCCGGTCAGATTGAACGACGTTAAACGGCAGCCCGCGAAAATGCAGCACTTACCCGTTCAACTGGCATCTAGCAACGAAGAGGCGCAGCGAAACCTGGTCACAGCATTCAAAAGTTTGTTGACGACAACGAACTCACCATCCCAGCTGGAGCGAACGGGGGCTCGCTCGCTCCTGAGTACTTGCCTGAGTCGCGTGCCAGACTACATTGATCTGGAAGCAGAATACACTCTGCAAAGCAATGCTGATGCCGAAGACATTGCATCTAGCGTTTATACCGACCTTGAGAGTCTTGGCACCAATAGCAACGGGGGATGGCAGGGACTGCGTGAGGTCGTACGCTCTCACAGTGTCCATCTTGTCTGTACTGCAATCGAGGAAGGATTCATACACGACGCTCGGGTCGCAGAGCTAGTGGCCGCTTGCAAAAACAACAGCGCATTAGCTGAGGCGGAATCATTGATCCGGAGCTGGCTTTACCACCACCGAACTGGAGCTTCTCACAGATTGGATGAGTCAAATCCCGCTCTTGTAGAGCTCGCTGAGCTTCGGATTTCACACGATGCTCTAGAGCTGTACCTGCGACAGTACACTGAGCTCATCAACTCGGATCGCGTTTGGGTTGTTGACGTGTTGCGCCCAGGCAGCAGTTTTCTCAAAGATCTCATCAAAGCTCTGGTACGTGGACCCGGACAGGAAGTCGCTATTGCCTATCTGGAAGCTGCTGTGGTGAAGGATTGCGAGACGTCCGATAAAAGGAGTCTACCCGTGTTCACACGCCTTGCCGGTCTTCTCGCATCCATCGCCCTCACGCGAGCTGGAGACTTGACGGAGTCATTGAGCGGCCTCGATTTGTCGGCTGTTGTTCACCGGATCGCCATTCGTGTCATGCAATACCAGTTCAGGCAGCAAGACTTTGCCACGCGGCACAATGGTTCCACACTGCCCTCGAAACAAAGCAATGGCATCCATCCTTTCGTCATGGCAGACACACTTCTACAGCTCGCAAGACTACCCAAAGCGCCTTCCATGACATGTGTACCTATGGACATATCAGTCTCAACTATAGGAAAACATCAACATGCTTTCGTCAAGTTTGTCTGCAACGTGGCCCATCACGTTTCGCGGTTCAGCGAAGCAGGCGAGATCGAATCCCTGCTCCTCACAACATCAGGCTTCCTCAGCCCGTCGTCTGAATGCAGTGACGAGAATCGAGATCTTCTCAGCAGATTGGGTTTCGAGATAGCTTTTGCCTTCAGCGAACAGACCGGGGTTGACATCGATCACCGCTTTGCCGACACTATCGCCGCTAATCACAAGGACAAAAATCCTCGAAAAGGCCTCGTGGAAACCCCAAGGCGCCGCGCTCAAGTCTCGGGGTTCAAATGGGAAGAAGGGCTCTGCGAATGGGTCGCTGCCACACCTCTCCCCTTAAACCGTATTGTTGATAAGGAATCCAACAAGCACGCACACTATCCCAGCATCAAGGAGCCAACTAGTCCCAAACACGAACACGACGCCCCCAGCAACACTCCCAAGAAATCCACCACTCTCGCCCTCCTCCCATCCTCTCCGGACATCATAGCAGCAGAAGAGCAACAACCTGAAGCACCCAAGCAACCGATCACTACTGTTCCCAAAACCACAGCACATCCAAACCGCCCAGCGCTGAAAGAACGCACCACAAACAAGCCCCTCCCGCCCAAACAAGTGCGCTTCAGCCGCATAGCCACCCAGAAAGAAAGTGACACAGAAAACGACCGCAAACCCCCACGCCTTCTCAAGCCCGTCGTCCCGAAACAAGTTCACCTCAAAGTCGAGCGGGCGAAGAGAGCAGCCGCACTGCTTCTCGCTCAGACTCAGGGAACTAATGCTACTGCTGGTACGGCACCGGGGCCGACACTTGTACCTACTACTACATGTACACAAGCCCCGCCGCCGAAACAGCTGAAACGGTCTCTTAGCTTCTCGGAAACCAATAAGAGCGGCCATCGTGAAGATGAGACTTCTGGCGGCATGAGTCGAGTTTCATTGGCGGATCCCGATGAGTTGGGATTGCTGACTCCCGTGCGGAAGAAGAGGCGCAGTACACGCAGTGTTGGTGGTGTGAGATTCTCGACTCATTCTCAGAGTTTGGACAGGAAGCGTTTGTCATTACGCACAACTACTACGTTGGCAAACCAGGAGTGTCAAGATGGGATGAGTGATGATGAGCTTGGGTTGTGAGAATTGTTAAACTCTGTTGCCTGTCGTTTTGTTGATTGTACATAGTCGTTTAGAGATATTTTTAACAAGATTGTTCAGATGACTCTTCCGCTCGGGAGCGTCCCATCCTGCTCTTATTGTTGCTTCTGGCCATTGGCGCCTCTTCTCCTACCAATCATTTTGGCTAATCGTCCGGTAGCTTGCATGTGTATATTTCGGCGACGAAGTTCTGTGCCCGAGCCTTTCGCTCTCTCTCATCTCATCTGCGGGCGCGAACTTTGATGTGCTGGAGAGGCAATCCGTATCATCCGCCCAAGTTTCCTATATCGACGTTCCAAGCTCTTCCATTCGCCTCCACTAGAACTTGCC
>Ga0265797_10009748_pt1 | contig 12362 bp, 7 predicted proteins | sample P2T30metagenome_FD_192433 | JGI IMG/M metagenome (GOLD analysis project Ga0265797, IMG submission 192433) | Plant litter microbial communities from East Loma Ridge, Irvine, California - P2 T30 | ecosystem: Environmental > Terrestrial > Plant litter > Unclassified | place: USA: California... | reverse complement strand
CGAAGACGATGCTGCCTTTATCTTTGCCGTTGGCTCTCCTTCGTTGGCATGAAGTGGCTACTCGCTTGCGATAGACCAAGACAACAATAGCAAACTGGCAAGGAAGGAAAAAGAACACGTTACTTACCTGGGGGATGATGGGACCAAGAGGTGAGATACCGTTTGCGAACGAACCGGTCCAAAATCCTATTGAAAAGAGGTAGTAAAATCTATCCGTGTAAAAAGAAGCGCAACTTACCAGCGGTAGCAGCAAGAAGCATCCATGTCCATACCCGTACCACTGCCCAAATCCATCCTCATATCCAAGCCGATACCCATGTCATCCAAATCTATATCCGTACCTATATCCTACAAACCCATCCCATCTCATCCACTAACGTTATAAACCCGCAACAGCAACGATGACATCACTCATCTCCCTCACTCTCGATTCCAGTACTCCCCCTCAACTCCAAACTCCTACTCATACCCTCCGTCTCACTCTTCGCAACACTGCTCCTGCGCCTCCGCTCGCGCTCACGGTTCTCCAGCACCCCCGGGAAAATCTTAGGAGCAGGGCTCAGAGAGCCAAAATCATGGACAGTCGAAGAAGCAGCAGCACTCGCAGGCTCAGCTACAAGGTGGGGTTGGGGCGCAGGGTCCTGGGAAGCGAGGTTCGAGGGCTGGAAAGTCATGCTGCCTCCGTCGCGGCCGCCGCGGGAGGGGTGGCGGTGGTGGGAAGCAGAAGCAGAGGCGCCGCTGTCGGTGGGAGTTGTGGTGCCGGGGAAGCGGGCTGCTTGGGCATTGGGTTGGTATTGGTGTGGGGTGGCGACGAGGCCCGTGGCGGAGGAGGAAGAGGCGGAGGAGGTGTGTTGAGGGCGGTAGGCGGCGGTGTCGATGTTGAGAGGGTTGGTGGAGGAAGGGTTCGTCTTCATGCTCTGCGTGGGGCTGGCGGGAGCGGTGGTGGCATTTGCGCTGGCAGGGTCGACGGCGCCAGGCGGGAGATTGGTGGTGCTGAGGCGCTCGGAGCGTTGGGAGGGAGCGGGCGGCGGCTGCGAGTAGCGGTCGATCATGGCGACTTCTTGCATCCAGGTCTCGTGGCGGAAGGCCTCGCGAATGTTAGGCACGTTTACCTTGGCCATGTCGTTGCCGGCGACGCCAGGGAGGTTGTAGTCCTGGCCCAGCCAGCGCTGTTTGACGCTGTGTTCGTAGCCACTCTGCACGACGGAGTGCTTTGCGAGCTCGGACATGTCGACTGCGCTCAGCTTGTAGATCTGTGCGGCAACTGCGTACTCTTCGATCAGAGGTTCCTTGGTGAAGGCGAATTGCAGCGGGTCGTCGGTTGACAGACTAACGTTCAGGCCACGGCGGAAGTACTGCAGGAATGGATTGCGCTCGTAAGCCAGGAAGAGCGCGTTGTTGCTCAGAGGACTCATCGCCACACCAATCTGCTCGAGGTAGAAAATGTATTGGAGTAGAGGCACCTTGCGCAGCAACAGACCGTGACTGATACTATGACAGCACAGAAGAGCAGCAGCAAGATGGTCCACATCACCAGCCTCACCACAGTGGGGACGCAGCACAAACGTGTTGAACCCACGCTGCTTGCGGAAGACGTTGAGCGAGGCCATGTTGGCAAAGAGGTAGTAGATCCAGTAGCTGTAAGGAGGGTTCTGCAGTGTGTTCCACTCCTTGGGCAGAGGGAACTTGCGGTAGATACGACGTTCCGTCTTACTCTCATCGTCTACCGTGTCGAAACCAATGACGCGCTGCAAGAAGATGTGCAGCTTAGGATGCGAGGACGGGTCCTTGGTGACTTCAAACAGCGGCTGGAAGAGGTTGACGACGATCTGTTGGAAGTTGTCCATCAAGTTGGAAGACTTGTAAACATCGAACAGACGTGGGACCTGAATAAGCCAGCGGACGTTCGGGGAGAACAGCTTATTGTCGACCACCCATGCGGCGAGCTTGTCCCACTCATCCATTGTACGTCCGTAGATCGAGATGCGCCACTCAACCATTTGATACTTGCTGCTCTCAAGATCACTGATGACCTCCTTGGTAATTTCCGCCAAGTAGCGACCGTGGATATAGTTGTCAGTCTTCAAGAAGATTGTGCGCAATCTACTCTCCCCAACAGGGTTGTACTTCAAGTTGAACTTGTCGAAGCGGTGGAAGGAGTCGACGTGTGCGTGCATGTCCAGAGTGTCGATGGAGAGATCGTAGGCGGTCAAGTTAATCGACTCAAACACCTCTCTCAACGTCAAGTGTTTACCATCTCTGTGCAAGACAATCTCATCCGGGCTCTTCTTCATCTTACTCTTGATGAAACGTAGCAGATGCTTCTGGTTCATGCACGCCGAGTGGTGAACGTGCGTGTCGACCTTCCTCACGTTGTAGAAGTCACGGTGAGGCACAGCCTTCGTATCAGCCACTTCTTGATACTCGTTCAGCAAGACATAAAGGTTGAATTTGCCTTCCAGGTACTGCAGGCGTCGGAACGCAAAGCTCTTGCTGGGTCCGTCGGACGATACATTCAAAATCTGGTCGAGATCCATGTAGAACTCGCGGATGGTTGGGATGTGGATGATGGGTTCGTGCAAGTCGGACGACTCATTGGTCTCATAAACCTGGTAGACGCCGCTTGCATCGAGCTGATAAGTCATCTCTGCTTCGCCCGGAACTGGAAGACAGTCTTCGAGCTCAAAGTCTTCGCCAATATCATGGCCCATCTTACGGAACTTGCGCGGTTCGCCGTTCTTGGATTTTGCCTTTGGTGTGATGCCTTTGCTGTCTGTGCTTTCCTTGTCCGTACTGTCCGTCGGCAGCATGCCACTTCTCCGTCCGTCCTGGCTCCAGACGGGTTCCGGCATGGGAGGGTAGATGTTCCAACCAGGTTCGTCGCGCGGGTTGTCCTCAGGGCCCTGCAGCGAGAGGCGGATGTACTTGTGTCGAATGTCCATCACTTTCTGAATGTTGCTGTAAATCGTCTGCAGCTCGCTCGTGACGCTGTTGTCGTTCGCCGATTCAATGCCAATACCAGCGCCTGCGCCATGGATTCCTTCTCTTTCCAGCAGTGGCTTCGACTCATGAGGCACACCAGGGTGCTTGTCATGCGCCTCAGCAGCCCGATCGGCCTTGAGGTATGCCTCCCTCTCCTTCTGTATCAGCTCAGCCTTGGGTGGGCCCGGCTGGGGAGGCAGTGGGTATTCCGGCGACTCGAACAGGCCCAACCCAGGCGTCTGCACGTTCGGAGCATGAGGATGCTTGTTCGGGTCACTCAGCCCAAGCGGTAGCGCGCTCTGGAAGCCAGTCTTGCCAGCACTCTTCAAGCTCCTCAGACTGCCCGAGCGGGAGAAAGCGTTCGCATCGCCGCCAGCATAGCTCGAGAAAGTCCTACTCTTCGTGACCGGGCTAGGAGCGAGGCTCCCAGCACCGTTCCGGTTGCCGTACTCGTCAAAGTTCGCGGTGCTGCCGACTCCACCCCTCTTGTTCTGGTAGAACTGCTTGGCCTCGACGTGGCTCATCTGCTTCTCGGTGTGGTAGTTGTAGTGGGTTGTCCTCTTTTGTCTGTCGCGGTTCAACAGCACCGGACCCTCGCCTTCCAGCGTCAGGCTCTGCGACAATGGGTCTTCAGGCAAGCGGCCCTCTCGTCCTTCGGCGCGTTCGACGCCTTCGCGCGCGAGTCGTTCGTCTTCGAGGTCGGCGGTTGCGCGGCGCGAAAGTCCGCTCGATTCGTATCTCAGCTCATTCGCTTCCTCGTCGCTTGCTTCGCCGGCGGAAGACACTGCGAGTTCGGAGACGCTATCCTCGTCGCTGTCGTCGCCGACAGTGAGATTGGAGGGGTGGAAGGACGGGTTGGCAGTGTTGCGCTGCATCATGGTGTTGGGTGTTTGTTGTTTCGGTTTGTCAAGCACTGAGCACGGCGTAATTCTCAGGTATCACAGGGCGCCTGGCACGTCCAATGGCCAGGATGGTAGTCTTAGGGCAGAGAGGATTGGAAAATTCGTTGGAATGGATCGGTATGCAGCAAGTAGGTGAGAAGAATGCAGAGGGTAAAAGTCGAGTCCAGCTAGAAGAAAGAATGGCCTCTACCAGCGATTGTCCAACAAGCAAATCGTAGGAAGGCAGTTAATACAGGTAGGTCGCAGGCCGAAGGTAGTACAAGGTCGACTCAACAATTCTCAGCTTGTCGATTCGATGCATCGTCACCATCAAGCTTGGAGCGCTAGATGATTAGAGCAAGAACTAACGACGAACCCCGCCGCGCCATCTTTGTGTACAGTAGATGTGAGGTTCGTCTCGTTATGAATAACACATTGCCTGCAATGATACATGTAGGTAGTTATGCTGCTATTTTACTGTGTCGTCTGAAAAGATTGTCTTTTAGATTCTCATCGCTACGACCATCACAGAAATGTCAAGATCCCATTTTTCAATTGCTCGAGTGTATTTACTGGTGTGGTACAGTATATAGGATGGTCGCGGCCCACCACCTCCCCCACTCCATCCTCCCAAAGAGCGGGCCTCCGCTGATTTCCCGGAGAGGAGAGGGTGAGTGTTTCAACAGTCGAGTAATTGTAGTGGCTGGGGAATACCACGGGGAACAGCAATGGCTTGCGTGCGCGTGAGAGATGATGAATCGCGGTGGTGGCCGGTGGCTGACAGTGTCAGTATTTGTCTTTCGGAGATACACAAGTATACTGATAGTTACATTCATTGCAATCAGATCAATTCGCTATCAACAAATGTAAACCTCAAAATAATTGGGAAAAAATTTAATCTGTACACAAGAACAAGTCGCCTTCTATCGAGGGTAAAGGCAGGTAAGATCGGTCTTCTTCCTCTTCAGACCAACCCCAATTCGAACTTTCCACAAACATACACATTCCTCCACGGAAATTGCCATCCATTACACGCCACATCTAGTAGCTTCTGGTGAAAGGAGGAACGGCCTTGCACTCGTTCTCATCGAGGGTGGTACCGACGACGGCGCGGTAGCCGAGCTTGGTCTCTCCGTGGGGCTTCTTCTGCCACGAGAGAGTGTGCTTCATCCAGTTCTCGTCGTCACGGTCGGGGTAGTCCTCACGGGCGTGGGCACCACGAGATTCCTTACGGTTGGCGGCGCTCTCAGCGGTCTGGACGGCGCATGTGAGCAGGTTGCGGAGCTCGAGGGTCTCGACAAGGTCGGAGTTCCAGATCATGCTGCGGTCCTTGGTGCCGACCTGGGAGAACATCTGGTCGACCTCGTGGATCCTGGTAGTAATGTTAGTGATGGACTCTGAGTAAATGACTGGACATGAACAAAACTTACTTCTTGACACCCTCCTGAAGGGACTCCTCAGTCCTGAAGACGGAGACATCAGTCTGCATGACCTTCTGCATGGCGCTGCGGACCTCGTTGGTGCTCTTGGGGCCGTCAGCAGTGCGGATCTCGTCAACAGTGCTGATAGCCTCGGCGCCAGCACCAGCGTCAAGCTCCTTGTGAGGCTTGCCGGGCGAGAAGTTGTCGCGAATGGTGTGAGAGACGGCGCGGCCGAAGACGATGAGATCGAGAAGAGAGTTGGCACCAAGACGGTTGGCACCGTGGACAGAGACACAGGCGGCTTCACCGCAGGCGAAGAGACCAGGGACGACCTTGTCCTTGCCCTCCTCGTCGACAGTGAGGACCTCACCGGTGTACTTGGTGGGAATACCACCCATGTTGTAGTGAACGGTGGGGAGCACAGGAATGGGCTGCTTGGTAACATCGACACCAGCGAAGATGGAGGCGGTCTCAGAGATACCGGGCAGACGCTCGTGGAGGACCTCGGCGGGCAAGTGAGAGAGCTGGAGGTAAATGTGGTCCTTATCAGGACCGACACCACGGCCCTCGCGGATCTCCATGGTCATGGATCGGGAGACAACGTCACGAGAGGCAAGATCCTTGGCAGTGGGTGCGTAACGCTCCATGAAGCGCTCACCCTCACTGTTGAGAAGGTATCCACCCTCGCCACGAGAGCCCTCGGTGATCAGGCAGCCAGCGCCGTAAATACCAGTGGGGTGGAACTGAACGAACTCCATGTCCTGGTTGGGAAGACCAGCACGAGCGACCATAGCCATACCGTCACCAGTGCAAGTGTGGGCAGAAGTGCAAGAGAAGTAAGCACGGCCGTATCCACCAGTGGCGAGAACGGTGTGGTGCGAACGGAAGCGGTGGAGGGTACCGTCCTCCTGGTTGTAGGCAATGACACCCTTGCACTCGCCGTCCTCCATGATCAGGTCAATGGCGAAGAACTCGATGAAGTAGTTGGTGTTGTGCCTGAGCGACTGGCCGTAGAGAGTGTGAAGAAGAGCGTGTCCGGTACGGTCGGCGGCGGCGCAGCAGCGGTATGCCTGACCACCCTTGCCGTAGTCCTGGCTCTGACCACCGAAAGCACGCTGGTAGATTTTGCCCTCGTCGGTTCGCGAGAATGGGCAGCCGTAGTTCTCGAGCTCAATGACAGATGCGGGCGCCTCTCTGGTCATGTAGTGAATAGCGTCCTGGTCACCCAGCCAATCGGAGCCCTTGACCGTGTCGTACATGTGCCACCTCCAGTCGTCTTTGTGCATGTTTCCTAGCGCGGCGTTGATACCACCCTGGGCGGCGACGGTGTGTGATCTGGTGGGGAAAAGCTTCGAAATACAGGCAGTGTTGAAGCCGGCCTCTGCGAGACCGAAGGCGGCGCGCAGACCGGCACCGCCGGCGCCGACAACGAGGGCATCGTACTCGTGGTCGATGATGGGGTACTTGTTGTTGAGCAGGGGAGAAGCCTCCTTGGCGCGCAGAGGGCCATTGGGGGTGATGATCTTGTTTGCGGGTGCGGTGCGAGAGAAGTTGCGGACCTGGAGCTGGCGCGAAAGCCTCGAGGCGGCGCCGAACTGCCTCATGCCGGACGAGTACATGGTGGAGGGGAGATTGGGGGAGGTGTTGTTGGGGGTCGAGAGGGTGCGTCGACAGCAAAGAGACACAACGACGCCAACGGGGTATATGATGTAGCGAAGGAGGTGTGAAGAGAGGCGAGGCGAAAGCGGGTGTGGCTCTTCCAGCGAACGTGAGGTTCGATGATGCCGCCGACTCGCACCAGCACGACTTGGGAAGCATTCTTCCTAGGGATCGTGGGATTCGTAAGCCAATCACCGTCGACGTATTCTAATACCTCGGAAGTGTAGCTCTCCTTGTTCCGCCTGCTCCGTCTACCTCCGATCATCCAGACCGGACAAAGGCGGGAACACCACACAACAATGGAATACTTCATTATTGCCGTGAGGCTCTTGAATCCAGTCTGCCTCTGATACACAGTGCAACAGCAGTCATCTGAGGCGTCACTTTGCCACCCAAATGTTGAAATACATCTACTGTTCTACGGCAACGGACATCCATTCGAGCGGCGTTCCCCTTAGCTATGTACCTACCCATTGCCATCTCATCAAATCGCTTACACATTTGGTAGTGCCGTTCACTGTAGATATAGTCGATGAATCCAGCGAGTGACTGTCGAGTAAACAAGGGGCACTGTGGTTGGAGATGAATTGACTATCAGTAAGCCACTTATCTTACGGCTCCAACAGGACTCGTCCTCCATGAAAGCCTAGGCCAGTCCAGTAAAGACGAGGCGATATACTAGGTAGGTACATGTAGTAAAGGCTCATTGCGGTCAGAGGTGGTTTGAATCTTCAGCTAACACCGTAGGAAAAAGATGTCTGACAGCATACAGTAGTGATTTCTATCCATCAACACTCAAGACTGGAAGCTCTTACATGAAATGTCGAGGATTGCAATCATCTCAAGACGGCGAGGATGCTACTTGACGTGTAGGTACAAGCTTCTCGAACATATTACAGGGAGTGCGAGCATCTCAAGATGATGACTACCTGATATAGGCTCTCCAACTCCGAGATGGAGACACACGTTCAACATGCTCTTGCCGTTGTCAAGCTCTTAAGTCTGAGGCTCCTTCTCCTTCTGCCATTGTCACGACGACTCTTCTCAACAGGCAGCAGTTGCTTCTCAGTGCATCTCTTTCTCTTTATTCCAATCCCTTTCTCTCCTTCAACTCTGCTTCTTCACTCTCACCGACACCATCCTTTCTCTCAACCCACGCTCATTACAACACCAAAACGAACTCCCACGATTGAACCCTCACCATGGCTCTCCCTCTCGCCCTTCTCATCACCACTCTCGCTGTCCAGACAGTCTTCTCTCAGCAAGACATCCCGTTCTGCCTCGTGAGTATTCTGTTCCTCACTACTGTACAGTATGTAGCTAACACCACCAAAGCAAACTTGTCTGACTCAGGTCGGAACCAATCTCTGCGCTACCCGTGCTCTTCACGACTTGACACCCTGCCTGGCCCAGACTTGTGCCAACCCTCCGGCTACTCAGATTCTCATTGCCAGCCTCGATGTCGCCTTCTCCCCGGTGAGTCATTCTTAGTGCGCAGCCGTATCCCAATCAAGTACTGACTGACCTCGTACAGAAAGCCGAGTACTCGTGCCAACAAGCCTACGGACCACTCACCCCCGATGACCACACGGTTACACTTCCTCTCAACGGCACCTGTGCCACAAGTCCGTACGAGTTCAAAAGCTTCTTGCCGCAGGGTGTCTCGAGTATCCGAGCCAGCGTAGGCTGCGGGATCATCACATTCACCGACGAGGGCTGCCTGGGCGAGGTCGGCAGCTCGGACGTGGGCACTCTGAGCAATGGGAAATGCGTCTTCCGTGGTGGTCGCAGTGCTAGACTGACTTGCCGCAACGAGCTTGATGGTATTACTGCCTGAACATCTCGATATTCCACATTTGATCAACCCAGCTGACTTCGTAGTAGCCGCTCGTGCCTACATGCAGACCAACTGTGGTACTGATGGCGAAGATGAAGACGAGCCTGACAAGTCTTCATCATCCTCGAAGACCATCTACCCGTCGTCGGCTCCCTTCCACGGCCCAGGACCGACCTCGCCCGGCACTGGCACATCGTCTTCCATCCCCTTCCACTGGCCCTTCTCGTCCGACCCGGCTGGTCCCACAGCCACATCGTCGATGATTACCAGAACATCTTCTATCCCCTTCCACTGGCCTTTCTCTTTCGTTTCAGGCAGTCTCACCACCTCTGCATCCTCGCCAGAGACTACCAACACCGCGGATGCCGTCGGATCTTCCAACACCACTGCCAACGGTACTGCCATCACGTACAGCCCTACTCTTAGTGCTTCAGCATCCGTCTCTCTGTCTGGAAACAGTTCAGCATCTACCAGCGGCAATGGCAACGAAAATAGCACTTCACCCTCCGGTGGCCCGCCAAATGCAACATACACACTGTCCATGACACCGACTGTAGACCCCACGACTCTACAAACATTTGCCGGCCTTGCAGCTCAGTTCAGCAGCGGTAGTAAAGGCGCTGCCGCCATTGCACTCGTTGCAGCTGGCTTCGCTGTGTTCCTTTGATCACGTTGAAGAACGTCCTCAGGAACAGAGAATAGTTAGAGGGAGTCGAGCAGACTCATCGCTGTCATGCACACTAATTGACAGAATGGTCGTGTCAAGTGCTTCTCCGTTCGTTGTCGGAATAATATCTAGTCAATATCTTGTGCACCGAAGAGACGAAGAGTGAGAGAGACCTGTCGTATCTTGATAGCGGGACAGCATGTGTATACGAATCTGTAACGATAATTTGCTCGCATCAACAATTTTTCTTCCAAGTCGCATTCAGTTCTCCTTTCATCCGCAATCTGGCCAATGCGTAGGTCAAAGTCCAACGTCGATGGTCTATACCTACATCGTTATATAGGTTACCTGCCGAGCTTTTACTCGAGCGCTGCAGACACCATCGAACACACGAACCGCTGCCACTACGATTACAATAATTCATCAATGGAATCCCACAATGACTGACTGCTCAGAGTCATTGATAAAGCCATAGCAGAGCGCAGTGATACTGGATCGTATTGTGAGCTTCTCCATCCACCAAATGGCCGCCACCAAGCCAGAAACTCGCAATAATCACTTCAACGTTATATTGACTAATTGTTGTGGTAGATCGATAGCCCGTAATTACGACTTCCCATCCCTCCAACCGGATGATTCCTCCACGCTGCAGCTTTTTAAGCACATATACGCATACCTCTCAAGGCGTCCATCACAGTCCACCATCTCTCCATCTCCACCACCTAGTCTCATCGCAATTGTTTTTGCTACAGACCAATCCTTCACCATCTTCTATTCTTCTTCCATCGACAAACAACCAACTCCCACAACAACACAAGAAAAACGAACAACAACACCGCCAAAATGCACACCACCTCCCTCCTCGCCATCCTAGTGACATCCCTCTTCGCCCTCACAACAGCCTCCCCCACCACCATCCCCACATCTATCCAACCGCGCGCCGAAGAAGCAGTCGAAGTCTGTGGCGACTTCCTCCTAGCCAGCACGCCCATGTGCTGCAACGAGGATGCCGAGAGTGAGGATGGGTTGGATTGCGCAGAAGGTCAGTTGTTGTGATTCTTGTTTGAGATATAGAGATATGGGATTCCTGACGCATTTTTTGAATGGAACAGCCACCAAAATCAAGGATGTCAAGTCTTTCAAGAAGGGCTGCAAGAAGAGGCAGGCTAATTGCTGTGCTACGGCGCTTGGGTCGGGGGCGTTGGTTTGTCAGAAGGTTGTCTAAGGGCTTGAAGTCGAGTTCGATGGTTTTTTCTTGTGCATGGCTTGAGGGGGTTGAGGTGGTGTGGAGATTGGCGTTCTCTTCTCACATTTTTTGCATATCTTGCGGATGGAGAGGAGGAATCATCCTTCGGATTTCGTAGATCACGGTTTTATCTTATTTTCGTTGACGGGTGGCGTTCCAGGCTCAGAGAGGCCGGGTTGGAGGGAAAGCACACAAGAAAGAGGAAGCGAGTTCCTCTCCAACCCAATACTCATCCCAAGGTCAAAACCCATTCGTCCACCTCCCTCAGCTACACATCAAATCAATCAACACTATACCCAACCCGACTCCCCCCCTTCTGCCTCGCAATCTTCCTAACCCCAACCTTGCCACACAAATCCGTCCGCTCCACATGCGTGCCCCCGCAAGGATAAACATCCACCTTCCCAATCCTCACAACCCGCAACACCCCTCCCGCATCCCAATCCCACCCGTCCGGCACAAGCCTCTCCAACCCCTCCCTCGCAAAATCCTCCTTCCCCCAGAACCCAATCTCCACCGGCTCCGCGCTGGCCACGATCTCATCGACTTTCGCTTGAATCGCGGGTTTGAAGTCCCCGCTGATAAGGCCTTGGAACTCGCACGAGGCGCTGCCGGGGTAGTGCGAGGCCTTGAGCTCGTCGAAGTCTGGGACCGAGGCGGAGCAGGTGGCGCGCACGGCGCCGCCGAGGACGTGGCCGGCGGTGTGCAGGCGGGAGTAGAGGGTTCTTTTGGCGGGGTCTACTTTTAGGGAGATTGGGGTGGAGGGAGGTGGGAGGGTGGTGGAGGTGGGGTCGGTGAAGCGGACTAGGTGGAGGACGAGGTTTGGGTTTTGGGTCGAGTGGCGGGCGAGGCGCATTGAGAGGGTTGGGCTGGGTGGGTTATCTTCGTTTGCTTTGCCGAGGATGGTGATGCTTCCTTCGTCTGAGGGCTGGCCGCCGCCTTGGGGGTGGAAGATTGTTTCTTCGGTTGTGAGGATGAAGTCTTGGTCTGGGTCTGGGTCGGCGGCTTTGAAGAGGCTGCGGTTGGCTTCTGATAGATCTGTAAGGCGGCTGGAAGATGTGACTTTGGTGCTCAACGTGAGGATTGAGGCGTCGTGCTGGTAGCGGAGGATCGTGTTTTCGACTTTGTCGAGGTTGCCATTGTTTTCTGCCATCTTGGAAACTCTAGTGGCGTACGTATATACGTAGATCTGTTGTCGTCTTGGTCGTGTTATTGGTCTACAGCCAGCCAGGAATCCAGAGGGTATATGCAATGATCGGGAGAAATGAGTCAATGCTCTTCTGATGTACATGTGTTGAGCAGCGGTCTAGCGACTTCCACGCCCTATGTAGTGACGAGAAGGAGTAGAATCGACTCGAAGCCCGCCTCCGGTATCTAATCTGATCAGTCTGTTGAAGTCACTTACGTACACAGTACGACATTCGTGATGTTACGAGTTCCCTAATCAAGGCAAGTTTAATGAAGCGGTTATGGATCCATCGGATCCTCAATCAGCCGAGAGGCTTTTCAACATCGGCAACAAGTAACCCCAACCCTAACCCTCTGTATTCAATCGACCACATCATCAATCGGTAATCAACGACATTATAAGACTTGCTTAAGCTTGAACATCAACTCTGAGGGTTTCAGTACGACTTTGACCTTGTCTAAGGGGGCGAGCTTGTTGATA
>Ga0265797_10009747_pt1 | contig 12362 bp, 10 predicted proteins | sample P2T30metagenome_FD_192433 | JGI IMG/M metagenome (GOLD analysis project Ga0265797, IMG submission 192433) | Plant litter microbial communities from East Loma Ridge, Irvine, California - P2 T30 | ecosystem: Environmental > Terrestrial > Plant litter > Unclassified | place: USA: California... | reverse complement strand
ACGTGACCTCTCTCCAACATACTGCCTCCGCAAGGCTATTAGGCTTCCGCGAACACCTCCAGACCAACATGCCTGAATCTCGCCCACTGTCTTCGCTGCTGGTAGGTACAGTAGCAATAAACTGAGTCGCGCACATGCTGACCTACCGAAGCCGACTGGTTTTGACGACCCTCCTGCGACTACCGATGCGTCCTCGCCATATCCCGACCGCCGCATCCGTCTTCGCCAGGCACTACGCAATACGAACGACCTAGCCCGTGATGTAACACGAGATGGCAGGACGGGCTATGGCCCTGCAACAGACTCTCAACGCAACACCAGTATGGGACTGCTCCGCCGTACTCGCCGCCGAATGCGAGCTTCCTCACAGCACGAGAACAGCAACGACGGAACCACTGGCGAACAGACCGAAGGCCGTTCGGCCAAACGGAGGAGACTAAACGCCGAATCACCATCTCCTGCAAAGAAGGCGCACAAGTATGGACACTACGGCCAAGTCGAACCAGGGAGGTTGCGCATGGAGATCGTGAGCAATGATGGCGGGGAACACCAAGATCCGAACTCCGGCATATTCCTCGGCGCAGATAACATTCTAAAGACAGATCAGAGTGTATTTTGTTCGGAAAGGGAGAGCGCTGGTATTCTCTTGCGTCATTCAGATGAGACGCCTTTCTGTCTGGAGAAATTGCACATAGCTGGACCAGAGCATGGCTTCAGTGCTCCGTAAGCAGTCCTTGTTGGATTCGGAGACCGGACACAGTCACTAACAGTCAACAGGGTGCGAATGGGTGAGATCTACGTTGCTATGGACATCAAAGACCTACGGACGTATCAGGATCCCCCATACTACGCGCGACGAAGCGGGCGGGTTCATGAGCAACCATACAATCGATATCGTGGCATCCAAGCCTCCCCAGAACAACTGACGCTGTCCGATGCCCTTCGAGATCCGGAAATTGCAACGGCCACAAACAGAGGCTTCTCACCTTTTCCCAGGGACGACTCCGAGGCAGCAGGGGACGAAGAGCCCATGTCTGTAGCAGAGTTCTTTGGACAAACCGCGTCCGAGGCACGTTGCGACATCCCATCGCCTCCAGACGAACCACAACAAATGATTTTCTCTGAAAACAGCATTCCTTTCACTCTATTGAGTGATGAAGAGTCAGGACCGGAAGACGCATCCCCTCCAGAGGTTTTGAATTATCGCCACCGGCGCCGACTGCGCGAGCGCAGAACTCATCACGACATGGATGACTGGGAACCCACAGACCCTACGTGGAGCTATTCGCGTGCTGATGGGACAGTTGTTCACCGAAACGCCCCACGAGGCGGAAGTCCTTGGGGACTTCAAACTGGCAGACTGGAGGCTCTGCTCACTCGCGCACGCCCCTTGCTCAGTCCTTCACCTGACGCGCCCAATCAGAGAGGCATGGAGCGCACCAGAACACCACAACCTGCTGTCGACGATCCGAATGTCCAAGCAGCTCGTTTCCACATCAAGCGAGGCAAGTCGAAAGTCACCGTCAAATTCGACCCGCCTGTGAGTGCGCGATATATACTGCTTAAGCTGTGGGCCGGCAAGAGCAACGTAGACGTGCAGAGTGTGATTGTGAAGGGCTTTGCTGGGCCAAGGTTCTTCCCAGCGATGCAGCTGCTATAAGAATATGAACGATGCCGTGCCCGTTAGCATGGATGACGAGGACGGCAAATGAACACATGCTGATATGCCATGATAGCCTGGAGTGCGTGGCCACGGGCCCAAACATACTCTCATAAACATAACGTTTGGCTATACTGACATATAACAACTCCCTCTCTGAAGCTGCTACCTCATAGTCGTTTGTGACGCTCCTTCTTCATGCCGTGTAACGCAACGGCTCAGCAGCTCCGTCTCAGCAGCTCTAGTTCAGCGGCTTCTTGTCATCGGCAGCTTCCACAGATCGGAGGGCTCAGCTAAGCTAGGTGTACGTACAGTTCGCGAATATGCTGAATGGAGACACGTAAGGTATGTGGCCGTACTCCAGAGCTCGGGTGAAGTAGCAACACCTCAAGAGCGCTGTCGTTGCATCCTTGGTCCTCTCGGTTCCAGGATTGACACCTTCTCCTGCAGCTGGTCTATGACGACATATCGAGTTCCTCCACATCTTCACGTGCACATCAGTGTATGTACAGCCTATCTGGCACTCTTGCTTTTCCCCTTGCCTTTGCCCTGCTTCCTGCTACTCTCCTCTATCTCTCGTGCTTTCTCGCGAGGGTCAATCACTTCGATTTCCGACATCTTTTTCTTCCACTCCAGGTCTTTCCCAAGCGTGTCTCGTGCAAACGTGAGCTGATGTGCCATCCAGCCTGGGTCGTCGTCTCCATCCGCTTCCGCCTCACCGTCGGGCTTCTCGTCGTCCCACGCCCGGCAGCTTTGACAGTTGGCAATGAAATGTAGATCGCATAGCGCGGCCTCCTCATCGTCTGCGTCATTGGTCGTAGGCTCAGGGTTGGGTACACCGCCATTCGCGGTCGCTTCTGGTTTGTCGCCATTCGTGGTCTCCGCCGCGGATGGCATGTCTTCAAGCTTTTGCTTAAACGCTTTGAATAAATCGAGAGCACCTCTTTCGTCAGTCACTTTGCCGCGTTTGCGACCTCTTGTGCTTGTGGCTGGTATCATAGCTTCTAGTGCGCTTTTCGGCTTCTCTCTTTCTTTTGGAGCGGTGTCCACTGTCCGCCTCATGCTTGCTTTCAGAGCAGCGATTTCGGCGTTGGTTCTTTCCAACGCGCTGAGAGATTTTGACTTTTGTGGTTGTTCGTCTTCATCGTCCTCGTCGTTCTCGACTGTCACAGGTGCACGTGCTGGCGCGACCGGTTTCTGTGCTTCTCTTTCTTCCACTGGAGATGGCGATTTTCGCCTTTTCTCCACCTTCTTCTTCGTTTCTGGTGGTCCTGGTAAGGGGGTATTGTTCAAATCTTCTGGAGCTTCCATGGTAGTAGAAACAAGCTTTGGGTTCGCCTTTGCCTTCTTGATCACAGGCGCAGCATCCTCCTCTCCTTCATCGCCGCCAAAACTTAGAACGTTCTTGCCCAATGGCTTCTTCCTCTTCTTTGCGTCCTTTGCCTTTCTATCGCTTCCCATCGTCCTCGGTGCCTCCCGGACCCTGGCCTCCATGCCTTCGAACGGGTTCACTAAGATTTCCGATCCTGTAACCTTGGTAGGATACATTGGTCTCTCCGAGCCCTCCTCCTCTGTCATCTCCACCTCTGCCATCTTCATCAGATTGTAGATCGTGTCGCCCTCTATGCGCCCGAACATCGTGTGCTTGTTCTGAAGCTCCGGTGTCGATCCTAACGTGATGAAAAACTGGCTGCCATTGCTATCCTTGCCCTCATTCGCCATTCCAAGCAGTCCGCGCCGGTTGAACTTGAGTCTGCTGTGGAACTCATCTTCGAATGGCTCGCCATTGTTGATCGCGCTGATGCCGCCGCTGCCGGTTCCTGTGGGATCGCCTCCTTGGATGATGAAGCCGGGTACCAGACGGTGGAATATGGTATTGTTGTAGTATCCGTCCAGACAGTGTTGCAGGAAGTTGCGCGTTGCGAGAGGAGCTTGCTTGCCGAAGAGCTCGAGGGCGATATCGCCTGCGGTGGTTTGCAAGATTACTTTGGCCGTTGGCTGCGGCTCAAGGTTGTATAATGAAGCCATGTTGGTTAGCTGAACAGTATAAAGAAAAGAGTCGGTCGAGTGTCGCGACGGAAGCAGAAGCTCGAGCTTGGTCGATCATGTGAAAGAGGCTTGGAAGTTCTTCGGCTTTGCTGCTGCTCACGAGCTGGCATCGGCACTTCCAGCGGGGGCAAGCACAGCGATTCCTGCTAAGAGCAAAGATTGTATCTACCGTACACCGCACAAAATAGTCTCTGTGCCAATGGCTTAGTACCTCCGCCACATGTCGCTCAATTTGCATACTGCTCTGTTGGTTCATCACGATGTCAGGACAACACTGTCTTCGCTTCGGACTCTCGAAAGTCCGATGTAAGTGTAAGACACTCGTTGGCATTGTAATGTAACACTCACAGACGGACGGATTCCCAATTGGTCGGACGGTCGATCGATCAACCGATCAATTGTCAAATACGCGCAGCTTACTATTTTTCAGGAAGACCCGGATCCCGGTTGGATCCAGAGCAAAAACAAGATCCGATTCCTGCATGCATGATGCCAAAGTAATCCACTCTGTTTGATTCCTTTGAACTAATTCTAAATATCTACATCTCTCTCCAAGCAGATCCTGCCTGCGAGGCTACGAGGAAATCGTACAATTGCTTTTTGTCTAAACAAATTCGCCTCATGCGAGTTGTCTAGAAGGGTGGCAGCCAGAAGGGGTAGCCGCCGTTCTTGATCCTGAAGATGCTCAGGAGGAACGAGTACATGCCGAGAAGGACAGCACCCCAAACGAGAACCGCGATCTGCTGCTTGCGAGCATCGGCCATTCTGGGGACCTTGAGGGCGAGGCTAATGGTGGCGAAAGAGAGGATGCCGTCTGTGATCGTTGGTCAGTCGGTCGATATTGTGATTTCCAGATAGACGCAAACTTACACATAGCGGCAACGATCTGGGTCTCGAGACCGAACTGGTTCTGGAAACCGCCGGCGAAGTAGGTGAGACCGCCCTTGCCATCAGCACCAGCGTAGGGCACCTTACGGATGTGGTTGAACATATGTCCACTTGTGAAGAGCAGGACAGCGATCAAGCTGATGGCAGCCCAGAGGTTGCGGTTTTGGATGATGGGAAGAAGGTAGGGCGCAGCAACTGTCAGGAAGGTGAAGATACCGACGACGGCAGTCGTGATGGTGACAATCTTCACGTAGTTGATCGGACGCTTGATCGGTGGGTGAGGAGAGTCGGGAAGGTGACGGCTCAGCCATGCGTGAATAGGCTCAGCCTTGTCGGAACTGATGCAATCGGGACGTTAGTTGTGGAAGAGTTGTGTTGTATCTCAGTGGACACTTACCCGGAGAGGAAGTCGAAACGGGTGGGAGAGGGGTCGGTCTTCGCATTGGGTCCGGTAGTGGGATGGAAGAGGAGCAGAACAGGCGCGGTTTGCAGTTGCAGCTGCGATCGATTAGCCCTTGTAACGATTCATTGAACAAGCCAGGCTAACTCACCGACTGGAAGGTTGCCTTGCCATCCAAAAAGTCCAATGTTCCGAACAACAATCTTCCCGCTCCTGCCTTGTCGCCCTTGCTCCAGCTGCGCGCTAGCAAGTCATACTCGGGCTGGAAGTCGTTGCAGAGGCCGCAGCCGAACCTCGCCTCCAGAGCGGTGAGAAGGACGGCCACAGAGTAGTCTCGAGGAGCCTTGGTGAGCTGTGCGTAAGACTGGTCGTCGAGCTTGAAGGAGGCCGATGCCGAGAGCTGCTTAGCGTTGTACTTGTCGAAGATGTCGCCAGTGGGCTTCTTCGCAGCCAGTGCGGTCAACGGCAGCAGAGCTGCGGTGACGAGAGAGAGGAACTTCATGGTTGAGTGTGAGGAGGGCCAATGTCCAATGGGTCAGACTGCACAGAGCGACGTCAAGCAAGTCGTCAAGTCGTCAAGTCGTACGTACTCGCTCGCTGGCTTGAGCTCCAGCTGTCTACAAGTCCAATGTTCTGGGGTCGGCACGGGCTGAGCCGAGAAGCCGACACGCCGATGTTTATCGCGCCTGCCAGGCCACAACAACCAAGTCAACAATCAATTCATCCACCCATCCCGACCTTTGCTGCCAGCGCTTCGACCAGCAACACACCAATGCGCGCCACCACCTAACACGCTATACACCACACATACCAATCGCGCATGTCATAAGCGCATACACTACACAACATGGCTTCTCTGCCTCCTGCAATGCTTCCACAACAGTACCAGCAGGCCCTACACACGGCAGCACTAGAGCTCAAATATGCAAACAATAGCCACATGGTCGACATCTTAGAGAAAGTAGAGGATCTTCGTCGCTCTCGCTTCACTGTCAACTGCCTGGAAGACAGTACCGATGACTTGCGCGAGCAGCTGCAATACGAGGAGGAGCGCGCCGACACCTTCGAGAGACTGGTTAATGAAAATCTGATACGCGCCGAAGCTGCCGAGGCCGGGCTCGCAGAGTGCGAAGCTGATCTACGAACACGCGAGAATGAGATTGCAGCACTAAATGCCGAAGCGCAAGCGTTGAGAGACGCGCGCGAGGACAACACCGCTGTATTGACTGAGAAGCTAGCTCTTGCGCGCGAGCTGAGCGCATTGAAGCCGGAACTGGAGCACCTGAAGCTACAGGCGGCCACTGTCGAGCAGCTGACTGCAGAGAAGCTCGATCTGCAGCACCAATTGACGAATGCACAGTGTGAGGTTGAGAAGGCCAAGCGCGAAGCACAACGGGCGCTCGCAAAGCGGAGAAATACTGTCTTTGAAATCGCGCAAGAAGAGCAGGTGGATGATCTCAAACGACAGCTGCAAAAAGAGAAGAGAGCAAGGGAACGCGCAGAAGAGGCGCTACAAAATGCACAGGGCGACATGGATAGCGAGGACATCCTAAAACAGCTTGCAAAGGAGAAGAAGATGCGCGAGAAAGCAGAAGAAGAACTCGAAGCTGCACGCGAAAACACACAGATCGAGGATGTGCGGAAAGACTTGCTGAAAGAGAAAAAGGCGAAACAACGCCTCGAAGACGTTGTCGAAAATCTGCAAGCCGAGATCGAGAAGGCTGAAAAGGCTGCTGCTCGTGCTCTCAAGCGTGCAGACGGAAACGCCAGCGCTGATGATCAGGCAGAGGAGCTCCGCCAGGAACTCGCAAAGGAAAAGAAGGACCGCCAACGCGCTGAGAAGAATGGCGAGCACGCCGCAGAAGAGGCCGAAACACAGAGGACGGCACTTGAAGACAGGCTGGGCCGCTTCAGAGAGAAGCTCAGGTCGACAAAGGACAGGCTGAAGGAGATGGAAGTCGAGCTGGCTGCTGCAAAGGAGGCTGCTGAAGCTGCCAACGCTGCCGCAGCATCAGCCGCCGCCGCCGCTGCCACAGCGCCTGTCAAAGCTGCAACCAAGACTGCTGCACCAAAAGCCGCCAAGGCAACGAAAAAGCGAGCCGCTGCAGCCATGGAGCCTGAAGAAAGTGCTCTGGGTACTCCAGGTGACGGTCCCGGGGCTAAGAAACGGGGCCGCAAAGGCACAAGTGCTGGCGTTGGCGACAAGAGCACCTTCTCCATCACGCCATTCCTTAACAAGACGATGAGCGCAGACTTGGAAGAGCAGTCAGAAGCCGAAGAAGAAGCATCACCTGTTGCACAGAAGTCCTCTAAGCAACCTCTGGCGCCTGCCGAATCGAGTAAAGCCAACGCCCAAACCAAAATCTCTGCAGCTCAACGCAAGGCGAAGCCTCCCATGCTGGAGATGGTCACTGAAGAGAGCGAAGACGTCCACTCACAAGGGCAAGAAAACGCACCTAAACCAAAGGCGGCTGGCATGAAGCTGAAGACCAAGACGACCGACGGCCCAGACGAGACTCGCGAACCTAGCAAAAAGAAGAAGCCACGCAAGTCACTTGTGGAGTTTGACACATTCCGCGCCTCTGAAGAGAAATCCACTACCATGCAGAAGAAGAAGCGCAAGCTGGGAGGCATGGGGAAGACACTTATGGACGAAGAAGACGATTCCCAAGCCCCTGCTAAGGGGGGTTTCGGCGCACGTGGCCTGTTTGGGACAAAGGGCTACAGCGCCCTCGCAGGGCAGAAGAAGGGCTCGAGCATGTTTGGCAAGAGCTCTGGTCTCGGCAAGAGCGTTCTCCTGAGTGCCGCCGATGGAAGTGGTTTCCAATTCTCGCCATTGAAGAGGAGTCGGAAGAATCTTGATGACACGCTTCGAGGGTGAAGGTCAAACTCCCCACCTGGCGACACTTTTTCGTAATGTTTCTGTACGATGGCGTCCTGAGATCCCGATATTGTATGCATATATATGGCGTTCCGGGGTATTATGGCCTGCTGCTGGCTGCAGCTTCTCTCGTTTTTAGCTCATTTCCTCTTCGAAAGCAACGCGTATTGAAGATATTGTGAGACCTATTCCAACTGTTGTTGAATGAACCTTCTTCGTGTTGAATGATTATATGCCAAAACTCCTATGCTTCTATGAGATCCCAGGGGTATATCGCTACTGCCAATCAACTCGCTCATCATCTACATTCTATGCATCCAATACACACGCCTGTCACTTGTCCTTTTCCACAAGGCTTTGTCGTCATCCACCAAAGGGCTGATCCTCTTCATCAGGCACTTCCCACCCACCTCTTCTCCTTCAAGCTCGCCTTGCCCCTTTTCACTAAGACAGAAGCCACACTAGCTCCGCTTACAACCTCTCACTTGATCTTCATGACCTGCATGAACTCTTCCTTTCTCGCCTCGCCGACTTCTGCAACCAAATCGCCCATGGACTCAACCTCCTTCACACCCTTCCCGTGAGCAAAGTCCCACGCCTCATCTGCTTCCATCCGCACTTGGAACGCCGCCCAATTTTGTCCCTTGAGTTCATTGACGTGCTCACGCACAGCGTTCGTAGGACCAGAATACACCAGCACGCCCGGGTAACCTGGCTTCGTGACGCCCGATACCGAAGCAGCAGGCGACAGCGCCATCTTGCGCTTGTTAGTGTTGAGTAAGTGATGTAGCCAGACAATTATGGTCGTATCGCCATCTTCAGGCGAGTCCGTGGCAGGCACAGGCCGGCCGGAACCTTCGTTCGAAGCGTTGAGTTCGTGGTGCGCCACCAGCTCGTCGAAGATCATGATCGTGGCGTCGAGGACTTCTTCGCCCGGGCGTAGTTCTTCGATTAGACGTTTTTTCACTTCGCCGCTCATGTCGCGCTTGCCGGCTGAGGCGGAGACGACGATGGGCCGGCCGGTGGTGAGGTAGTCGTCTTGCAAGCGCAGGGTGATGGATGCGTTGGTGGTTTTGAAGACGATCTCGCGGCTGTGCGGGTCCCAGGTCAATTGGTCGGGGTACATTGCGCGGACGAGGGCGACTTCGTCCTCGAGTCTTTCATCTTGAGAGGCGGAAGCCATGGTATAAGGGAAGTTTTGGGTTGTTGCAGCTTCGTTGGTATATCTGGATAAGCGAACGACTTCAACGCCACTTTTGCTGTTGTTTGGAGGACTTTAGCTTCGTCGCAAGCATTACCGTTTCCTAAGGCAGTTTTTACAGGAGTTCGAACCAGTCTTTCTGTATCGCGGAGGCGGGTGCGGATGATGATGGCAAAGTGACATGGGAGTTTGGTAGGTGAATACGGACACGGGGCCTTGCGCAATGTATGAGTGAGGTCATGGTTGCATGTATTCTTGCATTTCCAAATGAGGTCAGAGTCGGAAGATCGTCACAGGCATTCACTTGATGACCCTAACCCTAGCGTCTTTCAGCTGTCAGCTCATGACATCACTATGACTTTGATCGACTGGACGACTCAGCTTAACGCGTACTAGACGCGATCGATCCAATCGATCATTGACGACATTAATGGTCGATCAGGCACATCACCGCCGTCGCGTCTTCCCATCACTTCACGCGACTCGCTACGCGTCTTTCAATCACCACTCACTCCTACAATACAATTACTTCACTCACTCCCTCGGATCAACTCACATTAACTCGCCACTATAAGTCGCCGCACGTGTATTTAGCTATCGTTGATCATCGCCTCGTTGCTAACCAGATCAACAGTTTACAACCGACACAGTATTGTTTTTCAACCCAAATCCACAACACTAATCGATCATGGCCGGCACTCGCCAGTCTGCACGCAACACTTCGCAGAACAATTCCAGCCCCCAAGCCGCCAGCCCGGCTAACGGCACCAAACGTAAGGCCGATGATGCCTCACCGACAAGCAACAAGAAGAAGCAGCAGAAGACTCTCGAGGAAGTCATTCCCGATGAGGCTAAGCGTGAGGAGGTGAAGGCGGCTCTCGCCAACGAGGGCGAAGATGTGAACACCGAAGACACGGGCGAGGATAAGGTTGAACACGAAGACACCAATGGTGGTGCTGGTAGGTCGATTGAGTATCACGATGTATTACATTGATTGCTAACCTCTTTCTCCAGCTGATGCCACCAAGGCTGAAGAGAACGGAACCAACGGCCATGAGAAGAATGGCCAGGAAGCAGACAAGCCAAATGCTTTCGATAGAATACAGGCAGACGAGAACGACGAGGGAAAGACTGGCGCCAAGGTGAGAATGCATGACCTCGATTCTTATTGTCACGAGTTGCTGATCTGTTATGGAACAGACCGATATTGATGACAGCGACGTGTCAAAAGAGAAGACCGACGAGACCAACGGCAACGCTCAAGCCGACAGCACCGCAGATGCTGTCGAAGAGGACAAGGCACGTGAGGAAGCACAGCCTTCGAATGTCCTGGAAAAAGGCATCATCTACTTCTTCACCCGCGGCCGCGTAGGCACAGACAACCCAGACAGCGTGCAAGACTTGCAACGCAGCTTTATGGTCATGCGACCGCTTCCCGCCGGCGCAAAGCTCACTGATGGAGCTGTGCAAGACCTGAAGAACCTTCGCCTGCTCGCGCTGCCCAAGAAGGTTTGGCCCAAAGGAGGCAACGACAAGTTCATGTCGTTTGTGGAGGAGGCAGGCACTTCCATGGCCGAGCTGAAGGACAGCTTCTTCGCTGGCTCGGAGTACTCGACCAAGACCACGGGCACCAATCACACGCCCAACGTCACTCTCGTCGGCGAGGGTGTCTACGCTTTCACCAATACTGGCGGCGGCCGTGGTGCTGCGCACTTGGCATACATGCTCACCGTCCCATCAACACTGGGCGAAGTGCAGCAAGATCTTGGCATCAAGGAGAAGGGCAGCTTCGTCATCAGTCTCAAGAACCCGGAAGCTCCCGGCCCGGCTAATGCGTCCCTGCCACAGAAGCCAGACTGGCCGTCGGAGTTCATTGAAGAGTTCGGCGGCCGTGGCTGGATGCCAGCTGAGCCGAAGCATCTTGACTATGCCCATGCGCAGATCTTGATGATCGGCGAGGACTTTGAAAAGTCTGATAACCTCGAGGCTAACCCCAAGGACGAGAAGGACGATGCTAAGGAAGTTCCTGAAGAGGAGCTGAAGAAGCTTGAGAGTGAAGACGAGCAGAGGTTCGAGCACATGAAAGGTGAGTTTCTGCCGAAATCCTCAGTTTTTTTATATCCTGATCAAGGAGCTAACGTGACACAGGTGACGAGTCTGTCTTTGCCGACCTTGGTGTCTCGAAGAAGGACTATGGCATCACCACTACGTGGTAGATACTCACAACATCCGGTTCTATGAGGATATCTTGCTTGTTTAGGCGTTCTAAAGGATAAGCCCACCAGGGAAGGCTTGCTTACGACTCAAAAGGGTAAGATGAGTATCACTGGGTGGATGTAAAATAGCTGGTCAAAGTTAGCAGCAGATAGTCTGCGAACCGACACAGGGGGTAGTAGTGTGTTTATAGCCTTGGATCCTTCGACTCATATATATTGGCTCCAGACCCTTAGGCAGTGACGTCTATGACACATGCGTATGTTTCAAACGACCACAGGTCGCAGCGCACTGCCAACACCATCGCAATTCGCTGTTCGCAGCTCTGCTCTTATTGAGCTGAAGCTTGCAATGACATGAAAAGCTTCGCTCGTGATACGGCAGACCTTGCGATGTAGCAAAGTCAGCAGCTCTGATATTACATGCACATATACCCAAAAACCTAGCAAGAAAACAAGCGCCCAAGCGATCGAATCACCACTCTTCGACACTCTTCCGCCCAAAACTATGTTCAGTAGCGACTCCACAAGCCATCAGAACACAGCTGTCAACACACGGCTCGCCTCGCTCCGCCAGCCGCAAGCGAACCACTCTTCAGCCCTCAAGACCAGGAACAGGCAATCGCGAAACGCAAACTCAAAACCTAACCAGTAGCAGTAGCAAAGCTGCTCTTCAGAAACCCAACTGGCCGTTTCACCTGCACGCTGAAACTCGCAGCGACCTCGCAAGATTGCAGGAGGCCGCAGCGCTTCGCTGGTCGGCGCCTAGGAGTTGCGTGCTCAGCGAATCACGAGCTGTGGAAGGCCCAGTGGGACCCTCCTGGTCTGCAGGTTTTGGGCGCTGCCGGCTTCTGGAGCGGGCGGCAAAGGGCTGGTGGTGGTGCCCCACTAACGGCGTGCAGGTTGGCGGCGGTTCCGGGTCCCTTGGAGAAGGGAGGGGAGGGGGGAGGTGTATAGGGTTAGCTTCATGAGGACTGCTTTCCCTGTACTTGCTTTTGATCTGGTCCATTATTGTTGTTGGTGTATCTTTGTTCGTGTCTGACTATCCAGCCAGCCGAGTACGAGTTCTT
>Ga0265797_10009745_pt1 | contig 12365 bp, 8 predicted proteins | sample P2T30metagenome_FD_192433 | JGI IMG/M metagenome (GOLD analysis project Ga0265797, IMG submission 192433) | Plant litter microbial communities from East Loma Ridge, Irvine, California - P2 T30 | ecosystem: Environmental > Terrestrial > Plant litter > Unclassified | place: USA: California... | reverse complement strand
CGCTCTTTCTGGGCGCCATCGTCGTCGTCTTCGACATTTTCGGCGCTCTGTTTGATGCGATCCTCGACGCCGGGGTCGATGGTGCTCATAATGGAAGAGAGTGGAGTAGAGGTAACATTAATGTAGAGGCTCAGGCTGGTCGGAGGATGTCTCCGTGGAGCGCGGCCAGATTGACGCACCGATGATGTAGGACGCCACGTGCGTGTACAGGAGTTATCATAAACTTTGGGACTCGGGGCTACTTTCCGGCACCAGTCCGAGGTGTTGTTTGACGCTTTGTAAACTGAACGTCTATAACATTACACCACAGTCTCAATTATGACAACGCGTTCACGCTCTTAAAGGGCCAAATTGGCATATACTCTCAAGAGCCCCCAAAGAAAGGAGTTCTTCAGAGTATGGGATGCAAGGCCTCAAGGTCAGAGTATGAGGGAGTTTTGCGCTATTCACAAGCAAGAACAGTGGTGCCCTTCACACAGCCATGGCTATAGGTGGCTGAAGGAGCGTGAAAAGATCATTAGAGAAGGCTTGGGAAGTCCTACACGCAGATTGCCACCGCAAAAGCCTCAAGGGCGTCCTAAAAAGGATACTAGCCAAACCCTCGAGGCAATGGCCGAGAGACCAAGCTCTCAAACGATCAAACAACACGTTGCACAATCAGGAGTTTCTGCAGCTACCCTCTATCGCCATTTGAAGGCACAGCGACAAGACCAGGGCGAGCAAACAACACCCGCCCTGCCACCACACACAGTACAATCCACTGGCGATGTCAGTGCAGGGCGGCAAGATCGGTCCTCGGAACCTTCTGCCCGCCCAGCGACAACCCGGACCGTTACTGACCACACATCAAACATCACTGACCGAAACACATTGAGCATGGCTTCGAATCAGGTCACATCGGTGGTGGCCTCCGGCCCCGGATCCGGCTCTCATCGACGACAAGCAGCCAGGAGGAGAGAGAATACATCAGTCGCGTGCAGTACGTGCCGACATCGCAAGACCAAGGTGAGTGCTGCCTGAGTAGCTACGGACAGATGGTCTGCAATGCCGCTTACATGACTGACTCCTTCACAGTGCGATGGCGGACGTCCATCATGTAAAGGCTGCACCACGCGAAAATTGGACTGCCACTATGACCACGAACCCGGCGAAGGGCGGTTGCAAGTGTTGAAGCGCAAGTTCGACGCCTTGGAGGCCCAAAGTGCCGGCGCACTTGAACTGCTCGAGAACATGCGCACGGCACCGTACGGAGATGCGATGCAGCTTTTCACACAACTTAGGTCGCAGACCGTGCCATTCACACCGCAGACATCTCGTGCATTCCAAGGGGCAGCGACCACGACGATAACGCAAGATGCAGGGCTACCACGCTCTTCAAGCGGCATCGAAGCGCAGCATACGTCAGAACAAGTAGATGCGCCTGCCGAAGGCAATGACGCGACCACAGTCTATCTGAATCCATATGGAATTACTGAGGGTTCTCCATGGACCATGGCCATCGATCCGTATGCATATTAACCATATATCATCAACGTCCTTCCACGGCAGATCATTCGGTTGACAAACCAACTCGCAAGTTTTCTAGCCACATGGCACAGCGCGGACAGTAACCAGGAGAATGAAAAGCGGGAATAGTGCTCGAACAAGTTGACGCTCGTAATTGAGATGCTAGGTGCACTCATTGTGAGTGTGATGCTGGTAAAGGTCTTTACTCATCATATAAACACGATCGGATTAGACTGGACGATCATGAATATAATGTCTAGGCCTCAAACAAGCCTTTATCCAGACTCTGACTCGGAAGCGGTGCTTCGACATAAAGAATGTCTTCCCGCACTTGCACAAAGTTCTCAGCACCGTATCTCAACAGCTCTGCAAATGTGCCCGCACCGCAGTCACTCCCTTCGTTCGCGGGATCGTCCCAGAGCTCGCCCAAATTCTTGTCGTGGGTCAAGTGCTTGCCATGGACAACCTTTTGCAAAGAAGATTCGCTCAACAGTCTCCACACCAACTTCTGTGCTTCATCGTACTGGGGCGATGACTGATCAGCGTCCAGTGGAAGTCTCAAGAGATCGAACATCTTTTGTCCACATCCCTTGAACCCTAGAGTTGCTTCAGCAGCCCAGCATTCCTCAAGTACATCGAAGATGAGGACTTTGTTCTTCCAATGTTGCTGTAGAACGAATCCGTTTCCTTCATCCTTAGTCAACAGGCAGAGTCGATACCAGCACATGACCTGACTAATATACTCCATGACGACGCGAGGCTCCACGGCAAAGTCCCAGTGGAACTTCGCGGCTCTGCTTTCGTCGAAGTCGAGATTGGCGGCAAAGGCGAGCAGGGGAGTGTTCATGACCCCTTCGTGGTTGACGTGTCCTTCCCACAGACTGACAAACAGTTTGTGCCAGCTTTCGATGAACGGATCACCTTTGCGCGCTGCGGTGAAGCTGTTGGCGATTGTGGTCCCGTACATCCAGGGTACGCTGACTTGGAAGGGCGAAGAAGGGTCTGCGAGTCGGTTCCAGCATATGCGATCCATCGTTCGTATCAACAAACAGCCGACATCGAGAAACACGCCGCCGTGGAGGAAGAGGCAAGCCCCTCGCAGGAAATCGGCGCTGTGCGGGCCTACGTATGGACCATCGAGATTGCCATCCACGAGCGCCTTTGGAAGAAAAGAGGCTGGAACGTAGTTGAGGAAATAGTTTGGGGAGTCTGGAACGCTATCCAGCACGCGTACAGTCCACTCCGAATCGTGCATCCGGACCCACGAGGTCACATTGCGCAGGTTCCAGGAGGGCATCGAGCGGATGCCGGAATGCCAAAACGCCCATATGTTTTTCTCGGAGACCACGGGCTGGAATGCAGAGAGCGTATTGGTGATCTGCTCATCGGATTGTGCTGTCTTTGGTTCAGCATGGCGGAGCTTCGAGCTGAGCTCATTGGGAATCTCGAATTTGGACATTATTGACAGAAGGAATATGTAGTAAACGGGAAGCCTAGGTGCATTGAGTAGAGTTGAGTTGAGTTGCGAGGTGGGGTAGCGGTTAGGGAGTGAACGCAAATTTATATGTGTATGTGCGCGACTTCGACAACGTGCATTATCTTTCAGCCGCATGCGAATGCGAGTTCGTCTAGGAGTGTCTTGGTGTCAGCACCAACGAACTGATGTTGGTCAACCCTTGTCTAGCCGTTTCGTGTTCCTGCTCGACGCTGCATCCTTCGTGCCACGCCAGGTCTCGCAAGCACATTCCCAATCTTCGTGAAATGGTCTGTTCACCGCAATAGCGGGTATCATGAGTTGTTGGACTTTCATAGGAGGTATGTGAGGCGAAGCTGAGCAAGGTCGCCTAAGCGGGCACTGTCGGGCTCGTAAATGATCTTGTGTTCTTGTCTGATATGGACTTCGGTTAGAAGCACTCAGCCGCAAAGAAACCCGTGCTGCAGACCTCCGCGCAACATCCAGAATCTTTGTTAACGTTGCATAACAAGCTATTACGATTGAAAAAATGTCAGGAAAGTCTTTGTACAGCTTCCCTCTATGTTATTCATACTCTGCCCTCAGAAAGACGCGAGCTGCTTTTCAATCTATCTCTTTTCCATATTGACAAGCATATATATACACAGCATCAATACGTCCTCTTATTCGTCAGCCCTGATAGTGTAGCGGTTATCACGTACCCTTCACATCTAGCTTTGATTAGCAAGATATGAATCCTCTTACCCGGGTAAGGTCCCAAGTTCGAACCTTGGTTAGGGCTATCTCTTTTGTTTTTGTCCTGTACTGTGAAGAATCCTTGACTTCATGCTTCCAACGTTGTAATCCAATGTGTGGCGTATGAGATAGGCGAGATGATTGATTACTTGAGGATCTAGTGGAGACATGTATCATCGTCTGCGTCAGACGTCGTACAAGACCAACATCTCGCTATGTCTTTGCTACATCGTCGATTACAGCGGGATTTCGGAATAACATCGATGCATTTCAAAATTCCTGGAGAAAAGGAACACTAACTAATAAGGGCACTGTCCGCAATAGCCACACTCGATATCACACGCAGTAGAATCTTTGAAGCTGTCGTCCTCCTCCTCGCTCATCGGATCGTCCCATGCAGGGATTCCGATCTCGTACTCATCATCTTCGTCCTCATAGCTCTCAACAGACCGATCTCCGTTTGTCAGGCTTGCCGATACGATCGCCATGGCGACTTCGAAGCCTGTATCACCATCCTGTGAGACTTGTTAGTAAGCTTCATTTTCCACGTCCACGATCTGTGGTGTGGCACCTGCGAGTCCTCACCTGACCTCCACGAGTGCCGCGCTTCTGCCATGTGTCGACCCTTGCCGTTGAAGTTGGGGCTCTGGGACAATGCGATGCGCGCGGTCGTTTCTTCCTGGACCTTGGCCCACCAAGCATTGCCGATTTTTGCCCTGTAGGCGGAGCGCAGAGCAGGCATGTGAAGCACGTCTTGCACACAATACTTCTGCATCGCAGGAGTCAAAGGACGTTCGTCAAACACGGCGAAGCTGCCACCACGAGCAGGGTCGAAGAGGCGATGCCCTTCGTCTTTGACTGCCCTCCACTCTCGCTTGTCAGTCAAGCTGATGGGCGCATCTCTCTCAATGCACTTGGCCAAGCCGTTCAGCAGTCGTTTTGAGGAAGTCCTGGAAGCGACTTCCATGAGCTGCACGTCTTCGATCCCGGCAACATGGACGCCGAACAAGCTGAAGAGAGCGTCGGAGTCGTTGCGAATGTCGAAGAAGACTTTGATGGTGTCTTTGGATTCCAGTATCTGTTGGATCGACTTGCCGTTGGAGTCTGATGTTGTGAAAGCCGCGGCTCCAAGCGTTTTCACATCGATCAAGTGGACGGTGTGTCGTGGCTCGACAAGGATTGTGATCAGGGAGAGTGTGCCGTTGCGAGACAGGTCATTGCCTTCGAGGTCCACATAAAGGCTCGGCTGATCGTTGGTATTCTCTGGCAAGTCGGCGATGAACGCTTGCAGCGCCGGAGCTGTGTCGATCATTTCGACGTCCATGATTGATCAATGGTTTGGATGGTTCGTTGTGAGGTTTGGATGATCTGAAGGTTGCGTAAGTAGAGATCGAGCAAAGATCTTATATGCCATTCTTTCTGTGTTTGACGGCTGCATCTTTGTTAGGCAAACTGGCCCTGTCTTGCATGGCAAACATTCTGCATTGAACAAGGAACCTATCATGTGAGATTCTTTACTGTAATCTGAGGCCTACCAATATTCCTCGTCGGTGAAATGTGCGATACATGCGCGAGGCGCTTTGATGTGTAACATTCCAGCGATAATGGCGAGCCTCACGGGAAGAAATTGAGGCCTACCAATACTTGCTTGCCAGATTGGGAAGCTAAGCTCTGATGCCAGAATGGCGGTCTGCATGTGGCTGAGCGGCTTGCAGCTCTCAAATTGAGGCCTACCATAATTCGCCACGGCCAATCAAGACTCCGCATGTGTAGAAGCTGTGGACGTGTAACTATTATATATCTACATTAATCTTTGAGGTCTCTTTCTCTTCCGTCTTCCTTTCTTTGCGGACTGCTCCACGGAGCAAAACCGTGTCCACTCTTTTCTATTGCTGTTTGCTTCTCGTGTTGGCCTGCGACTTTTCGACTTTTGCTTGTGTCTGCTTTCCTAGGTCGATCATTAGCACCAGTTTACATCTTTCAAGCCGACCCAGATCCCGGATCAGAACTTCGTGAGCTCTTCCAAGGCCGAACGACCGTTTCATCACACATCTACCCCGGCACCGAATCGGAAATTCGACCATGTTGATCCTTCGTGGCTCTGCTCTGGAAGCTATGGGCCACTGTCACCGTATGAGTGGCATTTACAAACCGATACAACTGCTGCTGGACAGCAAGACACAACAACTGTTGAAGATCAGCCTCAAGCTGGCCATGACCAACGCCAAAATTCGCACAACAGCCGTTCCCTACCACAAACCACACCAGATGGGCAAGCTGGCAGTAGAGATGTGCCACCACTACAAAGTTGCACCACGGACGGCGTGTACAGATGCTCGGAGTGTCATCTTGTCTTCCCAAAGCGTCATCTTCTTAAGTACGTCTCCCCGTCTGAATGCAGAGACGAACTCACACTGATACCAAACCAAGTCGACACCTCAGGATTCATTTCCCTCCCAACGAGTGCCCACACCTCGGATGTGACAAGCGCTTCGGTCAGAGGCGAGACCTCGACCGCCACGTCGTGGCAAAGCACGCCGCAGATGCATTGCAGCCGAGTGACTTGTTTTGTCCTCACTCGGGATGCAAGTATGCAGAAGGGGGAAGCAAAGTATGCAAGAGGAAGGACAATCTGGCGAGACACATCCGTACTAAGCATGAGAGAGGCACATAGATCTCGAATGTCATGCGTTGCCAGTTGTGTTGCTGATCGTGATGTTTGTTTCAAGAAGATAGACGAGATCTTCTGTAGCCGGGTTGGAGGTGAAGTAGAGTGATTCAGATCAAGCGATTATTCGAACGTGCACATTGCTGTGATTTCGATGAGAGGATGGATGTACAGTTTATCGCTGTTATGTGTGATAGTCCACTTCCTCTCACGTGGAAGACCCTGAGACAGATAAAGTGGCGCTTGGGCCGTCTCGCGCGGGGTGTTTTGAGTGCCGCCTGGCGTCCTTCGCAACGAGACTTCGAATGTTTATTTGGGACGGAACTTGAACTCTCGCTTGCAGCCCAAGCGTGACACAAGCGCCCTCACGCCCACCGAACACCACCTCGCACTGACATCGCCTTCGCCATGGTCTCAGAGCGCAATCCCGCCGACACCTCTGCCGGCGCCAACAACACATCTTCACAACAGCGGCAACCACTCGCCAACATCAGTGCCAAAATGGCCTCCAACTCGCCCCAAAGCACGCCACAAAAGCCCAGAGAGAACCCGCAGTTCAAGCCACCCTCACAACCCGAGTTTGGCGTGGCCAGTCCTATTCGCAACCCGCTCAGGCAGGCACCAGTAGATCCGCTCGTCTCGAAACCGAAACCAAGGCCAACCGCAGATCCATTCATCTCGAGACCGAAACCAAGACCGACCGCAGACCCATTTGTCCCACGCTCAAAACCGACAGCTCAGAGAGCGCCCGAGTCGCATTCGAACCGCTACTATGTGCCTGCAGTACAAAGCGGACCAAATGCCATGGTGCAGCCGCCTTTCATTCCTCCAGAGCAACGCCAGTTCTACATGCCAGGCCAGGCGAGACCTCCTACAATCGCACCTGCACCGCGACCGGTGTTCTCTTCACTCGGAAACAACACATACTTCCAGACAGCCGCTCCTAAGCCGCCGCGTAAAAATGTGGTCGATTTGACGAACAGTGACGATGACGACCAATTCGATCCTGACGCCGCGATACGCTCAGACAGCAGAGCTTTCGGTTCAGCAGATCCTTACATGTATGTTGACTCGGGTCAGGCGAGCGAAAACATCAAAAACTTGCTCGAGGGCGCATTCGACGACGAAGAGGACCGGTCTAAGACACGCCTACGAAGTCGTGCTAAGAAGGCGGCCAAGGCAGAGAAAAGCGAGGCAGATAAACAAGCACAGAGTCTGGCGGACAAGCTTGCGGCATTGGAAGTCAAGGATAAGGAGGATGAGAAAGAGAAAGAAAAGCCAAAAGCGGAAGATGAAGAGGAGGACGAGGAAGATGGTACCGTCGAGGGCTTGACTGTAAAGCTTCTTCCACACCAAGTTGATGGTGTGAGCTGGATGATCGACAAGGAGGTCGGGATACGTAAGAAGAACGGTGTTCTACCTTATGGAGGCATTCTTGCGGATGATATGGGTCTCGGAAAGACTGTCCAGTCAGTGGCGCTTCTTCTTACGAACCCTAGACCTGGTCCAGACGCGAAGCCGGAACACCCCAAGCAAAAGCTGCCAAGCAAGGAAGTGGGCAAAGGAACGCTTGTGGTTGCACCACTTGCTCTGATCAAGCAGTGGGAAAGTGAGATCAAGACCAAAGTCACACGCAGCCATGCACTCAAAGTGCTCGTACACCACGGTCCAAGCCGTACCAAATCTGCCGCAGAGCTGAAGAAATACGACGTTGTCATCACGACTTACCAGATTCTGGCATCTGAGCATGCCGGATCGAACATGGAGAAGCCAGGTGGCCCGAGAGTAGGCTGCTTCGGCGTCCACTGGTACCGCACGATTCTCGACGAAGCTCATACCATCAAAAACCGCAACGCGAAATCAACACAAGCTTGTTGTGCGCTTGACAGCTGGTACCGTTGGTGCCTGACTGGTACACCAATGCAGAATAATCTCGACGAACTGCAAAGCTTGATCAAGTTCCTCCGCGTGAAGCCTTATTGCAATCTGCCAGAGTGGAAGACTGCAATTACCCAACCCATGAAGAACGGCCGCGGTGGCGTCGCCATGAGGCGACTTCAGTTCTTCCTCAAGGCGTTCATGAAACGCCGTACCAAGGACATCTTGAAGAAGGACGGTGCTCTCAACTTTGGTGGCAAGTCTGATAAAGATGGCGGAGCAAAGAAGGGTGGCATGCAGATCGTCAAGCGTGAAGTCTTCACGATGGAGTGTGAATTTGATGCAGCGGAGGCTGAGTTCTACGACAGGCTCCAGGCTCGAGCAGAGAACAGACTCAAGGATATCATGGAGAACACCGGCAAGAACGACTACATTGGCGCACTTGTTATCCTGCTTAGGCTGAGGCAAGCTTGCAACCACCCGCATCTCATCGAGATGGCCATGAACAAGGACAAAGATGCGATGAGTCTTGGCAGCAACATGCCCCAGTCTGGCTCGCAGACACCCGCAAGGAACAGTAAAACTGAAACAGATGACATGGATGATCTTGCTGCTCTTATGGGTGGTGTCAGCGTGCAAAATAAGAACTGCGACGTCTGCCAGATCGAGCTTTCAAGCGCTGAGGCTAGAGATGGTGCATCTCGCTGCAATGAATGCAACGAAGATCTCCAGGCCTTGAAAGCTAAAGGGAAGAAAACCAAGAAGTCTACGAAAAAATCTACCAAGACAGCAAAGTCGACAAAGAGAGAGGTCAAGCCGGAATCCCAAAGACCTGCGCGCAGCATGCGCAACCGTCGCGTCCTTTTGGACAGTGATGACGAGGACGAAGGTGAATGGATCGGTGAAGGCACAGAACAACACATCGATCTGGGCAAGGCTGGCGGCACAGACGACGAGGACGCCGAAGGCGGTGGTGACACGTTAGGTTCAATCGACTCGGTGACAGATGACGAACAAAGTCAGTCTGGTTCTGAGGAAGACCAAGAGGACGAGAGTGATGACGACACGCTCCCAATCATCTCCGGTCTGGCGCCATCACACAAGGCATCCCACAAGCCATCCACCAAGATTCGCCATCTTCTGCGCATCTTGCACAAGGAGACACCGGAGCACAAGACGATTGTCTTCTCGCAATTCACAAGCATGTTGGATCTGATCGAACCACATCTCAAGCACGCTTCCATTGAGTACGTTCGCTACGATGGTAGCATGCGCCCTGATGCGCGTGAGGCATCGCTCAACTCCCTCAAAACAAACCCGAAAACTCGTGTCCTGCTCTGCTCCCTGAAATGCGGTAGTCTCGGTCTCAACTTGACAGCGGCCAGTCGAGTGGTGATCGTTGAGCCATTCTGGAATCCTTTCGTGGAGGAGCAGGCCATTGATCGTGTCCACCGACTCAACCAGCCAGTTGACGTCAAAGTCTTCCGTCTGACAGTCCGCAACACTGTCGAGGAGAAGATTCTGGCTCTACAAGAGAAGAAACGTCAGCTAGCAGCTGCAGCAATAGAAGGTGGCAAGGCTGTTGGCAAGCTATCTATGCAAGATATTATGCAACTTTTCCGTCGCGACGCCGAAGTCGGTGCCAACGACGAAGATGCTGCGTTTGCTGAGAAGTTTGGCGGCGATGCGAAGCTGCTTGACGGAAGTGGAAGTGGAAGCAGAGGTGAAAGCAGGCAGGGCTCGTCGACTCCACCTGAGCGGCCAGTTCAGAAGAAGGGAGTGGCGAGGAGGCCAGAACATTCGGTTTATGGAAGGCGTTGGTGATGTAGTTGGATGGCAGGTGTGACGACTCTCTCTCTTTCCTCTCGGTTTTCGTAAGTCTTTCCGCTTTGTTTTGCATGATACACAGGACTAGAATCATGAATATTTCACGAACAGCAGTTTCATTCGTGTTTGAATATTGGCTCTTGGGATAAAGAAAGTTTTATTGGTTGGCTTTTGGTGAGTTTCTTTCTGCCAGCGGTTCTGTCATCATCAGCGGCTCCCAACAACGCTGGCCAAAACATCCCAAGCTTGCCCAATGGTGAAACATTGCAGTCCTATGAGGCAACAGTGGCAGCTGCCTGCGACAGCACATGGTTGATTCCCATGATCTGGGCGACTGGATTCACTCTGTCTGAGACATCGTGAAGAGTGACATGATTGTCAATACCGGGAGCACTTTCACTTACCCAGCTCCTGCACAGAGCTCTTACAATGCGTCTTCCACAAAGTACTAATCACCTACCACCTCCCAGACTCCCCAAGTAGCAATCGCCCAATATGTCGTCCACCGGCTTCGAAAAAGCCATCATGCTCACAACGCAAGTCCCCCTCGCCATCACCGTCCCAGACCCCTCCCTCTCCATCGACAAAGAAGCCCGCAAAGACTCAAACGCCTACATCGAAGACCTCTTCGAAGCAGCCCTGCAGCGCCGCCGCGAGTTCATCGAGCAGTTCGAGCAAGACACCGGCATGGCGCTCGACGCCACCCGCCGAGACAGCGTCGCCGAAGCCCAGCACCCTGCTTCTCTCGTCAAAGCCAACCATGGAGCCATTCAGCTCTTGCTCGAAGCTTGGTACGAGCGCGTCGGCATCCAGGATATGGGCTGGACGCGATATAATGAGAAGACGACGGCTCGTGCGTGTCGCACGATCAGAGAGATTCTTGAGAAAGGCGACGAGGAACTGGGGATTCCCATCGAAGCGCTGGAAGACAAGGAAGTATGGGTCGCGAGACTGGACTCGCTGAAATGGTGGTTCTTCAATCTCAGCGGCGCTTTCGACTTCCTCTCAGCATACGGCATCGGGCCCAAGAAATTCGGCTCCGGGCTCGTCCGAGTAGAGATACTGAACCACGCCAAAAACGGTCGATGTACAGCCGATGCCGACCACACCATCGCGCTACTGGCCGCAAGAGAAGGCGACGCGAAGCTCTTCCCTGGAATCTGGCCTCCGATCCGTCCGTGCGGCTGCTACGAGTACAAACTTTTCCTGAAGACCGTCGGCAACGCCAGAGGCCTCAACGTGGCCGGAGACGAGAAGTTGCAAGGGCTCATTAGTGATAAGATCAAGAGCGACTGGCTGGCGGCGAACAAAGAGGCTGCATTTGATGATAATGGATGGCCACGATATGCTGAGGACCAGAAACCGGCTAAGGTGATGATGGGTGAGGAGTCGTTTGAGGTGCGGTATTTTAAGCAGATAGAAGAGGAGAGGGGGATTACTCTTCGAGTTTGCAGGGCTGAAGGGCGGTTTGGAGAGCTTTTGTGAGCGGAGAAAGGCAGGCAGAATAGGCGGTGGGTCTCGCTGGAACGATGGACATCCTTCACTCGATACATGTACACAGCACAATACCCTACGTAGTAACATGAAAGCGGATTGCGACGTCTAACGGGCATACTGTCTATAGCTGTGACCATACAAAGACAAGTAAGAAGAGAGCGAAGACTAGGAAAAAGATAAGTCGTTCATCTCGATTCGAACACACCGTTCGTGCCAACATTCGACCAAGAGAACGGAGAATTATAGCAAAAGGATATGACAAAAGACCGACAAGTGAAAGCGAAAGAGAGAGTGAAAGTAAAAAACAAATCAATACTTTTTGTTCTTCATCAAAGGAAAAAAATGCTAAAATTCTAAAACTGGTAAGAGTGGGTATCATCAACATCTAATGCCATCAAAAAAGCCGTTTCCGTCATATGAATATCCACGCTCCGCCGACCCAATTGTTGTAAAAGGGCTCGGCCAAATCGTCGTTCGTTCATCTCCCCCTATTTCATTAAATTCGTTCTTTTGGTTGAGATCACTGCTACGTCCAGTCTACTTGCGCATGTACTGGACGAGCTCACCTAGCTTGGCGCGGGTCTCCTCGCTGATCTGATCCTCGGGGGGGCCCATGACGGCCTCGAGGACGGGGATGAGCTGGCCGGTGAGACCCTGGATGGTGGGCTCCTGGGCCTGGAACATGGCGATGATCATGTCGAAGACGGGCTCGTTCTCGCGGAAGTCGTTCCTGAGAGGGAGGAGCTCGACGAGGCGGGGCAGGACCTGGGGAAGGGGTAC
>Ga0265797_10009744_pt1 | contig 12365 bp, 13 predicted proteins | sample P2T30metagenome_FD_192433 | JGI IMG/M metagenome (GOLD analysis project Ga0265797, IMG submission 192433) | Plant litter microbial communities from East Loma Ridge, Irvine, California - P2 T30 | ecosystem: Environmental > Terrestrial > Plant litter > Unclassified | place: USA: California... | reverse complement strand
ACTTGGGTCTTTGGTTGGCGCGCCATTGATGACAGTTTTGTGGGTCAAGGCGATCGAATGGGGAGGCATTGGACTGGGATTACCATATCTCATATCCTCAGTACGTTGGCGTGCTACATACACAAGATGCACGCTAATTCGTATTACAGTGTTTATACATGTCTGCATTCATCATGTTCTCACGTTTACGAACTTGAATATGCTGAATACGAAACATCCCCACGATGAACGACATACACGTTTGTATCATCGACGGTATTTCATGGTGGACACTATACTAGGTCCTAGACTGTGTCTTCTTCGAGTGAGCAGCTTTCTGAACGAGCCATACACACTCCCAGACTTGAGACTCGGACGGACAGATCCCTGTGATACTACCCAGAAAATGTATAGTTGTGGATAAAATACTGTTAATGCGAACTTGCATCTGACGTTTGAAGTAACAAAGCCTATAGAACTCGATAGACGAAACACTATTTTACTGTACAGCTCCAAGCAGTGTGTCAGTATTAGGTGCCCGACTTTAACCACCAGGATGCAAAGGATCATGGGAAAGACGGGAAGCTTTATATTGGTGAAAAGGGAGTCGTCTGCTATTTCTTTAGCGTAAATAGCTAGGGCAGTAAAGGTGATAGGAAAGAGGAAGCCATACGGTATGATAATGGTTGTGTTTATACATTTTGTTGTTCTAGGCCACTTGATGGGATTCGTTGGATTGTCATCTCTACCCTTAAGTCAAGTCACAGTATGTCGCACCTGCTTCGTAACATCAGCATACCGCTATTTCTTCTAAGATCGGACACCATGTCTTGTTTTGCAGAAACTCTGTCATCAAGGCAAACTTTGCTTACTCTTTGCCTCGGAACTCAACATTCCTACCTGTTCTACTTGGACTTCGAACGGGGAAGGGTTTACAAGACGGTATGTTGGCTATCATCCTCGGATTCACCACATATGGTTCCTGGTTGGTTCTCGACCTACTATGGAGATATCAACATGTCATTTGTGTATGGATTTGAAGCAAGCAACCAGGCCTACTGGTTAGCTGAGTCTCACGTAGACTTGCTAATAAAGTGTATTTATGTGGCAAACACAGAGGCATTCGGTGAGCGTGAACTGAATTGATGGACTCGTATCGACGCAGTCCAATGCTTTGGTCTATAGGGTATCATGCCTCAATCAAAATCCCGGATTCTATTTGTCCACCGTTTTCTCGCCACTTCTCCACTCACCCGTAATAACTCAATCCATATCCTCGAGACCGCCAGCATCACTCGGCGCTTGCTCCTCACTAACCATGATGCCCACCATACATTCGCCCAACATATTCTCCCAATTCACCCACGGGTGAACTTCCATAAACAGCTTGGTCCCGTCTTTGCCCGCTGCTCGTCTCAGTTCACCCTCCCCACCAGGGTGAAAGGGCAGATAGGGCGAGATGTTGTATACCTTGCCCTGATAGCTTGACCAAGCCGGTTTACCCTTGCGTCCATTCTTCTCTTTGAGCATAGCAGGCGTAACGCGTATCATCGAATCAACGCCCGACAAGTTCTTGCCTGACTTTTGCAGATAAGCCCAGTCCAGTGGAGAGTGACCTGGCGACAGGAGTACCTTGCCTCTGGCATTTGGTGTCTTGAGCGTGGGGCCTGCAGTGGGTGGAAGCCCCAGGCTGCCGTTTGAAGTTGGTGGACCGCGATTCGGTAGTGGACCGCGGTTCGGAAGAGGGCCGGTTGTGGGTACGCGCATCGACTGCGAGGAGGTGTTGGGAAGGGCACGGAGGTTTGAAGCTGCGACTTTTGGGGGTGGCATGAGGGAGGTTGTGGGCTTTTGTGGCGGGGCCATGAGGTTTGGCTTGCCGGGTGGAGGCATAGCAGACGGTGGGGGCATGGTGGATAGCGAAGGGGGCTTCGAGGCCCTCTGTGCCGAGTTCATGGCCGGGAAGGAAGGTGGTGGCAGGTTGTCTTCTTCGTCTTCGTCGGAGCTCTCATGCTCGTTGAGCGTGAAGGTGGGTACAGCGGGCGCATCTTGGTCGGATGCGGGAGCAGCTTTTGGGGTAGTCTCGACGTCGTCCTGTGTCGTCGGGGTGTGCAGCTCTATGCGTTGGTGTGCAGCCGGGGTGTTGTCGTCTGTCTCGCCATGCTGCGACTTCTCAGGTATCGAGGGCGCGGCAGACTGTGTGAGGCGAGTAAGGAAGGCGAGCCATGTCGAGGGCGGGCGCTGGTAGACCAGGAATGACAGTGACAGGGCAAGTATAGAGACGGCTACGAGCATCTCTTGTGGCTGTCGAGGGTAAGGAGCGAGGGCGGCGTGGACCCTGGAGGCTGATATAGAGCGGAACGAGTCCAGGCTTCATGCGCTTACAGGGTCAAGCTGTAGGGCTGAAGGGATTTGGCGCTAACCATCAATGACTTCACGCGCCGCATGCCGTCACTGGTTCCGGGTTCGGAACAAGTCGTGTCTGGGTGAATATACTTTGTCATGAGGCATTGGTAATTCTCTTGCTACCTTGCCAGTACACAGAGCCTCGATATCTCATCCACGGTTACGCGCGACCCACACTACGCGCCTTTATAACCTTCGCGCCTGCCCCACCACCCCTCTATCAACCGCGATCGCAAGTGCAGCCCTGAAGCTGAATTTCCAACGCGCAGCAACCAACACGCAATCATGGCGAACCAAGCACAAGACCTGCCCGAGGGCATCTTTTCTCTTTTAGATACCGATCTCTACAAGCTGACTATGCAATGTTGCATACTGAAGTTCTTCCCCGATGTCTCAGTCACCTACGGCTTCACCAATCGCACACCCGATAAGAAGCTCAATCGCACAGCCTTCAAGTGGTTGCAAGCCCAAGTAGATAGTATGCTCGCTTTCTATCCACACACACACAATAGCTGCTAACCCTGTCAGAGCTCGAGAACGTAGCCGTGTCTGAGGAAGAACTCAACTTCCTCAAGAATACTTGCCCCTACCTAAACGCGCAATATCTCCATTTCCTCTCCACCTTCCGCCTGAAGCCTTCCCAGCAGCTCAAGCTGTCTTTCCAATGCGCGAATGACACTGGGTCAGATAGCGATGTTGGCGATTTCCACATCCATACCGAGGGCCTCTGGCTAGACACGATCCTCTACGAGATTCCATTACTGGCGCTTGTCAGCGAGGCATACTTCAAGTTTGTCGAGACAGACTGGAGCCATGAGGGCCAAGTCGAGAAGGCATACCAAAAGGGGCGGGGTCTGCTGGAAGGAGGCTGCATCTTTTCCGAATTTGGCTCGCGGAGACGTCGCGACTACCACACCCAAGATCTAGTGCTGCAGGGCTTGCGCAGGGCGGCTGATGAGGGTAGCAAGGCAGGTTGGAAAGGAAAGCTCTCGGGGACAAGTAACGTCCACTTCGCCATGAAACATGGCCTTGTCCCTGTGGGCACTGTTGCGCACGAGTGGTTCATGGGCGTGGCTGCCATTACGAACAACTACGAGAGCGCAAACGAAATTGCCCTGGAATACTGGACAGCGACATTTGGCGCAGGCGTCCTGAGCATTGCACTTACAGACACGTTCGGCACACCTACCTTCCTCAGGGCTTTCAAGAAGCAGATTCCGCGTGTTACTACCGCTATCCCAGGAGGCGGCACAACACTGGCTTCAGCTGGAGATACCACCAACAACGATGCTGTAGAGACAATGTCCTCAACCAAGCCACCTATCCAGGCACCATACGACGGAAATGCGGGATCGCAACAGACTTATGCCGACGTGTTTGCAGGCGTACGACAGGATTCTGGGGACCCATTAGATTTCATCAAGATGATGCGCGACTTCTACGACGAACAAGGCATCAAGGATAAGAAGACGATTGTATTCTCCGACTCTTTGAACCTGGAACTCTGCTTCAAGTACAAGGCTGCAGCAGAAGCGGCGGGTTTCCAGCCTACCTTCGGTGTTGGAACGTTCCTGACAAGTGAGTACTGTGGCGCATGTGTGACCGGAACACAGCTGACAATGACAGATGATTTTGTGGAGAAGTCTACCGGTAACAAGTCTGTACCCCTCAACATTGTCATCAAGATCGCTTCCGCTGCGGGGCGTCACGCCGTCAAGATCAGCGACAACATCGGCAAGAATACCGGAGACAAGGCAACAGTAGACGAAGTCAAGCAGCGGTTAGGCTACCAAGAGAAGTCGTGGGCTGGCGGTGATGAGAAGACGCGGTGGGGTAGTGCAGGACAGCCAGCCACCAAGTAGTGCGCTTTGCATTCAGTAGTACGCTCTGAAGACGGAGACGCGACCAACAAGCGGAGGCGTTCATAAGCTGTGATGCGGTCTGCAAGGCTGAGTCTAGCGCAGACGTTTCTTGCAAAGACCGCGAGGCTGGGTAAGCAGCCGGTCAGCGTTTTGATTCGCGGGTTCGGGGTCTCTTTACGAGATGGGAGGCGAAAGCAGCGGCGTCAGTAGATGATTTACCAAGATGTTCCTTCCAGACGCCAAAGTATCTGCACGGTGCCAAAATTAGAGTGATCTTAGGGCACCTTCGCCGCTGCGGGCCAACGACGCGCCGCTGCTTACCATCCCGAGTGGGCCTAGTGCAAGCGCCTCCTGCATCTGCGCGCTCCACTCTCACACTCAGCCCCAGGAAACACTCTCCAAGCTGAAACACATTTATCTTCCCTCGACAGCCTTTCTCCAGCATTGATTCGAGCTCAAGCGCGTTTGACATCAATTCACCTCTGCCCTAGTCACGAGCCAACCGCTACTCTAGTGTGCTTTACGCGTTTGCAGTCGGTTGTCTCAGGAGTCTTCACATCCACTCATACCACACGGGGTCTGTTTCAGAATGAGCGTAAGTCCCTTCTCCGTCAGACTACTCAATTGACACAACACCTCTACAACACAAACCCGACTACTCTCGACATTTACACTTGCTGACCATGGCTGCTGCCGACGAACAGTTTGGAAACAAAGGCTACGGCCAGATAGGATCATATGGCGGTAACCCCTACGATTCCCGCGACCCGAGCCCGGCTGGCTACAACAACTACAACCAGGGCGGCGGCTATGGTATGTTGTTCGATGCGCTGCACCCTCGACACGTGTCTAACACAATACAGGCGATGTAGAGATGCAATCCTACGGTGGTGGCGCAAGCGCGAACCCCAATGCCATCCTCGACGAATGCCGCGAAGTCGACCGCGCCCTCGACGACCTCGATGCCCAACTCAGCAACCTCGACCGAGTGTTCAAGCAGTCGCTGGCGCGGCCAGACATGCCCTCGGGCGAAATCAACAACCTCAGCTCCCAGATCATGACGGGGTACCGTGGCCTCGTGACACGCGTAAAAGCAATTAAGTCGAAGCCCGACTCCGGCCACCCAAGAAATGCCCCACAAGTCGGCAAGGTCGACCGCAGACTCAAGGCGACTATCAACAAGTACCAGTCGCTCGAGTCGGATTTCCGAAGGGATTCGCAAGCTGCTGCCGAGCGCCAGTACCGCATTGTGCGCCCAGACGCAACCGAACAAGAGGTCCGAGACGCAGTAGCGGACCCCGATGCGCCCATCTTCCAGCAGGCTGTAAGAAACCTTCAACTGTTGAGTATGTCACATACTAATCTTTTTCTAGCTCCTTAACTCAGACCGCCGCGGCCAAGCCTCATCTACCCTCCGCAATGTAAAAGAGCGCCACGAGGCCATCCAGAACATAGAACGTCAAATGGTCGAACTCGCCCAACTGTTCCAAGACCTTGACCAGATCGTCCAGGAGCAAGAACCGCTCGTTGCCAACATTGAGCAAAAGGGCGAGGAAATCCACGACAACGTCCAGGCTGCCAACGTCGAAATTGATGGTGCTATCGTCAAGGCGCGTAGCCGTAACCGCAAGAAGTGGTGGTGCCTCCTCGTTATCCTGCTTATCATCATTATTGTGGTCGTCATTGCTGTGGTTGTCACACAGGTTAACAAGGCGGCTGCGAATACTGTTGCGTAAGAGGCTGACAGGAAGTAGCTGCGAGGAGGATTCGTGCTGCATTAACATGTCGCGTCCCCGACTCGGTACTCACTACATCTCACGTCTCAGGGCACGTGAGAATATCGATTGCTGTGGGACATGGCACCACAGCCGCCGTCTCACATCAACACCACCACATCCACCGTCTCATTCTCCCTTTTAGTCTTTTTTGAAAGGCTGGTCCCGTACTCATATGTAATACGCCTGCCTCTCTTGGTGGATATGCATACCCCTCTAGCCGCATCTCGCTTGTCTGTCATTTCTTCCCTTGGTCTAGGAAAATTGGTCTTTCTGTTTTGTTTTGTGGAGGCGCTTTCACGGCGTGTTCGATTCCCAGCGCTGGCCGAGTTGCTTTGCGCGTTTGCTTGTACACAAATGTCTTTTTATAGAGTCAAGCTCACGAGCTATTGAAATGGAAGAGGATTGAAACCTTGAGCATGAAGTGATGATGTTTACTGTGAGGAGGTTTTTGATGTGCCATTGCTCATCATCTCCACCACCCCAAGTCCAGGTCCGGCGCAATCTACCTTTCCATACGCACAATCAAACCCTGTGGGAAAGGGCGGCGAGAAACATGCTCTCAGGTGACGTTGGCAATATTAACATGTACCGCGCTAAATTTCAAAGTTAATCTAAATGGCACACGCATATGGAAGCCGAAGAATAACCTGGGGTAAGATGCACGATTTACCGACATTTTAACCACTAGAACGCCATTTTCATATATTCTGGAAACAAGCACGGAACAAGCATGCCACTATGCCAGTTATGCTACGGAAGGAAAAGCTTGGGCTGCGAGAATGATGGAGATGAGGGTATAAAGGCATAGCAGTTTGTCCCTGTCTGGCATACCATCAATTCACTCTGCACCAGAACAACGACAACGATGCTTCGTCAAACAGCTCTCTTCGCCTTGGCCCTTGCGGCACCTACCATCGCCCAAGTTACTGAAGGCTTCGAGAATGGCTGGGATCAAACCGCATGGCCTGTATACGCAACAGACTGCAATCAAGGAGGCAAAGTCACCCTGGATAGCTCGACAGCTCACACGGGCAAGAACAGTATTCGTGTCGACGGAGCAGGTGGATTCTGCGGCCACATCTTCGTTGGCACAACGAAGATTCCTTCTGGCGATGTTTACGTGCGAACATATGTGTATGTACTCACCTCGTCCTTCTCCCTCCTCATCCGACGCATTGTTTCCATTGAACAAGAGAAGTCATCAAGACCTCCTACTAACACCCTACAGCAAAGCCGCAAAAGCTCTGACCGACTCCCACGTAACCTTCATCACCATGCCCGACTCGGCTCAAGGCACAAACAAACACCTCCGCATCGGAGGACAATCCAAGATCCTCATGTACAACCGCGAAACCGACGACGCTACTTTGCCGGATCTGTCCCCACAGGGTATCGCGACGTCCAAGGCGCTGCCAACGAATGCTTGGACGTGCTTTGAGTACCATTTGGGTACTGACGGAAGTGTGGCGACGTGGTTGAACAACGTAACGGTACCGGCTTTGACTGTGGGCAATGGAGCGACGAATGCGAATGCGGGGCAGTGGACGAGGAGCAGTGTTAAGCCGAAGATTACGGGAGCCTACTTTGGATGGGAAAGCTATGGCGGTGATACTAACACTATGTGGTACGATGATATCGTTGTTAGTAGCAGCAGGATTGGATGCTAGACGGTTACAAGGGAACGCGTATCTTCTGAATTGTACATATGTAACACCTGATAGCAATGTTGAATCTATCAGTATCAGTTTTGTGCTGAACACATACTTGCAAACTAAGCCAGAACCCTGCGAATACATATGACGTATAGTGGAGGTGCAACTAAGAAGAGACGAGCCTCTTGGTATTGAACGCCAGGGCTAGCAGAGTAGCTAAGACTCGTAGAATAAAGAATACGACCACCCGCATCCTCTTGCGTGTAGACGCGGTACTTGTTGCAAAAGTGAAAGCTCTGGAAGTTGTTATCAGTCTCCAGATGGCATCAATGTGACGAGATTAGCCCAGCACATGCTTGCTCGTTCACTTCGCATACGCTTTGCAGCTTCCTAGAAGCTTCCTGTCCATGCGCGATAATGCCACCAACAAGGTCATGGTGACACAGGGGCCTGGTGACTCCCGCCTCCGCAATCCGGTGTGGACCAGCGGATCCTCATCATCAAATTCCCTCAGCTCATGTCATCTGAGCACCTCAACTCCACCAGAAACCACCAAAAGGACCGGCTGTTCACCTTGGCGCAGGATCTTGGTGTGGCAGTTTCTTGCTCTGAGCATCGCAGCTGGCTTGCAGCGCGATACCCTGCCGATCAGCTATCGCCTGATCCCTATTGGGTTGGCTTACGACTACCACTTGGCGAACAAGCGGAACCAAGCCCACGAGCACCGCGCCACACTTGCTTTCACCAATGTAGACGACCAGGTGAGCGGTGAAGCCATGCGTGCCATGCAGCAGCGTCCGCACGACGACTGCACGAGGGCCACTTTGGCAATCACATGGCAGCTTCCACAGCCCAGCACGCAATCACAGCGGCGCATTTCCCAAGTGCATTCTTGCTAGCTTCCGCCGCCCGCTGCCTGCATGCCCGCCCACCGCGCGAACAACGTCGAAACCAAGAGACGATGCGAAGACACGCCTAGACCCTGGGCTGACGCTCGCTACCCTTTGCGACCTAGGATTCGGGGCGTTAGGATGGCGCTGGGACCCTTGCGCATGTTTGTTTCTACCACGGTTAAGAGCAGCCTGGGGTTCGCTTTCTTTTCACGTTTGCACGTTCGTACTCTGGGGAAGCTTTTGTGGGGGACCCGACCTTCTTCTCTACCCTTAGTATTACCACAGACCCACGCGTTCGCCATGTCGTCTGTAGCAGCGTCGGCGAGTGCGGCGCCCACGGCGCCCATCAAGGCCCCGCCGCAAGCCGGTATCCTCGAGGGCGTCAATCCAGTGCATTTCGACAAGAATCATCCGATTATTCTGTTCATTGTTCAGGTATGTTATGGTTTACTATGTTGTGCATCGCTTCAGAAGCTTAGCCTGTGGGACGCTTCACCGATCTAGTGCTACCAACATCTGCTCTCTGCGCAACTCCAGTTCCATAGCGCTGGTTCTGCGTGCGAAAGAGTACAATACACGTCGAATCTAGTTTTCGTTTCCTTCTGAAGTCACGAAAAAAAGAGAAAAAAAAACTAACCATGATGTACATAATAGGCGGGCATTATTATCATCTTCTGCCGCGCACTCAACTGGCCCCTCTCGAAAATCCGTCAACCTCGTGTGATATCCGAAATCATCGGCGGCATCATTCTAGGTCCCTCTGTTATGGGCCGGATCCCCGGCTTCCAAACCTCCATCTTCCCAACCGAGTCCATGACCAACTTGAACCTGGTTGCCAATCTCGGTCTCACCTTATTTTTGTTCATCATTGGACTAGAAGTAGATCTACGGTTTTTACTAAGCAACTGGAGACCGGCGCTCAATGTTGGCTTGGCGAGTATGGCTATTCCGTTTGGACTTGGATGCGCTATTGCCGTGGGACTTTACAATGAGTTCAAGGATGAGCCGGATACGGTCCAGATTGACTTTGCCATCTTTATGTTGTTTATCGGTGTGGCTATGGCGATTACTGTGAGTATTCGAAGATAAGATGAGGCTACATTCGCTAACTTGATAGGCCTTCCCTGTGCTTTGTCGTATCTTGACGGAACTCAAGCTGCTCATGACTCCAGTTGGTGTTATTGTCCTCTCAGCTGGTGTTGGCAACGACGTTGTTGGTGAGTTGCGCATGATAGAAATCCAAACAATTCCCAGACTAACGTGTACAGGATGGATTCTACTCGCTCTTTGCGTAGCCCTTGTCAACGCTGGCTCGGGTCTGTCAGCACTGTGGGTGCTCCTCACATGTTTTGGGTACATGCTGTTCCTTGTATACGCCGTCCGGCCAGCGTTCGTCTACATCCTGCGTCGTCAGCGCGCACTTCAAGACGGTCCCAGCCAAGGCATCATTAGTCTCACTCTGCTCATCGCTCTGGGATCCGCTTTCTTCACCGGTATCATTGGTGTCCATCCTATCTTCGGTGCGTTCATGGCTGGATTGATCTGTCCGCACGAAGGTGGTTTTGCCATCAAAGTTGCTGAGAAGATTGAGGATCTAATCGGCGCACTCTTCCTGCCGCTCTACTTTACCCTCTCAGGACTAAACACTAACATTGGCCTCCTGGACTCTGGTATTGTTTGGGCCTACGTCATTGGCGTCTGCGCTGTAGCGTTTTTCTCCAAGTTCCTCAGTGCTACACTTGCGGCTCGTGGAAGCAAGATGCTTTGGCGAGAATGTTTCGCTGTAGGATCACTGATGAGTTGTAAGGGATTGGTAGAGCTGATCGTCTTGGTAAGCAAACACTCTCTTCGAAGCATGGAGCCAGCATTAACAGTCACAGAACATCGGGTTGAATGCCAAGATTCTCAGCACTCGAACCTTCACCATCTTCGTTGTCATGGCCCTTGTCACTACCTTTGCGTCGTCTCCCTTGACCATGTACTTCTACCCCCCGTGGTACCAGAAGAAGGTCGAGGCGTGGCGTCGCGGCGAGATTGATTGGGACACCGGCAAGCCTCTCGATGGTTCCGAAGATGGTGTCGACGGTGTGAACTACGAGAAGATGGCTGCTGAGAAGATCCAGCGGATGACCGTCTACCTCCGTCTGGACAGTATGCCTAACCTCCTAGCATTCACCTCCCTCTTTGGTGGAAACGCAGACAAGCCAGCGGCCAAGACACACCCTTCCAAGGACATCAGCAGTACTGGCAAAGAGACAGGCGAGACATCACTAGTCGAAACCGCACCATCAAGACCAGTAGAAGCCTACGGTCTCCGTCTACTCAATCTTACCGACCGTGGTTCCTCCGTCATGCAGGTCTCGGAAATAGAATCATACACAGCCTACGACCCTGTTGTAAACACCTTCCGCACTTTCGGTCGTCTCCACAACCTAGCCGTTAGCGGTGAAGTACTCGTCGTGCCGGAATCCTCTTTCGCCGAAACCCTCGCCACACGTGCTTCAGACTCCAACTTCCTTGTTCTTCCCTGGAGTGAAACAGGCGGTATGTCCGAACAAGCCATCATCGAAGACAAGGGAACGAAGAACAAGCTCGCCGCATCAGGTTACAACTCGTTTGTGCATGAGACGCTCGAACAAGCCAGCATACCCGTCGCAGTACTCATCAACAAGAACTTTGGAGGCAGCAAGAACAAGGAGCAGAAGCAGCGATTGAAGCTTACCAGAACATACAGTAGTGTCAGTCTGTCGAGCGCTAGGGACAAGGCGGTCACAGCACCCATTGCGGATCGAAGCCACCACATCTTCTTCCCCTTCTTCGGCGGCAACGATGACAAGACAGCGTTGAGACTGGTTCTGCAGTTGGCAGAGAATCCGCAGGTCACTGCTACAGTTGTGTACTTCGATGTTCCAGAGTCTATCATTGGTGCTTCTGCATCTTCGCCAATCTCTTCAACGGTGCTAGGAAAGGATGGAGAAGCCGTAACGACAACGACCACAACCACGTCCCGCGACCAAGACGCAGCCTTCTTCGCTTCCCTGCGCGCCTCGCTTCCCGTCGACCTAGCGAACCGCGTTATCTTCGAGACTGTGCCGTCCACTGCACCAGTCGCTGATGTTATCGCCCGAGCGAGTATCGAGGTTGGTCAGTCGCCGAGAAACGCAGGTGATCTCATCGTGTTGGGCAGGAATGTAGCGAGGAACAGTGTGTTGGAGAGGGAGAACACTGTGGACGAGATAAGGAGTAGTTCGAGTGCGGCGGGTACGCTAGGTGTGCTTGCTGAGAAGGTTTGGGAAGGGAAACTGGGGGCTAGTGTCTTGGTTGTAAAGGCAGGATTGTGATGGCATTGTAACTGGGTGTTAACGGTGCTTGGGTACGGACACGATATCATGACCATTTAGGATGGAGTTTGTTACGGATGTAGTATTGGGATACCTCTTAGCTTGAAATGGAAGGCTGCTTCATGCTTGCGTAATCCAAGACTGAAACTCAATCTCCACAAGTGGCACATTGTCTGTGATCAGCGACAAGGAATCGTCGTTCATGACGTTTCCCCCTCCTCTTTGGCAGTGGCTTGAGCTCGTTCATCGGCTGCTTCCTTCTCTGATGGAATTTCACTGAAGATCATGTTGTCACTTTAAGATCGTCGCCATCCTGCGGCTCCGCATACAAAGTCATGTTGTCCATCAGTAGACTTTATACCCAGAGTCCCAACGTCGACTAACCTGGGAGGCCGTCACGAGGCCTGACTGCATACGTATGCAGACTTCCGTGCGTGCGGCCTCCGGGCGTAAGGGC
>Ga0265797_10009743_pt1 | contig 12368 bp, 12 predicted proteins | sample P2T30metagenome_FD_192433 | JGI IMG/M metagenome (GOLD analysis project Ga0265797, IMG submission 192433) | Plant litter microbial communities from East Loma Ridge, Irvine, California - P2 T30 | ecosystem: Environmental > Terrestrial > Plant litter > Unclassified | place: USA: California... | reverse complement strand
CGAAGATGGCGATCCTGCTGGCCTCGTTCGGCGCCGGCGTGGTGGGCTTCGCCTGGCTGAAATTCATGGGTGCGCCGCTGCCGTCCGACCCCGATCCGGATACCATGGACTTCGAGAGCGAAGCAACGCGCTAAAGAGCTAGACCCCGGTCGAACTTAATGTGTTCGCAAGTATCAAACGATGACCATGGAAAGCACTTTTGGAATTGGAAATGCAAGCGACATTACGTTAATCATAGTCAGGACGGTGCGGCACTGGGAGCGCGAGGGACGGCTGATCCCGGTGGCGCGCACCGCCGGCAACTGCCGGCTCTGGACCGAGAGCGAGCTGCGCGCGTTCCTGCGCCTGCGCAATCACCACCGCCATCTGCGCGCGACGCTGGAGAGTAACTATGCGGCTGGGGCACCGGATCAGGATTGACCCCACGCCTGAGCAGCGCGAATACTTTGCGCGCGCGGCAGGCACCGCCCGCCGGGTCTGGAACTGGGCGCTGGCCGAATGGCAGCGCCAGGCAGCGCAGGGCCTGCGGCCCAACGCCCTGGCGCTTAAAAAGCAGTTCAATGCTATCAAGTACGCGCATCCCGATTGGCTCGACGAACAAGGCCAGCCCTGGTTGCGCACCATCCACCGCGACGCCCACGCGCAGCCGTTCGCCCATCTCGCCAAGGCCTGGAGTCGCTACTTTGCGCAGCGCCGTGCCGGCGAGAAGGCCCACCCGCCGCGCTTCAAGACGAAGGGCCGATGCCGCGACGCGTTCTATCTGGCGAACGATAAATTCCGGCTCGAAGGGCCGGCCGCCGTGCTGCCGAAAGTCGGCCGCGTGGCGCTGCGCGAAGCCCTGCGTTGGCCGGGGCGGATCCTCGGCGCGAACGTGTCGCGCGAGGCCGGCGACTGGTTCCTGTCGGTCCAGGTCGAGGTGCCGGACGCTATCGCGCGGCGCCGCCGCACCGGCGACGCCATCGTCGGCGTCGATCTCGGCGTGAACCGCGCGGCCACTCTGTCCACCGGCGAGACGATTGCCGCGCCCCGGACTTTGAAGGCGGCGCTGCGTCGCCTACGCATCCGTGGCCGGCGCCTGTCACGCAAGCTCGAGGCGGCGAAGGCGCAGGCTGGAATTACGGGCAACATCCCGAAGGGCACGCGGCTACCGGCGTCGAAGAACCGCACGAAGGGGGCGCAAGCGCTGGCGCGATTGCAGGCCAGGATCGCCCGGGTGCGCCGCGATTTCACGCACAAGCTCACCACCTGTCTGTGCCGTGAAAACCAGGCTGTCGTGATCGAAGACCTGAACGTGCGCGGGATGCTGGCCAACGCGCGCCTGGCGCGCGCCATTGCCGATGTAAGCTTTTACGAGATCCGGCGCCAGTTGCAGTACAAGGCGGCGCGCTACGGCACGGCCATCGTGCTGGCCGACCGCTGGTACCCATCCAGCAAGCTCTGTTCGGGCTGCGGAGAACGCAACGGCGGCCTGTCCCTGGGCGAGCGCACCTGGAACTGCGCCGCCTGCGGCGCGCACCACGACCGCGACGTCAACGCGGCGGTCAACCTTGAACGGCTCGCCACCGCTGCCCTCGGGGCAGGAACGGCGCTACCCGTGGCGAGTCCAGCGGCGACGCCGGGCACTGCCGCCGGCCAGACGCTGGCGGGAGGCGGGAAAGTAACGCCTGTCAGGCACGAATACGGTCAACAAGACGGTTCGGGGCAGGAAGAATGCGCTGCGCACGTTCGCGCACGTTTTTGAAAGCAGCATCCAATTGTTGGGTAGGATTTTCACAGAACAGTTCGCTTTTTCGGCGAGCGACAGTGTGGTCGTGATTGGCCTGGGCCGCTTCGGCGGCGCCGTGGCCCGGTCGCTGGTGCGGCTCGGCCACGACGTCATGGGCATCGACCGCAAGGAAGACCTGGTGCAGGTCTGGGGCGACCGCCTGACGCACGCGGTGCAGGCCGATTCCACCAACGAGAACGTCATGCTGCAGCTGGGCGTGGCCGACTTCTCGCATGCCATCGTCGCCATCGGCTCCGACCTGGCGGCCAGCCTGATGACGCTGATGGTGCTGACCGAACTCGGCATCAAGGACATCTGGGTCAAGGCCATGAGCCTCGAGCACGGCCAGATCGCCCAGCGCATCGGCGCCCACCACATCATCTATCCGGAAGCCGACATGGGCGAGCGCGTGGCGCACCTGATCACCGGCCGCATGATGGACTTCATCGAGTTCGACGACGGCTTCGGCATCGCCAAGATCCATGCGCCGCTGTACACCCACAACCAGTCGCTGGCCGAATCGCAGGTGCGCTCGCGCTTCGGCGTCACCGTGGTCGGCGTCAAGCGCGCCAACGAGGATTTCCAGCATGCCCAGCCGGAGACGCGGGTCTTGCCGGCCGACCTGTTGATCGTGTCGGGGCCGACCAGGAACATCGAGGAATTCGCGCGCGGGGAAAAGAAGAAGCGCTAGCGCTTGCGGCAGGCGGACATTTGTCGGGCGGCGGCGACAAACCGGCGCCGGCCCGCCCCGGATGCAAGAAACGTTTGTACAAATGCGGATTCGCAGCCAAAATCGCGGCTAATGCCCTTTCCTTTAGGGAACTTCCAGGATTTTTGCAACAGATGAACGCACCCGATACCCCACCGTCCTCGCCCCCGTCTCCGCCAACGCCCTCGCTGCGCGAGAGCATCGCTCACCGCTTCAGCCTGCTCGACGACAAGGCCGACGACGCCGAGATCGACCGCAGCCTGCGCGCCGGCGTCGAACTGCGCGGCGCCACGCCCTGGATCCTGATGCTGGCGATCGTGATCGCCTCGGTCGGACTGAACACGAACTCGAACGCGGTGATCATCGGCGCCATGCTGGTCTCGCCGCTGATGGGGCCGATCGTCGGCCTCGGCTACGGCCTGGGCATCTTCGACTTCGCCCTGGTGCGCCGTTCGCTGGTCAACCTGGGCATCGCCGCCGGCATCAGCCTGTTGACCTCGACCCTGTACTTCATGCTGACGCCGCTGGACGAAGCCCAGTCGGAACTGCTGGCGCGCACCACGCCCTCGCTGTGGGACGTGCTGATTGCGCTGGCCGGCGGCCTGGCCGGCATCATCGGCCAGACCCGGCGCGAGAAATCGAACGTGATCCCCGGCGTGGCGATTGCCACCGCCCTGATGCCGCCGCTGTGCACGGCCGGCTATGGCCTGGCCAACGGCGACTGGTCGGTGTTCGGCGGCGCCTTCTACCTGTTCTCGATCAACTGCGTCTTCATCGCCTTCGCCTCGGTGCTGGTGATCGAGTTCCTGCGCCTGCCGCACCGCAAGTTCGTCGACCCGCGCCGCGGCCGCCGCGTGAAGGGCGCGCTGCTGTTCATCGTGCTGGTGACCGGCCTGCCGAGTATCTATCTGGCGGTGCGCCTGGTCGACAACGAGGTGTTCAAGAGCCGCGCGCGCGACTTCGTGCGCACGCAATTCCAGGCGGCCAAGGTGCACGTGCTGGAATCGAACGTGGACCCGGCCAGGCGCGAGATCGAAGTGACCCTGATCGGCGCGCGCCTGCCGGCGACCGCCATCGCCGCCATCGAAGCGCGTCTGCCCGGCGCCGGCCTGCAGCGCGCGCGCCTGTCGGTGCACCAGGCCCAGGCGGAAGATACGGAAAAGATCGACGTCGGCAGCCTGAAGGCCGACATCCTGGCCGACATCGTGCGCAACAACCAGCAGGCCCTGCACGACCGCGACGCGACGATTGCCGGCTTGCGCGCGCAATTGAGCACCCAGCAGGGCTGGATCGAGCAGGCCGCGGCCGTGACGCGCGAGTTCGAGGCCCAGTATCCGCAATGCGGCAACGTGCTGGTGGGGAGGGCGCTGCCGCCGGGCGCCGGCCAGGCCGAGCCGGTTCCCTTCCTGAGCGCCGACTGCCGGCGCATGCCGAAGGCGGACGAGCTCAAGCGCATCGACGCATGGCTGAAGGTGAGGACCGGGAATGCGCAGGCGCGGATGACGATTGCGCTCAGGCGCGGGAAGCTGGTGCGGCAGGATGAGGTGGTGGCGGCCGGCAGCGCCGGCCGCTAGCGGCGAGCCTTACTCGTCGAAATCTTCAGCGAGGTTTTTCCACCCACGCCCCTTGGCAAACGGCGCGAACTCCTCCGGCGCCTCGAGCACGATCAGCTGGCGCTCCTGCAGCCCCGGATCGCTGTGGCCGAAGTCCGGCCCCTTGTAGCCGAGCGCACGCAGGCGGTCGATGATGTTCTTGACCAGCACACTGTCCTTGTGCACGCCGCCGTCGAGCGGTTTTGAAAAGTCCACGTACACGTCGATGATCCCGTAACCCTCGTCGAAAATGCGGATCGCCTTGACGTCGTGGGTACGGCCGGTGCTGTCCGCGGCCTGGAACGGCCCGGACAGTTCAATGTCTGAAGAATCGGTAGTCATGTTGAAAGCATACCACCGACCCCGGTTTTACTTCAGCGCCTTGTAAATCGCTTCCAGGCGGTCCGGCGTGCCCGGGATGCGTTCCAGGCGCGGGTAGCGCAGGCCGTCGTGGTAGTCGAGCGCGATGGTGCGCAGGTTGTTGCCCTTGCGGACCAGCAGTTCGATCGGCGCTTTCGTCCCCTTGGCCGCCTTCACGGCCGCCTTCAGCACCTCCGCCTTGTAGGCGCGGTTGTTCACGGCCACGATGGTGGTGTTCCCGGCCAGGCCGGCACGGAAGCCCACGCCATCCCAGATCACGTTGCTCACGCCGCCATCGGCGCGCACCGAGAAGCCCAGCGAGTAGCTGAAGTCGGCCGCCTTGCTGCGTTCTTCGGCTGCCTTGATGGTGTCGGTCGGCGTGTCGGTGTAGACCAGCTTCCAGCCGGCGCGCTGCAGGCCGTCGAGCGGGGCGCCCGGGCCGTGGCCGTCCACGCGTGCGCGCAGGAAAGGCGCCCAGTCGAACTTTTGCACCTTGTCGAGCGCGGCGACCACGTCCTCGAAGGTGTAGAAGGCCGGCAGCATGCTGCCGTTCTCGATGCCGTAGAAGGCGCGCGCGAAATCGTTCAGCGAGCGCTTGTCGCCGGACAGTTCGCGGATCCTGGTGTCGACGTCGAGCCAGATCAGCGCGCCTTCCGAGTAGTAATCCTCGCTGCGCTGCCAGTTGCTCCAGGCGAGCGCGCGGCGGCCGGCGATGATCGGGTCGTTCACCGTGTCCTGCATCGCGCGCCAGGCGCGGCCCTGGGTATTGTCGTAGCGGGCGGCGGTGGCGGCCAGCGTGTTGCGTGCGGCTTCCTTCGACACCAGGCCCGAACGCGCGGCGAGGATGCTGCCCCAGTACTGGGTCTGGCCCTCGTACACCCACAGCAGGCTGTTTTGCAGCGGCGTGTTGAAGTTCGGGACGTCCTGGCCGGCGGGGCGGCGGAACTTGCCGTTCCACGAGTGCGTGTACTCGTGCGGCAGCAGGTCGCGGCCCGCTTCGCTGCGCGCCCAATCGGTGAAGTAGCCCGGCTTGACGCCGTTCTCGCTCGACTGGTGGTGCTCGCGGCCGACGCCGCCGAATTCGTCCGACAGCGCCAGCAGGAAGTCGTAATGCCCGTAGTGGTGCGAGCCGAACAGCTTCAATGCCTGCTGCACCATCGCGCGGTGGGCGGCGATCTGCTCCGGCTTGGCTTCCAGGCTCTCGGCGTTGTCGGCAACCACGTTCAGCGAGACGCGCACCTTGGCGCCCGGGTCGAGGTCGAACTGCTTGAAGTGGCGGCCGGCGAACAGCGGCGAATCGATCAGGGTTTCCAGGTCGTGCGGCTGGAACTGGACTTCGTCGCCCTGGCGCTTTGCCGTTTCCAGCGCGGTGCCGTACTGCCAGCCGGCGGGCAGCGTCAGCGACGGCTGCACCGTGATGCGGCGCGCCACGTAGCCGGCCGGGTACAGGGTCACCGATGGCCATTGCAGGCCGATGATGTCGTCGGTCATGACGATGCGGCCCTGGCCCGGGTCGAGCGGCGACAGGAACTGGTATTCCACGTCCAGGGTCGATGCGCCTTCGGGCACGGTGACGTGGAAGGCGAAGACCTCGACCGGGTCGCGCGTCCATTCGACAGGCTTGCCGTTGGCGCTGAACTTCAGGCCGGCCAGCTGGGTCAGCGGGCCGCTCGGGCCGTGGTTCGCCGGCAGCCATTGCGGGTACAGGAAAGTCATCGGGCCGGGCTTCACCGGCACCGCCATGCGCATGCGGAAGATCTGCTGCGAGAGGTTGGTGGCATCGACCTTCAGGACGATGGTGCCGGGGTAGGGCTGGTCGACTGGGGGCGGGACGGCGGCTTGCGCGGGGAAGGCCAGTGCGAGGGCGAGGGCGAGGCCGGATGCGGCCTTGGCGGCGAAGGAAAACGGGCTGTGAGCGGTCATCTTGTAGGGTGTTCGGGTGACAAAACCGGACGAGTGTAGCACGTGGCCCCTGTCGAAAAACGGTGAAATACGCCGAAACATCGATGCAAATAAAATTTGCAATATAGTGTAAAAATCCGTATTTCGTATGCCTTGAAAATGGGTTGGGATGCCATTAGATTGGTTCCAACGGATGCTCACGATGAGGTCCGTCAACTTATCGCTTAACTTACACAAGGATATTTATCATGCGTACTTTTGACCTCGCTCCCCTGTACCGTTCCGCCATTGGCTTCGACCGTCTGGCCAGCCTGCTCGAGCAACGCGCCGAGTCGCAGCCGAGCTACCCGCCGTACAACATCGAACTGGTCTCCGAAGACCGGTACCGTATCGTGATGGCCCTGGCTGGTTTCAACCGGGATGAAGTGGAAATCGTCACCGAGCGCGATTCGCTGCACGTGACCGGCCGCAAGCAGAAGGACGACACCCAGCGTACCTTCCTGCATCGTGGCATCGCCGCCCGCGACTTCGAACAGCGCTTCCAGCTGGCGAACCACGTGAAGGTGACCACCGCGTCGTTCGACAACGGCATGCTGACCATCGAGCTGGTGCGCGAAGTGCCCGAGGCGCTCAAGCCACGCAAGATCGCGATTGGCGATGCGGCAGGCACCATCGACAATGTCCAGCAAATTGAACAGCGTCAAGCTGCGTGAGGGAACCTCGATAAACCTACTGCGCGTCGGAGGTTCGCCCTGCGATGCTCGCTGTACCGACGTACAGCTGCGCTTCTCGGACAAACCTCCTTCCGCTCGCTACGGTTTCCCGAGGTCCCGAAACGGTAGGTAGGCACCAGCAAAAAGCAGGGCGCTCTAACGGGCGCCCTTTTTTCGTCGTTCGCCGGACATTTTTGTCCGCCGGTGATTACAGTTTCTTGCCTGGTCAAAACAGATCTGCAGATGTGTAAAGTCGCTGTAACGCTGAGCTTTAAGCATGTTCTAAGACAGATCGGCGACACTGATCACCGTGCGATAACCCGTTGTCGGCTAAGCTTTTTCATCCAGGAGAGTACGTCCATGCAAAACGAAACTGCCATCACCGCGAAACGTCTTACGCTGGCGCTCTGCGCAGCCGGCGTGATTGGCGGGGCGGTCGGTGCGATTGCAGTCAACCACAACAACGCCACCGCCCAGTCCACCGTTGCCGCTGCACCGGCGCCGGTGCAAGCGCCGCCTGTGGCAGCTGGCGCGCCCGCGGCTACCGTCACCCTGCCGGACTTCACCACCATCGCCAAGCAGAACGGCAAGGCGGTCGTGAACATCCGCGTCATGGGCGCCACCAAGACCAGCTCGCGCCGCATGCCGCAAGTGAGCCCGGGCGACCCGTTCTATGAATTTTTCCGTCAGTTCCAGGACCCGCGCGGTGCGCAACCTGACGCTCCCGTTTTCGGCGCCGGATCGGGCTTCATCGTAAGCCCGGACGGCGTCATCCTGACAAATGCCCACGTGGTGCAGGACGCCAGCGAAGTCACGGTCAAGCTGGCCGACCGCCGCGAGTTCCGCGCCAAGGTGCTCGGTTCCGACCCGCGCACCGACGTGGCGGTGCTGAAGATCGACGCCAAGGGCCTGCCCACCGTCCCGCTGGGCAATGCGCGCTCGCTGCAGACCGGCGAATGGGTGCTGGCCATCGGCTCGCCGTTCGGCCTGGAGTCGACCGTCACCGCCGGCGTGGTCAGCGCCACCGGCCGCAGCCTGGGCAACGACAGCCAGGTGCAGTTCATCCAGACCGACGTTGCCGTGAATCCGGGTAACTCGGGCGGCCCGCTGCTCAATACCCGCGGCGAAGTGGTCGGCATCAACTCGCAGATCTACAGCCAGACCGGCGGCTACCAGGGCCTGTCGTTCGCGATTCCGATCGACGTCGCGGCGCGCATCAAGGACCAGATCGTTGCCACCGGCAAGGTGCAGCATGCCAAGCTGGGGGTGTCGATCCAGGACGTGAACCAGGGCTTCGCCGATTCCTTCAACCTCGATTCGCCCGAAGGCGCGCTGGTGGCCAACGTCGAACGCGGCAGCGCCGCCGAAAAGGCCGGCTTGAAATCGGGCGACGTGGTGCGCAAGGTGAACGGCCAGGCGATCATTGCTTCGGCCGACCTGCCGGGCACGCTGGCAGTGGCCAAGCCGGGCGACAAGGTCGCGCTCGACGTCTGGCGCGATGGCAAGATCGTGCGCCTGAACGCGGTGCTGGCGAACGCCAACGACAAGCCTGCCGTTGAGGAGCGCGAAGAGATGGCCGCCAGCGACAAGGGCGCCAAGCTGGGCCTGGTCCTGCGTCCGCTCGAGCCGATCGAACGGCGCCGGAGCGGCATCGGTTCCGGCCTGGTGATCGAGGATGCGCGCGGCGCGGCGGCGATTGCCGGCGTGGCGCCGGGCGACGTGCTGCTGTCGGTGAACGGCAAGCCGGTGAGCAGCGTCGAGCAGGTGCGCGACATGGTCGGCAAGTCCAGCAAGTCGGTAGCCTTGCTGATCCAGCGCGGGGATGACAGAATCTTCATTCCGGTGCGGATTGGCTAAGACAGCTTCGCCAGCGCAGCCGGGTAATACACACGAGGTAACAACATGCGGCTGCTGCTGGTAGAAGACGATACGATGATCGGCGAAGTGGTGCTCGACCTGTTGCGGGCCGAGCACTACGCCGTCGATTGGGTCAAGGACGGCGAAATGGCCGACACGGCCCTGATGCAGAACCAGAACTACGACCTGGTCCTGCTCGACCTGGGCCTGCCGCGCAAGGACGGCCTCGACGTGCTGCGCTCGATGCGCACGCGCAAGGACCGCACCCCGGTGCTGGTCGCCACCGCGCGCGATTCCGTCGCCCAGCGCATCGCCGGCCTGGATGCCGGCGCAGACGACTACGTACTGAAACCCTATGACCTCGACGAGCTGCTGGCGCGCATCCGCGCCTTGCTGCGCCGCGCCGCCGGCCGCGCCGAGCCCATCTTCGAATACAAGAACATCTCGATCAACCCCGCCACCCGCGAAACCCTGGTCGATGGCGAGCCGGTGTCCTTGTCGGCGCGCGAATGGGCGGTGCTGGAAGCCCTGGTGGCGCGCCCCGGCGCCGTGCTGTCGCGCGCCCAGCTGGAAGAAAAGCTGTACAGCTGGCGCGATGAAGTGAGCAGCAACGCGGTCGAGGTGTATATCCACGGCCTGCGCAAGAAGCTCGGGAGCGACCTGATCCAGAACGTGCGCGGCGTCGGCTACATGGTGCCCAAGGCATGAGAATGACCCACTCGCTGCGCGGGCGCCTGTTGTGGTTCCTGCTGGCGGCCATCACGCTGGCGGCGCTGGCGCAAGCCTCGATCGCCTACAATACGGCGCTGTCCGACGCCGACCAGATCTTCGACTACCACATGCAGCAGATGGCGCTCTCGCTGCGCTCGAGCACGCCGCTGTCGAACACCGAGGCGCGCGAAAAGCTCGACGAGGCGCCGGGCAACGACGACCTGGTGGTGCAGATGTGGTCGCCCGACGGCGTGCAGGTGTTCCATAGCGTCTCGCGGGCGCGCCTGCCGCAGCGCGCGGTGCTCGGCTTCTCCAACGTCAAGGCCAACGGCACCACCTACCGCGTGTTCTCGATCCAGACCTCGGGCCAGACCGTGCAGGTGGCGCAGGACCTGGCCGTGCGCCGCAACATGGCCGGCAACCTGGCCCTGCGCACGCTCGGTCCCACCGCCGTGATGATGCCGATCCTGATGCTGGTGGTGTGGTGGGTGGTGAGCGGCTCGCTGCAGCCAGTGGCGCGCGTGCGCAAGCAGGTGGCGGCGCGCCAGGCAGACGACCTCTCTCCGGTGTCGGAGGCCGGCCTGCCCGACGAGGTGCGCCCGCTGGTGCACGAACTGAACCTGCTGTTCGGGCGCGTGAAAACCGCCTTCGACGCCCAGCAGAATTTCGTGGCCGACGCCGCCCACGAACTGCGCACGCCGCTGGCCGCGCTGCGCCTGCAGGCGCAAAGCCTGGACCGCGCCGACAGTCTTGAGGCACGCAAGACCGCCGTGGCGCGCCTGACCGCCGGCATCGACCGCGCCACGCGCCTGGTCGAGCAGCTGCTGGTGCTGGCGCGCCAGGAAGCCTCGGCCGCGAACGGCGCCGCAGCGAGACCGGTCGATTTGGCCGAACTGGCGCGCCGCACCGTGGGCGACCTGGCCGGCCTGGCCCAGGCCAAGGGCATCGACCTCGGCCTGCAGCACGCCGACCAGGCCAGCGTCGATGGCCAGCCCGACGCCTTGCACATCCTGCTGCGCAACCTGGTCGAGAATGCGGTGAAGTACACGCCTGCCGGCGGCACGGTCGACATCGCGCTGCGCCTGGAAGCGGGCGCGGGCGCGGCCGTGGTCAGCGTCGAGGACAGCGGGCCGGGCATTCCGCCGGACGAGCGCGAGCGCGTGTTCGACCGCTTCTACCGCGTGGCGGGCAGCGAGGCGGCGGGCAGCGGGCTGGGGCTGGCGATCATCAAGGCGATTGCCGAGCGCCATGGCGCGACGCTCAAATTGGACGCGTCGGCGCGGCTGGGCGGGCTGGCGGCGATCGTGCGTTTTCCGCTGGCGAAGGCCTGAACTAGGCGCGCAGGTTCATCGGCAGATCGCGCGACGGAAACTGATGGCGCCGCTCGGCCGGCCGCGTGAGCACGCGCCGCGCCACATCGAACGGCACGCCCATTTTCGCCAGCTCGCGCGCAGGCGAGGGCTGGCCATCGTCGGCTGGCGTGTTGACGATCGTGTGGATGAGCAGGGCGGTCTTGTAGTCGGTGCGGCGGTCCATGCCTTATCCTAACATGGGTGTTGCATGCCCTGTGCATACGGCAAAGCACATCACAAGCCACGCGCGTTATCGTTGTCATTACGTTTCGTTACACTCCTTACATCAATCGTGTGACGTGCATCCGAATAAAGATGTAATCTAAATTACAACTTTTGATTTGGAGCTCATCATGAAAAAAATTACCATCCCTGCCCTGATGCTGGCTGTCGCCATGGTCGCCACCGGCTGCAAGAAAGCCGACGACAACCCGAACATGGGTCCTGCGCAGGAAGCCGGCGCCGCCATCGATAACGCCGGCGCGAATACCGCCGCCGCCGCCCGCGAAGGCGCCGAGCGCGTCGACGCCGCTACCGACCGCGCCGCTGCCAACATGGAAAACGCCGCCGAGCGTGCCGGCCAGAACATCGACCAGGCCACCGACCGTGCCGGCGACAAGATGCGTGAAGCCGGCGCCGAAGTGCGCCAGGAATCGCGCGAAGCCGGCCAGAACATCAAGGAAGGCGCAAGCGATGCCACCGCCGCCACCGGCCGTGCCGTCGAACGCGCTGGCGAAAAGATCCAGGACGCGTCGAAGTAATCGTCCCGGCGAAGGCTGCCTACGTTCGACATGCAGCCCCGGCGTCCCCGGGGCTGTTCCGTTTCGGGCAGCCACGCTTTCCGCGCCATGCTCGATGCCCTGCGTGACCTGCTGCGCCCGCCTCCGGGCATGGCGTTCGACTTCAGCCAGCCGGCCGGCGAGCCGGCGCTGGCGCCTGCCGACGGCGTGACCTGGCGCGTGTTCGCCAATCCCGTTGCCCTGTTCGTCGGCGGCGTGGCGGCGGTGCTGCTCGAACTGGCGGAACCTTCGGTGCGCTCCGGCGTTTGGGATCACAGCGACTTCCGGCGCGATCCCGGCTTGCGCCTGCGCCGCACCGGCTTCGTCGCGATGATGACCGTGTATGGGCCGCGTTCGGCGGCCGAGCAATGGATTGCGCGGGTAGTGCGCATGCATGGCCACGTGTCCGGCAGCACGCCCGGCGGGCTTCCCTATCATGCCAACGACCCGCGCCTGCTCGACTGGGTACAGGCCACGGCCGTATTCGGCTTTACCGAGGCCTACCACCGCTATGTGCGCCCGCTGTCGGCGCCGGAAAAGGATGCCGCCTTCCGCGAATCGCGGCCCTCTGCGCAGCTGTATGGCGCCACCGGCGTCCCGCTGTCGTGGCCCGCATGTGAAGCGCTGC
>Ga0265797_10009742_pt1 | contig 12369 bp, 17 predicted proteins | sample P2T30metagenome_FD_192433 | JGI IMG/M metagenome (GOLD analysis project Ga0265797, IMG submission 192433) | Plant litter microbial communities from East Loma Ridge, Irvine, California - P2 T30 | ecosystem: Environmental > Terrestrial > Plant litter > Unclassified | place: USA: California... | reverse complement strand
TGTGACGTTGGGCTGTATCATTCATGATCTGGTCGGCCGAGAACAAGGCACCATTCACCTGTCGAGGTGTGTTTGCCTGAAGTACCATGACTACCACATGAGAGCGTGGCATGGCTGGAGCAATTGTAAAAAAGGCCACGCCATTCCCGTTTGTATCATCCTCTTTGCTCGACTCTCTTCGCTCTGTCTGCATTATTTTCTAAACTCTCTCACAAAATGACTTTTGCGCTTCGAACGCTTGGCTTTTTATGCATCACCTACGTAAGTGCTGACACCTGCATTGCCTTCATAGCTGACTCTAAGAGGTTCTCAGTTGCTCATCGCTGCGATACGTCGACTATACTTCCATCCGCTCTCAAAGTATCCGGGACCGACGCTCGCTGCCCTCACAGACTCCTATAACGCGTACTATGCCTGGAAAGGCACACTTCACTTAGAGAATCACCGACAACACATGAAATACGGTAGGACCAGATAAGTTCCAGGCCTTCCAGAAACGTCACGCTGATAGTCATGCCAGGTCCCATAGTCAGAAACGCACCCAACGCGCTGAATTTCAACTCGGATGCCGCGTACGTCTCCATCTATGGTGTCCGTAAGAACGTGCGCAAAGTCGATAGTTATGGTGCCGCGAGTGCCAGCCGTCACAGACCCAACACTCTGACCGCCATTCAAAAGGACGATGTCAATTGGTTCCGTCGACAGCACCTTCATTTCCTAAGCGAAACCGGCGTCAAGTGCCTCGAAGACCGCATACTGGAACGAGTACAGACACTCACGGACTTGTTGGGAGTGGTCGATTCCAAAGATACACAATCTGGCCCTTGTGACGAAAAGTGCGACGGTTGGAGCTCGTCGAAGAACATGGACATTATGTCGAAGTGGCTTGCTTTTGATGTCATTACCGATCTGTGTTTTGGCGAGACGGCAAACCTGCTGGGATCTGCAGAGAACAGATCATACATCAAGGGCATTACCTCCGGAGGAAGAGTCGGTCTGATGGTAAGAACAACCAAACGCATCTCGCGCGGCAGTCGTTGGCTGACACTAGGCAATACAGGGCATGGCAGAGCCTTCCATATGGCGCTGGGACTTGGGGAAGTACATGCTGCCTTCTGCGATGCTTGAGGCACGCGACATGGCTCAATGGACAGCCGACGCTGCCAGGGCGCGAGTAGCCCGGGGCGACGACGAGAGTCGGCCTGACGTATACGGCGCTTTCACCAATGCAAAGCATCCGAAAACAGGGCGGAGCTTCGATCGCAAAGACCTCTTTACAGAGTCGATCGTTTTGTTGGGTGCAGGTATGTTGAAGTTGCAAGTCTCTCGCGTCATGAGAGCATTGCTGACCCTCGTCTTCCGGCAGGATCCGAATCCACAGCTTTCGGCATAGCCACGACCTTTTGGCAGCTGCTTCATCACCCGTCAGCCCGCGAGCGATTGACAGCAGAAGTACGCACCACCTTCTCCCACGTATCCGACATCCGTCCCGGCGCAACCCTCGATTCCTGCTCCTACCTAAAGGCCTGTATTGACGAAACCATGCGCCTTTTCCCGCCCATTCCCAACTACCTACCTCGACACGTACAGCCAGGCGGCATCACAGTCGACGACCAGTACGTCCCAGAAGGCACCCAGGTCGGCGTCGTCCACTACAGTCTCTTCCGCAACGCCTACTACTTCCCCAACCCCGAGACGTGGCGCCCCGAGCGCTGGATACCCGATGCCGCCCACGGCACAACGGAGGAGAGCGTCCAGCACGCACGCAAGGCCTTTGTTCCTTTCAGTGCGGGCCCAAGAGTCTGTCTCGGCCAGACCATCGCCGAGATGGAAATGCGCACTGTGTTCGCCCGTGCACTATGGACGTACGATGTGCGTCTGGCGCCCGATGCGACTTGCTGTGCGAAAACGCCCCTGGGACAGGTTTGCGAGCCGAAGATGGCTTCACACATTGCGGCTATGCTGCCGGGTAGTGGCCCGATGGCGCAATTTAAGAAAAGGCCTGACCTACTGGTTTGAAAGCGATGTCGGTTAATAGAAAGTATGAAGTCGAAAGCAGTAGAGGTGGTTCTGTACCGGCCGATGTGATAAGAAAAAACATCAACCAATGAAAGCGATGTTCTTCTTCCAAACAGATTTCGAGCTAATTCCTTCGTCTCCGGGGATCGACAAAAAACCTGTAGATCATCTCAACTAGGCGACTGCGTTACCTCGGATGTCTTCGAACCCCTAGTATCAACGAAGTACATCAGTGTAGACCAGTATCAAGGGTCACGTAGACACCAAAACATCACTACCTCGACAAATTGGAAGCCAACATACAGCAAACCATGTCACAAAAGCCCAGCGGCTGTCATCTCGTAGGCAGCGTCCACCTCCCCGACACCGAAACAGTCTTCCGCGAATGCATCGCACGTCTCCCAGGCCGGCTCAAACGCATTCCAGACGGCGAGACTGGCAACCGCTCATACTTTACCGCGTTCCAATTCGCAGCCTTCAGCTCACTGCCGCAATGCATGGTCTCATTCGCGCTGAACAAAGCGGCCGCAGCACAAGACATCCCTCAAGCCGAGGTCGAGGAAAACACCGCCAGGTTGTGCAATCTCCACATCGACACAGGCTACGACGACGCAGCGATCTCGAGCTACGCCATTTTCAAACGCCTCAAAGTGGAGGGCGTCGTACCCAAACCCACCCGGTTTCAAGTTTGCCTCCCAACAGGCGCGAACGTAGTCATCGCCCTGCACCAGCAGTATCGCGAAGCCGGGTTCGAGGTCTGGGAAGCTGGCTTATTCCGCGCGATGCGTAAGATCCAAGACGAGATTCCGGCTGAGGAGCTGTCGATTCAGATTGATCTTGCGGTAGACACTGCATTCTGGGAAGGCGTTTACGAGAAACCCTGGTTTGATGACGCAAAAGAGGGGTCTTTGCAGTATATCCTTCGCATGATTGAGCAGGTGGATGAGGGTGTTGAGTTGGGGGTGCACAATTGCTATGGTAAGTTTTGAACCGGCTTTTCGTTCGGTGCCTGGTTGTTGCTTGCTTGCTAACACGATGAACAGGTGACATGGAGCACAAACACTGGATGGAGCCAGCATCTCTCCGGGCCGTAACCGATCGCGCTCTCCCGTTGCTAGCACGCTCTTCCCATCCGATCTCATACTTCCACTGTCCGGTCCCACTATCGGCCATGCCTCGCTTAGCCGCATACCTCGCGCCACTCGAGGACCTATATCCCGCCTTGCGCAATCACGGCTGCGAGCTGTACCTCGGCTTAGTCCACGCCGAAGATCTCAAAGGTACAAAATTGAGGATTGCCGAAGCGCAAAAGGTGGCGCCCGAGTTCGGCGTCGCGACAGAATGCGGTCTGGGTAGGACGCCGGCAGAGCAGTTTGAGGATCTCATGGCGATTTCGGCTGAAGTGAGTGAGGTAGTGTGATGTCTTAACGCAGCAAAAGGTGCGATCCGTGAGCCCCCGGCTCATTTACTGAAATGCAAATCGACCGTCTGCCTTACACGGATCGCCATCCCCGAATCATCACTCGACACGGACGCATTGTCTCTTTTAGCCATACACGAGCTGACCGAAGCCAAAGCCGTGCCACCGCCATGAAGCCGCGTCAACTCGATTTCTTCCTCGTCCTCCGCTACCTGTGGCTCGGTCCTCCGCGACCGTGCGGTCGTTGTTAATTCGGTCCCGCCGAAGCTGCCGGGTTGCCAATTGGAAGAGCGTGCTGCCGTCGAGCCATAGCCATATGTGCCGTTGCTCTTGGATGCTGTTGTCGTCGCGCCCAGGTCCAGCAGTCCTGTGTGGACTGACGCGAGGAGTACCTGCAGGGACGGGATCGTGGCGCACAGGACGTGAACGCACATTTCCGCTTGCGTGTAGATCTCCGCGACGGCGTAGTCGAAAAGGATTGAATTGCTGTGGAGGGCTCGGTTGAGGCCGATCAGTCGCAAGATGGAGATTGGGATCAGGCTGGATTGATGATGGTCAGCGGCCAGCCAGCGGACGGGATTTGACCGAGATTGAGAGGGGACGAACAGCTTACATCAAACGGATTGCGAAAGAGAAGATGATTTTGAGTTTTCTAGAGGTCGGCATTTGGAGGTCATGGATGATCAGCGCTGGGATGACTGAGAGGCAAATGTCTAGGAGATTGCTCATGACGGCGTAGGCTGTCCACCGCCTCATCTACGCAAAGGTCGTGTCAGTGAGAGAGGAACTGTACGCTAGACACTTCACTGACCATCGGTCGGGCGCTGTTCTGCGCTGACAGCCAAGGCGTCTCCGGTTCTTGAATAGCTATCGCAAGCACTGAAGCGAGGCAGCAAGTGCCGCAAGTTGCGATGATGGCGATTGCGTAGTTGCGCTTGAACTTTTGGCTAGCAAGACGATGCAGTAGAAGACCGACCGCGATCTTGCTCACGTAGACGACAACTATGAAGATCATCTCCGCTGCAAACACAAACTGTGGAACCTTTGTCAGTGACACTTGACTTGTAGGTACAATGTTGCAATCTCGCGTGGCGTACCTTTCCGGCATGCTTCTGTGCCTTCTCGGTGAGGTCTTCGGACACGACGCCCAGGCCGGCAGAAACTGCTTTGATGGTTACGACGCTTTGCGCCACTGACAATGCCTTGGACTTGGTTAGATCGTGGGTCGACGAAAATATGGAGCGAACATACAGTGGCAACAGAAGTGACAAGGTCATCATAACCTAGCAATGTGCGCCATGGCCACCGAGTAGACAAACGGGCCGCATAAATCAGCAGAGACAGCAGGACGGAGAACGCGGCGGCGATGGTCACCAAGGCGCCGCAGTCTCTATCGTTGACAACTGTGCTAGGGGTTATGACGGTGACCGTGGAAACCATGTCCATAGTGTAGGTACGCCGTTGCAGGCTGGAGCCAAAATCGCTCAACGGTAAGATGGTAGTTCTGCGATCATGAAGGCGAACATCATTGCGCCGTCTCAGTGGGTAGACATGTATGTATCATTGAGCTAAGCAAGAAGGACGGGACAGGATAATTAGTCTTGCAGAACTGGTTGTAAGCGACCTTCGCATGACGAGGCGCAGGATCGAGGCCTTCCAACGGTCGAGACCAACACCCGCACATCTGCCGGTTCGCGACGGGTAGGTGGAAAGATTGATGAGCCCTAGATCTCGTCTAGAGGATGCGTTACTGAATATTCAGTAGCTTGGATATTCCCTCGGAGAGCAAAGGATGCGTAAAGAGAGGGCCTGATCTGACGATCGCTACGGCCTAGCCCTCATGAGATGGACTCCCGCGATTGGAATAAAGAAATCCCGGTTAAATCACAAGTGTGCAGTTTGCTCATATGCGAGCTTCGCTTCAGATAGTGGTGCTGCAGGAGTACAGTAGCTGCATCTATACCAATCTCGTCTGTCACGACTCGGGGATTTGTTTGCCGACGGGAGCGGGAGCGGAGAGGCACGCGAGCGTTGAGAGACCCCACTCGGCTCCTCGGCTCCACTCACTCTCTTGCTTTCTCTAAGCAAGCGAAGCTCACGTCTTCTCACATTCGTCACGACAACATCTTGGCACCTCTCGCCTAAGTCAACATCATTTAGCAGATATGCACCCGCCTTGCCTCTCGTCGTCGTCGGAGGCAGAGCTTTTTTGCCATACCCTGGCGCACTTGGCAAAGCCCTTGTAGCCGATGCAGGGGAGACTCGCTAACTGGAGTCTTCAATGTCATTGTTGTAAAAGACTTAGGCCGCGTCTTTCCAGGCCATCGCCGCTCTTTGTTCGCTTCTCCTCTGATCTCGCCGCGTCTTACATTCTCTGTCTGTGTTGTCTTGCCATCTTCTCACGACCTCCGCCCAACATGTCCAAACAAGCCGGGTTCGAGATGCGTGTCGGCACCGACAGCAGTAGTCTGACCGAAGGAACAAGCCACGACGCCGTAGACATGAGGCGCTTGGGCAAGAAGCAAGAATTGAAGGTAAGAGTTCCGCATTCCGAGACATGCAGCCACTCACATGTCCTGACCGATCGACCATAGCGGAACTTCCACTCCATCTCTATCCTGGGTCTGACTTGCACCATCATGTGTACCTGGATGGGCATTCTATCGTATGTCGCTTGAGAAAAGAGCTCAAACTCGAAGCGTACAAGATGCTGTCGCTGGAAGAAAGCTTCGAATCGATACATACAAGACACTGATGCCCGCAAAGTACCAGCCTCTTCTCCCTCATAAACGGCGGCAAAGCTGGCACCGTCTGGCTCTTCCTTGGCACCTGGATCCTCACGTTGCCTGTTGTTGCCTCTCTCGCCGAGATGGCATCCATGTCACCTAGTGCTGGTGGTCAGTACCAATGGGTCAGCGAGTTCGCTCCGCCGCGCATCCAGAAATTTCTCAGCTACGTTTCTGGCTGGTTGGCCGCGCTAGGTTGGCAGGCCTTCATTGCTGTCTCTGCGTATCAAGCCGGCTCACTCATCCTGACCATGGCATCCATGCAAAATCCTTCGTACCAGCCCACCGTTTGGTAAGTTGAAGTTGGTAGCGGCTCGGAAGTCCGCGTGTGCTGACAGCAATGCCAACACAGGCAATCGACGCTCATGACCATCGCAGTGGGCGTCTTCTCGATAGCCTTCAACTCATTCGGCGCCAAGCATCTGCCACTGTTCGAAGGTATCATGCTGGTAGGGTTCATCGTCGGCTTCTTCGCCATTTGCATTCCCCTATGGGTTTTGGCCCCAAAGTCCCCAGCCTCAGAAGTCTTTGGGGACTTTCAGAACTTCGGCGGCTGGGCATCGATCGGGGCGGCTTGCATTGTAGGCCAGTCGGCGGCCTCTGCCGCGTTCATCGTGGGTTCCGACAACGTTGTTTCGACCACTGCATGCACTGACTGTATCCCAAGGGTGTCGACAGCGCCGTCCACATGGCCGAAGAAGTAAAGAATGCATCCCTGACCGTTCCGCGCATGATGATTTCCACCGTATTCCTGAACGGCACGCTGGGATTCGTCATGTTGATCACGTACTGCTTCTCCATCCAGGACGTGGAGCAGCAAATCCTTGGCTCAGCAGCCCCATACCCATTCGTCGAGATCTTCGCCGTCGCAACCGGCAGCACTGCAGGCGCCATCGGAATGACGATACCAGTCTTAATCGTGTCACTCAGCGTGACCATCAACTCCACGGCGGCGGCGTCCCGACAGGCATGGTCGTTTGCCCGCGACGACGGCCTTCCGTTCCCCCAGTGGTTCACCAAGCTCACCAACATCAACTCCACGCCGCTACCTCTCAACGCCATGGTCGCCTCCCTCGCGATTTTAATCGTAGTCTCGCTCCTCAATTTTGGCGGCAGTGAAGTGTTCAACAGCATCATCGGCCTGATGGCCGGCGCCGTGGGCCTGACCTACTCTCTCAGTATCGGCTGTGTACTGTGGCGCAGACTTTACGGCGAACCCCTGCCGCCAGCACGCTGGTCTCTTGGCAGATGGGGCGTGGCGATCAACATCGTCGCGGTCCTGTACGAGACTTTCTCGGTGGTAATCAGCTTCTTCCCTTTGTTTGCGCAGGTGGACGCCAAATCGATGAACTGGGGGATCGCCATGTTTGGCGGCGTAGCTATCATTTGCATCGTGAACTACTTCCTGTACGCGAGGCGCGTGTACAGAGGGCCGGTGGTGAATGTGGTCAAAGAGGCTTGATCAACCACAGACAAGGAGCTGCCCGGGAATGCAGTGAACTGGAATGCGGAGTGGCTCCGAAGGTGGAGATCTAGAGGTGAGAGGATGCGAAAGGGGACGTTATTCATTAAGGAGCGAATCCTAGCAAACTTCGAAGATGTCAATCTGGTCTCGAGATCCCAAATAACTCAGACCACAATCCCCACATACGAGGAACCGGCTTCCGTCTCACTCACTTCTGGGCCCGGCCGAAAGCGGTCGCAAGACAAACCTTGAGCCCACCGGTAGTCTTGTGGTTGAAGAAAGCGTCGTAACACTCGGAGACATTCTCGAAATCGTCTGGCAGAAAGGAGCAAAGTCAGCAGAAGCGCGCCGGAAGTGACATAAAATTGAAGGAAGGACAATGAGAGCCCGAGTGCAATCTTACCTTCCTGCGTGAACATGAATGAAGGATCGTATTTGCCCTCAACAACAATGTCGAGGAGGTAGGGGTAGTACTTGGCGAACGGTCAGCGGCGATGACTCTTCCTGGCGATCCACGCGTGCTCCTCTACCACGCAGGTGGGAAGGGGGACAAACATACCTTCTGGGCAAACAACTGCCCCCCGCGAAGGGTAATTGCCTTCTCCATCAACATCCCAATCGGGAACCCATTCGTCTCGTAGAAGAAATCTCCAATCAGCGCAATGTTCCCGCCCTTGCGCGTTGCTTTGATGACCTCGCTGACGGTATCCGAGCTATCGCCCTCGATCGCCAGAGCACGCATAGCAGCGTGTGCGACCGAATCCGTGCTCCGGAAACCGCTCGCCTCGATCCCACGGTCCAGACCATGCGGTTCGATGGAGAGCAGGTAGTCGGCCGGGTTCTTGTGGTCCTTGACGTTGATCGGGATCATGCCCATGGACTGTGCGATTGACAGGCGGTGGGCGTCTTTGTCGAAGGCGTAGACTTTGCGGGCGCCGCGGAATTTGGCAAGGCGTTGGATGGAGAGGCCGACGGGACCGCAGCCCCAGACGCCGACGACGTCGCCTTGGCGGACTTCGGCGAGTTCGCAGCCGTGCCAGGCGGTGGTGGTGACGTCTGCGAGGCCGAGGAGTTTCTTGGCCTCGACGTCCTTGGGGGCCTTGACGCAGACGAGGTCTGCGTTGGGGACGCGGCAGAATTCGGCCTGGTCGCCTGGGTAGCCGCCGGTGATAAGGGAGTAGCCAAAGATGCCGGAAAGGCGGTGGCCGTACATGCCCTCGAGTTCCTTGGACGGGTTGGTAGTGTCGCAGAGCGAGAACTCCTTGCGCTGGCAGTAGTCGCATTCGCCGCAAGCGATGACAGGCAATATAATGACCCTGTCGCCGACTTTGAGGGTTTTGACTTCGGGGCCGACTTCTTCGACGATGCCGATGGCTTCATGGCCCATGATGAGGCCCTTCTCCATGACTTTGTTCATGTCGCCGTTGTACATGTGCAGGTCCGAGCCGCAGATTGTGCAGTGGGTGATGTGCACGATTGCGTCTTTCGGGGCGGTGAGGGTGGGCTTTGGGACTTCGCCGAGCTTGATGGATTTGGAGCCCATCCAGAGGGCTGCCTTCATCTTCTCGGTGGGGTGCGGGTTGTAGGCGGTCGTGTAGACTGGTCTGCGGACTAAGGTTAGTCTTATGGTATGTTGTGGTTTAAGCTGGGGAGTTCTTACTTTGCGACTTCGGCCATGTTGGATGTTCGTTGAAGGTGGTTGGAAGGGTTACGGTTTCGGGGATGAGAGAGGTTTTGCAGGAGATGTTGATCGTGCCAGGGAGATTGCTGTCGATGTTGGATTGCACTGAACTGTTATTTCATACAAGCCAAAGATGATGGAGACTTTATAACTGGCAGTTGACAGACATGCAGTCTGGACTTTGTTGGTCGGCATTGCATCATCGAGTAGTCATTGGTAGTCATCCTGGCGTTATATGAGTCCTACACACATGAATTGTCCTGTGCAGTTGCCTATCAAGGGCATCACAATCCACATCAGATGTTCACCCTATGCAATTTCTTCAGAAATGACGAGAGAATTGCTCTCATCTCAGTCACAAACTAGAAGAACCATGGATGGATGGTGCGCATTCCGATCGTAACCTTCTTTGGCTTCCGCTGACATCTCGTTTTGGCAATGGAGTACATGTCGACTTTCAGCTGACTTGCATCCGGAGTCTAATCCGATGATCCCGACTCCTGATCCGGAGGGGCCGAGATCCACGTGGTCTGGGGAACGGAGGGCTCGGAAAGGTTTCTTGGCATTACTGCTGCTGTAACATGCGATCGAGAAGGTATTCCAGCATATCTGTCGGTCGATACATAGCTGGCTCTAGCACTCCGGCACACTGACAGGAATATCGATCGGCACACTCGTAGCCAATCCACTTAGACTCGTCTCCTTGAACTCGTTCCTCATGCCCTTCGCAGTCAAGCGCATGGCAGCGATTGCGTCGTCAAGGCGCACCTTTTGGTGGCCAGCCGTGCTACTCAACGCCAAGTTTGCACTTGAGATGGCCTTGATGGCGCCCAGGGCGTTGCGCTCAATGCAAGGCGCCTGTACAAGCCCGCCGATGGGATCGCATGTCAGACCAAGGTTGTGCTCGATTCCAATCTCGGCAGCTTGTTCAATTGTCTCTGGGCTGGCTCCCATACAGGCAGCAAAAGCGCCGGCTGCCATTGAGCAAGCGACACCGACTTCGGCCATGCAGCCACCTTCTGCTGCTGAGATGGTGGCACCTCGTTTGTACAGCATTCCAATGGCAGCGGATGTCAGCAAGAAGGTGGGGACATCTCGCTCGGGGTTTTCGCTGACGAATTCGAGGACGTACTTCAGCACGGCGGGAATGATTCCCGCGGCGCCGTTGGTGGGAGCTGTCACGATGCGGCCGCCAGCAGCGTTGGTCTCGTTGACGGCCATGGCATACACTGTCAAGTGATCCATGGCTGGGAATGTGGTCCGGCGAGGAGGTGCTGGAGCGATGGGATGCTCCAGGGCACCATGGACAAGGGCCGGTGCACGATGAATCTGTTTTCGAGTCAAGGCCGGAGACTTGGTCATCGACTGCTGGCCTGCGGTCTTGCCGACCTGAGCCGTCTTGTCGGATGATGTTGTCCCTGCGTGGGTAGGTCCAGGCTGAGTTGTGGACGTCGGGTACAGACCTCGAGTTAAGCGGCGGTACAATGCTGGCGCTCGACGGTGCAGCTTGAGGGAACCGGGCAAGACGGAGTCAGGAGGAGCTTGCACGGCTTCAAGGATGCTCTCGTCCATTACCTGCCAGATGCGGAAGAGCTTCTGGTAGATCTCATCGTCGGTGTATCCAAGACTCTTCTCGTTTTGGTAGACCAGCTGGGCGATTGTGAGATTGTGCTCGTGGCACAAGTTTAGTAAACTCTGGGCATCATGAAAGGGGTATGCAGGACCTCGAGGACTCTTAGTTGTACTCTGTGGAGTGTCGATCTCGTTCGAGCCTGCCGCAACTTGTGTGCTGACTTCGCCATCGCCAGCGATTGCAAGAGCACCGGTTTCTGAGGTGAAGGCTTGCACGCCAGTCTTGCGGTCTCCATCGGCCTCGGATCGATTGATCTGTTTGTAGTACATGTTCTCGGCCAAATCAGCGGGATGTTGGCCTCCTTGTTCCTGGGCAGAGTCCACAGTGGAGGGATTGATAGAAAGTGCGCCATTGACTACGAAGCCACCGCCGACGCTGAACATGTCATTCGTGGCCAGGACATCCCCTTCGGCATCGAATACCATCAAGCGCATGCCGTTGCTGTGCTGGGGAAGCTTCTTGCCCCATTCCCAGATGAAGTCGCGGTCATAGTCGAAATTGACCTCCTTGGACTTCTCGCTACCCAGTCCCTGGCCGAGCCACAGCTTCTTAGATGACTTGATCTTCTTGAACCGAGTCGGGACGTAGTCTGTTTCTACAGTCTCGACATCCGCGCTCTCCAGGCCGAGTAACAGCGCTGACGGCGTCATGTGACCCTCGCCTGTGAGAGCCAAACTCCCATAGATGGCCACGCGAATCCGGTTCACGCGGTGTAGCAAATTGGCCTCGACGAGGTCGGCAATGAAGATGTTGCCAGCACGCATTGGCCCGACCGTGTGAGAAGAAGAAGGTCCAATGCCAATGGAGAAGAGGTCGAATGTGGAAATGACAGCATGCTCGGTGTCAGCTCCACTGTGAGTGCCAGTCTGTTCGGCATCGTCGTCGTCGTCCTCATTTTGCTTGCGAGAAGAGGTCGTGAGCCTGCGTGTCGATCGGCGTCTTGCAATCGAAATGCCAATTTGGAGGCATAGCGGTGATGGTCTCAAGGCATGCCTCTGCAAAGGTCGACAGGTACGCGTGAAACCCCTCACAGCGCCGGCAGCCGAAAAAGGCAACGTGGCATGTTGTGATGCGACCAATCCGCGAACGCCCACGCAGCTCATGGCTGCTGCAGTAGTGATACAGAGTGACTTGCCAGGAACACCCGCAAAGAAAGGGAAAGCGATGAAGGTCGTTGTTATTGTTTAACACACCTCTCGGTACACCACACCCGACCCACGCCGCCGTTGTGTCCAGCTCGAGCACGGTCTCTACCCGGGCCGGAACGGAACGAGACGAACACCGACCGGAACTCTGTTCTGACCTCAAGACGACTGACAGCACTTCACGCTGTCAGGTAGCAACAACAAGTTCATGTCATTCACC
>Ga0265797_10009741_pt1 | contig 12371 bp, 16 predicted proteins | sample P2T30metagenome_FD_192433 | JGI IMG/M metagenome (GOLD analysis project Ga0265797, IMG submission 192433) | Plant litter microbial communities from East Loma Ridge, Irvine, California - P2 T30 | ecosystem: Environmental > Terrestrial > Plant litter > Unclassified | place: USA: California... | reverse complement strand
GTTAGTTGCCTTCGCGAGAGCACGCGAAGAACCAACAGCGCATTACCAGATATTGCGCCAATGAACCGACACCACGTGCCATCAAGGTCACAAGGCAGTAGGCACAGACCCCTCCGACTGCGGCCTTTGGTAATTATTATTGTCATCTTCAATGCTGACACCACCCGGAGTTTGTACCGAACGGTCGCAGCCTACTGATCACACAGCACCTCATTTGAGGATGTGATGGCGTTTCCGACGTGACGAGGCCAAGTGAGAAACCGTGGTTGCGCAATTCGAAGCCCTAAGGTTGCCACCCGGTGAAATACTTTACGATCTGCGCTATCCTTAGCAGCAACAACACCTTGGCATATGCATCTGAGAAGCTGATTGCGACGAATTGAGTCCACCAAAGATGCTCCTTGCGCGTGTGCTAGCTCGCAGACTGATACAGAGGAGCGTCCACAAAACACACATCAATCATTACCTCCGTTTGAATATCCGGCATCACCGAAGCGTGTTTCGACAAGGCGTATAAACCTACGCATCGATAGCTTCGGACTGACGTCTGCCTGCACAAGCGAGTGTATGAAGTTGACCCTTCTTGAACTCCCGGAGACTCGCGAGGTTGTCATCCTCGGAAGCACTTCGTTCAACTGTGAGTCCTTGCATCGTTTCTTTGTTCACCATTGTCTTGAGTGTATTCCAATCGGCGGACAAAAGAGCTCGAATCGGAACTACTTGCATTCACAGTAGCCTATATATCGTCGGTACATTTACGTTTCCCCACGCTTTGCAGGACTGCAGTCACGAGCTCGATACGTTGCTCGGCTGCCATGATTCCCGGAGCACCTCTCAGATGTCTGAAAAGTAACAAGCGTGTATTGCCTAGCAATCGATTTATATCTACAAATATTACCGCGGGACTCGAACGCCGATAAGAAATCCAGCAATTCTGGCTTAACAAGGATCACGGCCACCTCAGGGCGGCATGCAATTTCCCGGAAAAGATCAACCAGTGCTTCAAATTTTACTGCACAGAGACCAACGCTTGGGCCAGGATCCTCGAAGATAGCGATCATTGCGCGACTTCCGCTTGCACTACCACGCGATGCCTGGAAACTCTCACCGTCAAATGTAAATCGCCAGGTGAATCTCACTGGTTGATAGAGACCGAATCGCTGACGACCGAAGTTTACTGCTATCCCACTGGCCGATCCAAGAAGCTCGTGCAGGCGCCCAACGCTCTGGTCCTCCAGGAACACGCAACCCATTTGATCGGGCCCATAGATGCTGGTCTGACGGCGTCTGTGCGGTTGACTGACCCGCCTACACTTGATATTTCGTGCGGCTAGTCTCACAGAATCCCGAACGATATCGACAATGCTTCTCTTCTAAGTCAGGAACGGCTTCGAGAACGAGGGTCCTTGCAGGGCCACGGAGTCCTTGTAACGGTACCGGCTCATGATGGGCGATGAACTGCATCATACGGTGGTTTGACCGGGATTGTAGTACGCTGTGAGCAATATCAAGTGGTACGCTCGGTCAATCTACGTCCTTTGTTGTCCGCACTCACTGAGGCGTAGGAGGACGATGACTTCTTCTGGATAACGTGTCTCAAGCAGTCAGCTCCCGAGGTTGTAATGAGAAAGCAGAAGACAGACCAGAGGCGAATAAGTTGCCGTGACCCCCAGCATCGGCTCATGGCAACTCGTCAAACGTGTGGCAAATAACCTGTTCTCCTACCAGCATTCAATTGATGAATCCCCAATTTCGCGGATCGACTTAGAGCATTTTCCAGGGACTGTGCCATGCGGCTAACGGGAATTAGGACACTGAACAGATCTTTGGGCGGCGTGGCAGGCTACTAGAATCATGGTCGACACCGCGATAAATTCAGCTATCGCGGCCGCGTCCAGCGTACTCACATTCCCTGGATCGCCTAGGCTCCCCGACGGAGTAATTCTAAGACGTGGCCGTAGACGACTGCGACCCTATAAATATACCAATTGCTTTATGCACGATCTCGCGGTCATGCTCAAAGGTGAGCATGTCTGGAGCCTTGCTAAAACTGACCAAGCGAGCACCAAATTGCGTTTCTCCATTCGCCTCCTAGGCGGCTACATCAATAGCGGCGACGTACCGCTATGGGGTCTTTGTATTTGTTCCCTAGTCCAATTGAGTATGAATGGCCCAGTGGCCGACTTTCAAGGCTGGCGGTGCCAACACTCTCGACGGAGCTCTCAAAGTCGCACTGAGTGGTGGGAATAAAGAGGAGACCATTCCACTGTGCAGTGGCCAGATGTTGGCGATAAAATTGAGAGTGCCGAGAGACGGAGTGACGCAGGCTCTGCAGGGCGACCAAAGCACGGAGGTGGTATGTTCCAACGTGTTACCCTTACATCAACAGATGCAACTCCCCGTTGGCCCCCAGAAAAAGACAAGTGGAATTTCTTCTCCTTGGTTAGTTGCCTTGGCATCACGATGCGACCTTGCCCTGTATCAGGAACATGACCTCTAAGCTGTCCACAAGACCAGTAGTCTTCAGCCTCGAGCCCCGGCTTCCTTAAGCAGAGCCTGAATCCTGGATCTTAGGTCCGACAATTCGAGTTCCCCAGCGCAAGACTGCCGCTGATCGGCTACTAGTGACGCATATCTATGACCAGGTCGCAAAGGGGAAGTTCAAGTGTAACCGCAGCTCGGCTACAATAAAGTTCAGCATGATGGTGTGTCAACCGTGACCGATAATCATCGATTGAAGTAGTGTATGATAAACACGCAGTAGGCATTATAGTCTACCCGCATCGGTGTTCTTGCATGGTGTCATCTCGACCAGAACATGATATCTTTGTCGAAATCGTCGTCGGTCATCTCCTCAAGAGACCGTTTGTCATTCGCATGTATGGAGCGGTGAATCTTGAGCGCTTCTCTCGAACATAGCTCTGCCTCTGCTGCTCGTCCGAGCTTTTGTAAGACTTTCCATTTTTTGAAGTTCACTCTCGCAATCTCTGGCGCAAAGTGCGAATGGTTGCCGAGTATCCTCGAAGCTTGTTCTAAGAGCACGCTACCGTGTCCAGTCAGCATATGTAATAGATGTAGCAAGTCAGGGATCCGATGCGCGCATACAGTGTTTCATTGAATTTTTGCTGGCGAAAAAGGTGGCTTGCTAGGTGAACACAGCCATCTCCAGTTCGGTGGTGGTAAGGGCCAAGTGTGGAGGTGTAGCGCGCCAAACAACGCTCGTGCAATCGGTGACTCTCGCTCAGCCTGCCTTGAGATGCTCTGACGTTGCCATAGCCAAGCAGCAGCTTGCCTAGACTGTCAACCCATGTTAGCTAACTTGTTTCGGGGTGGTCATAACAGGTCGTACACTCACGCAAAGGATTGTGTGTCATCGATGCCGTAAGCAATCTCTCTCAATGCAAGGGTGCGCTCGAAGACTGCTGCAGCTTCGTCAAGCTGGCCTGCGATCCAGAGTCCGAAACCGAGGTTTATGAGGGGCATTGATTTTGCATTTGGCGTGATCCCTGGCAATCTTTCCAAAATCGCAATCGAGATACGAAAGCATTCGCATGACTTCTTGGAGTCCTTGTTTTGAAGATGTGCAACTCCCAATTCGTTCCAAGCAACTCCCAAGCTCTGGTCCTCGCGGCTTCCAAGCTTTTCTTGCAGCAAACGCTTGAACTCTGTGCAATTGTCAAGAGCCATTTGTGGCTTGTTGATGTGGTGTGCTAGTGCGCCACGATGGAAATATACATTCCGTAACAAGGCTTCAAACTCTTCTTTCAATTCGTCACTCTCTCTACTCAGACCCTCTTTGTCGTTTTTTAGAGGTTCGCACAACTTCTCGGCCATCTCGATCAGTGACAACGTCGCCGTGTAGTCTGAACGCAACACGCTGAGCCTGATCTCGGTTTAGTACGGAGTTCACAGAGATGGTTAACATCACAATACGGGAGCTTACCACGCTGCCTCAAGTACGAGCCTCGGCGGCTGAATATGTGCTCTCGAAATCTTGAGCGGTGGAGATAACCTGGCGGTCAGTGACCTGATACACAAGACGTGCTTGTAAAGCTCGTTACATAGACGCCATCGGGATGTCTCGTTCTTGATGAATCCAAATTCCTTCTCATAAGGCCAAGCTCCGGAAAGGACCTGCAAGGTAGTGACACAAACTGTACTATAGCGTTCGTCGCTCATCCAGGCTCTGACAGTATCCTGCATAAGCCTGTGCGTCACGAGCATCTTGGCGGTTCTGTGTCGTGAAACCAGCGAAGACTGCAAAAGTTCTGCGCGAGCATTTTCGTATGTCCTTTGAGAATCGATGAAGTTTCCCATATCTGTGCTGACCTTAATATCTTGGAAGATATGTTCCGGGATGCCGTCGGGGTCCAGGAACGACAGCAGATCCAGCAAGTCACCACTGACTTTCAGCTTTTCGATGCCCCAAACCGAGAGGATGGTATGTTCGTACCCTAACTCTCTCTTGTTACCCACCGGCTGGCGAAATAAGTCCTTGTGCGAGCGCGGATCGTTATATTCCTGTACAAACTCCGCAAACGTCATGTCTCTTCTCACTATTGATCCAGCTATCTGCGCAGCTGCCAAGGGCACACCTCCGATTATTTTGGCGACAGCTCTGACGAACTTCCTGTCTTCTTCATCATTTTCACGATATGTGATTTTGAGTATGAAGTCTGCGGTCTCGCTGGTGTCGAATGGAGCCAAATGGCTAGTTCCAGATCTTGCGGGATCACTCAGTTCATGAAAGGGATCCCGACTCGTGATCAATACAGATCCAATCGCTGTACGTGGCCAGAAATCATCCAGAAGCTGCGGAATGTCTGCGTTATCAAAGACAAGAAGCCATGAGACCTGTACGGTCTGCCCATCGTCCCGGCCCTTGTTAGAGATACTTGGTTGGGCGAGCCAACTGAGGACCAAATCTCTTGTCAGCACCTCATCTTGAGCTTCTGCAGTGTCGGCAACCACAAGCCCCAGGGCTGTTGCGATCCGTCCGAAAGAGCGACGCAATTTGTCTATTTCGCCGGCGTGGACCCAAAAGATCGCATCGAATTCCGATCGGTATTCGTAGACGAATTGTGTTGCCACTTGCGTTTTGCCTATCCCTCCAGCACCAGAGAGCGCAAAAGTCCGTAAGCCACCTCCGCCACTTCCATAATTACTGGGAGATCGAGGATTCAAGGCATTCCATATCTTGCTCAGGACATCCATCCGGCCGTAGAATCGATGGTTCTGATCATAAGGGACCACGAAACACGGCAGATGAATGGCTGCAGGACTATCTCGTAGGCTCTGGCTTGGGGCTATCGAAGGAGTAGTGAGCCCAGTCCGTCCAGTGCTGCGACTCGTACGGGCGTCAGTCAGACTTGCTAACGTAGACGTTGCCATTTCTCCTGGCCTTCTCTCTGCGATAGAGTCAGCGCTGAACTGTAGTAAGCTCGGTTCAAAAATTACCTGTGAGTAGAGCCCTGTAGTCGAGATCCCTTCTTCTGACCTCTACAGCCTTTTCGACGAAGTTATTCACAACGTTAAGTACATTCAAATCCGAGTCGAGACGGCAGGTACGATTATGATCGCAGGTCATACCCTGGTTAACAGAGTCTTCGACCTTGGGGTGTGCAAAATCCTCGCCTACGAGCTGTTGGTGCGAATTCAATCAGCGTGGAGACTCCAAGTCCCGATAAGGCACAACTTACGATGCTCTTACGCCAGAAACCTCTGCCGGTCAATGATTCCTGACGTTCATGGACAGACAAGACAGGTTTCTGACTAAACCCTTGCTCGAAGCACAGGCAATCGTCGCCTAGAGCAGAAGCGAGCTCTGTTGAAATTATGTGCCTGCGCCGAGGTTTTGAGAACGTTTTGAGTATTAAGGCCACTCGCTGCCAACGCGAGTCTCCTGGTTGTGCATGAGGGCAAGAGAGCAAGATGACGCATGCTGTACGTTGCAACATGTCTTGCAGTTGCTCTTGTCGATGAGCGAAGCATAGTGCCTTGTGGGAGTTAGCTGAGTCAACATGTCAAAGATAAAAAACATACTCTCTTGAGGATCACACCACCTAAGCTATGAGCGATCAAGACAATGGGACAGTTCGCAAGCTCAACGCAAGAAAATGTCAGCGCACTGCTAGAATCGGCGGTCGAGTGAACTTACATCGGGTTCGTCACGCAAAGACTGTATTGCGTCGAGGAGACGTGAGCCCTCGTCCTCCACCTGCGGCCATGTAAATGTTCCCTCGCTGAACAAACTGTTTTCGAACGAGAAAACCACAAGGCCAGCGGCATCCAACTTTCCTGCCCTAAAGAGCCAATTGCGATACCCACTACCACCCCAATTCTCAGGGGTGAGAGTGCCGACTCCAGGTACGACTATTAGACTGTATAGCGATCCCGTCAGCGAGAAATCGACAACTTGTGGACCGCTGAAATTTTACATAGTCCGTGCTGTACCACAGTGATAGATCTTGTGCAACCCGGATCTACCTTCCATGACCGTGCGGTCCGTTGTGTGCGTAGGGAGAGTGGTCTAAGCACATCGGATGGTGGATGTGGAGACTGACCCTCGAAGTATCCAGCAGAGTGGGGATGGCACATGGATAGAGAGCCTTGCCCGGGAGCATCAGCTTTGATAAGGCAACCACGAAGTACGGCACCTGCACATGTACCACCGGCCTAACTCAACGGACGTTCTCGATTCGCTGCTTGGTCCCGATGAGTTTTCGCATCCAGCAACGCAACCAAGCCACAAAGCTGACTGCTTGAAGTTGACGCCATCGATCTTCATTTGGGCAAAGGTCTTACACTGAACACACGGTCAATTGTACCGTCTACAGAGTAGACAGTGTGGGCAATTCAGCTAGAGCAGACCTTGAGAATTGACAGTCTTATTACTGCCTGATGTTGTAGCTATTGCGGTAGCTGGGTTTGGGCGATCTTCCGAAGAATGAAGTCTGCCTGATCTCAGCCTTGTTTGGGCTCGAATGTTTGCAGCCTCGCGAGATCGTCATATGATCCCGAACACTGCCCTATATTGTGCTGGACAACGATAGGGCGTTCGCATAAGAACAGGCGACGGTACAGACTTTTTTCTTCTGATCTGTTATAGTACTTGAACGCCCCCCTCCTCAAGATGGCAAGTAAAGGAAAGAGAAGGGTTGCGTCGTGTGAGCCAAATGCTGAACCATGAGAGACCCTAAGCAAACCCTAATACCCAAGCAGTTTCTCCACGCGCCTACGTAGATGCTATCAACCAGCATGCGCAACAATCCCCACATTCGACCCTTTGGCCAGGGTTCGTCTATAAAGGCCTTGGCGAATATCTCAGTAGTGCGCCTCTCCCAACGGATAGCAGAGACACGGCAAGCGGCGCACCATCTGAAACCAGACACCACGCTTGCCTTTACGCGCTCGAGCCGGGAAGCAAACACACAGCAGCGACGTTCACCGACACATGTGTCTGTCTCCAAGCCCTGCAAAGCAACACAAAAAATGGCGTTCCACAGATCTTATTCCTCAATGGATATGTTTGTCCACAGTGGCTTTCTGGGGTAGCAAGCGCTTTGGCAATAGAACCAGAATTTCTGAACTCTAACATGCGCTTTCGCTGTATTCGCGGCTATCGTTCGTACCCAGGTCTACCTTCGGCATACGAGAATACAATCAGGCTGTGTGTGGTCACGATCGGGTCTCGAGAGACCGTGAAAGTAAAAGACCCCGATCCGCAGCTGATCGGACAGCTCCGAGCTGAAGCCAAGATGCAAATGCTCTCATATCGACAGAGTCTGAAGACAACCCTTGACGTTCGTCGTGGAGACTCGATCGTTCGCGAATATCATGTATTGAGCGAGAGACATTTTTTCCTGGAACAGGAAATCTCCATAAATCTCAGCATTGACAAAGGGACTTGGACAGGTGAGCTGGAGATCGAGGCAGGCGATACACTGTAAACTAATCAGAGTTTGACAGCACTGGTACTTTCAGACATTGGCAGGCCTCTTTCGAAAGGACTGCAAGGCCCTTGGCTATCGAAATCAGATCTTCAATCGAACGTGAGCAGAACCATATTCTACCCTACAGTGCAACATCGGAAACGAGTTGCATTCCGAAATGGCATTGTGAGCAACGACATACAGGACGCAATATGTCAGCGGTTCCCACAGACTGCATCGCTTTTGGGCTTGGAATATGGTCGTTTTCTCAACAGACCAGCGATGTCATCAGATCCTTTCTATGCACTTCACGACCTATTTCGATTCGCTGCGTCTTCGGAAAACCAACTTCTGAATCTCATGGACTCTTGCGTTGGAAATGTCACAAGCTACACAGCATTGAACGATGAGGATCCGTCACTGGAGAATCTGAGATACTATCAGAACATTCTTGAAGCTCATCTGGAACATCTCAGTGAAACGATGGAAATTATCCGACTTCGGGGATGTTCTCGATGGCCACGGGCCGCGGAAGATCACGCCCAATTCGCAAGAGTTGAGGCAAGCGCTGACTGGCTTCTCCGCGACTACAAGCATCTGCACAAACGAGCTCTAGCCATCAGCCAACGATGCGATAGAGGCATGGGTGTGATCATGAACGACATGAACCTTGCCGAGTCCAGGCGAGCCATTGCACAAGCTGGGGGTGTGAAACGACTTACCTTCATTGCTTTTGTGTACATACCACTTTCCTTTACGACTTCATTCTTTGGCATGAACATTCGACAACTCGGTAGTGGAGTTACACCGATTTGGGTGTGGGTTGCAAGTTCCGTGTTTGTGTTAATGCTGACTGTGATGGTGTTCTTTCTTGACACCGATTCCATAAGGAGGCTTCGTCTGTTACGGGGGACTGATACATTGATTTCCAAGCAAGAGATGAAGGGTGACGCCTTGGTGTAAGGGACCTACGCCCGACTGCTGCTGTGCTTGCTTCGTTTGCTAGCATCTAGGATCACCAGGTACATACAATATTAGCAGGGGTAGCTGCATGATGCCCGCGTTTGTTCACCGCTTCATCTACCGAAGCCCCGGTGTAACATACATAGCCTGTACGCGTGCTGCATGCCTTAAGGACCTTGTGGCTCCCCCTCACTTTACAGTGCAACATTGGTGCAATGGTTGTCACAAGCTCGGTTCACTTCTTCGACGCTTCTTCGCCTCGCCGCTATGAGAAGCCATATCAGCTCAAATTCGAGGGTCCCGACGACTTCCCCACTACGAATATTGCAACCAAAGAATACGACCAGAAGTTTGTAGATATTCGAGGTCGAGAGGCCGACTTTTCGGTAGCGAGACATGGTTTCACGATCATGCGACTGGAAGAGACTTTGACACACGCGGACTACGATGACGATGGTCAAGTTCAACGCGTGTATCTGAAACAAGTTGCTGATGGGTTGAAAGAGTTATTGGGTGCCTCGCGGGTGCAAATCTTCGAGCATGTCGTAAGCGACCCGCAACCGAACCGAGCCCGTTCGCAATACTTACTCGTGTATCTCTTAGCTGCGGAAGCGACAAGCAGACTTTCCCGTGGCCACCGGTGAACCCTATAGCTTCAATCAGCCCACGAATGTGGCCCACATTGGTAACGCCATTGACCCGGTCATTGTCTGCATAGTCTGACAGTATACGCGGCACAGATGTGACTCCCGCTTGGGCCTCAAGAACGGCAAGACTTATCAACGAAGATGGAGGTGTTGAGCTGCCCTCTAAGAAGTTTCAATTCATCAAGTGCGAGCAGAGCCATTGAGATTCACTGGCCACGTCACTAACTTCAACAGTGTTTGGAAACCTTTGCGAGGTCCAATCAGGGATTGGCCCTTAGCTATGTGTGATGCGACGACACAAAAGCGCACCGACTTACAGGAGAGTGACATTGTTTTCAGTGATCGAGTCGTCGAAAATTATCTTGTTCGGTGGAATCCAGAGCAGAAGTGGTACTACATCAGTGATCAGATGCCAAACGAAGCATGGGTTTTCTTGCAGTCTGACACGGAAGAACATGGTCTTTGCGGTAAGCATACTCACCTCGTGAAGTTGAGAAGACAAGCTGATATCAATTAGGCGTTGCCCACAGTTCGTTTCGTCATCCGTGCTATACTACGGCGGCCAACACCCCCCGTGAGAGCATCGAGGTACGAGCGATTGTGTTTTACGAGCATGAGGGGTAGATTGGCCGGATGGCTTCACGCGCTTCGCCATCTCGTCACTTCCCACTGAGGCCAATACAATGTAGTAATTTCCCTCCAACTCCAGGCTCTTGCTCAATAACACTAAGTATCGTCGCAAGACTGTTTTGACCTGTGGTGCCCATGAAGACTCCAAAAATATCGTGGAAGGAAATAGTGTATGTACCGACGGTACTCAAGGCGGTGTAGAGCAACATCACGAGTCGTTCTTGTCGGTACGTTGGCTAAATATGGCGTTCAGTCAAAATTTGGGCTTCATTTGAGAGGCTAAAACTCACTTGTGTTTGATGTTACCAGTATCATAAACGATGCGCATATGCCCTTCTCCAGCACTGCCTTGAGTCTTCAGTTGTGCACCTCTGGGAAAACCGTACTGTATCGTGGAGGCGCCTGTCGGATTACTTCGTACACCATGTCGTTGTATGGCTTGCCATCTCTTGGTCGTCAGTTCTGGGGTGCTTGCTTCGCTTGCCATAGTGGAGAATTGCGAAAGGTGAACCAATAGCGTGTTTTGTTGTGAAAAGTGGGAAGGATATGGGAGACTGCCCTCCTTTTCTGGGACCATGCTTGGCGGGACAGCGTGGGGACCCGTAAACACAACACAATTTGGACAGAGTATACTCATCTTACCTACAACCGTTGTGATAACGCTTCAGAATCGCCAAGTATTAAGATGAGGCCGGGCCCTTCGTAATTTGGAAGAAGTCACTTAGCATTTTTGTTCCCTCTTTGCTACGCTTACAGAACGTGTCATCTCAGACACTACTCGAGTTCGGAAGCATTCCACACGTTACACAATTAGATCTCTTCGGACATTTAACGGTCCGACGGCCCGGTTTGGGGTCGCTACCCTGGGGTTAGGGCTAGGACCATCCGAGCTTCGATGCTAAATTCGCGCGACTCTGAATTATTCATAATTATTATACCAAATTAGAAGGCGAAATTCTACTTCTTCCATATTTTGCTATCTTTGTATTAAAGATAAGAAGAAAAGATTGTTCTAGGTAGAGTAGCTTGTAGCAATTCAAAAGTTCAATCCAGATTTCCGTATCGTAGTTTATGCGATCTAGGAATTGAGCTCGCAATCACGTGAATTGAGTCGGTGCGTGGATAGTAATTCCAGGAAATCATTTAGTTGAATTTCCAGTTTCTGGAATTGAGTTTTAGTGTCCCGAAATTGTTCACTTGGTCACGTGATATATCACGTGCGTGACTGGTATCGCCAGGAACCTACAACATCTTCGTTACAGGACAACGAACGATAATCGATACTTTGTGGTTTCGGACGGGATGCCCAGCTCTCACTGACCTATAGTCGTATTTATCAATCTGTGTAGAACCGTGTATTTTAAAGACTGTTGCTGTGCTGGCTCGCAATGGACTAATGGCGCTACATGGAAATCCGGAGAACGCAGACTACAGCTTCCTCCATCCGTTTTCAACTGTGACGTACAGGTTCACCATCAGTGATTGGCCCCAGGGAGCAATCATGCACTTGTCCGCAGCGCGAGTATCAACTGTTTATTGTCAATCATGTGGGACGAGGGTCTGTCTGGTAAGGCCACAACGCCACGAAGCTTCAATGCTTGCAGGCATGAAGGACACACTTCAAGTTTACAAGTGTACTGTATTCATTTCAAAAAAAGAAAAGTACTTTTGGTTCAGGTTCTAAGTCATCAAATCATCGTTCCATTCATCCAGATCAGTCTCAAAACCCAAACAGCCAACCGTCACTCTACTGCTGGAGAGGAGAGTCACGGCCGCCGTTCTTCCTGAGGATGACGTTCCTGGCGGCAGCCTTGTGCTTGGTGCGGTACAGCATGAGCTCAGTGCCGATGATCTCGACCTCGCCCTCGGCGCCGAGCTTCTCGATCTTCTTGTCGAAGCCGAGCGGCTTCCAGATCTCGTCGAGGACAGTGGCGACGATGAGGCCGTTGGTCTTGGTGACGCGGACCAGCTCGTCGAAGCACTGTGGACCGACGTGGCCGGCGGTGAAGGTGCCGACGCAGGTGGTGACATCGTAGGCGCCGGTCAGGGCGTCGATGGGGTTGGTGAGGTCGGCAGGCTCGAGCTTGTTGTAGGCACCAGTGTTGCGGGCGATGTCTAGCATGCCGGGGCTGAGGTCGATGCCGTCGACCTGCTTGGCTCCGAGCTTGGCCAGGTAGATGCCGACGAGGCCGGTGCCGCA
>Ga0265797_10009740_pt1 | contig 12371 bp, 8 predicted proteins | sample P2T30metagenome_FD_192433 | JGI IMG/M metagenome (GOLD analysis project Ga0265797, IMG submission 192433) | Plant litter microbial communities from East Loma Ridge, Irvine, California - P2 T30 | ecosystem: Environmental > Terrestrial > Plant litter > Unclassified | place: USA: California... | reverse complement strand
GTTTTCACACCAAAAGATTATGTTTACTCCCAAGACAATGTCCCCGGTTATGAAGATCCCTATACCAGCCATATCGAGTCGGTGACAGATACGCTCCACGGTGCGAGAGTGATTCATCAGAGTATGATAGAGAGCCGAAGATGCAAAGCAAATGGTTGCCGTCAGCCCGAAGCATGAGAAAGCCGCGAAATCGGTGCTAGTGACTCCAGAATGTTCACTAGCAAGGCACCGTAAAATATATCACTCGCCGAGGAGGAAGACAATGGCCGGAATGAGGTGAGAATAGATGTTGACCGTCTCGTTGTGAAGGTACCACCAACTGCGGAACGACTCCCGAACCGAGTCTGATATGTGCCGGTAACCACCAACAACCCATTCACTGTTGCCTTTTTGAAACCACAACGGCATCTTGTTGAACGAGAGAAGCTCTGGACATTCTGCTTCTCCCGACGCGGATCCGTTTTGGCGCGCCTTTGGCTCCTCTCGCGGGACTCGATGACGAAGAGCGGACGCCATTTGCTGTCGCACCTAGTGATTCGTAATATTTGAAGGTCCGTAGTTGAGAATGAATAGGAATAGAGATGAAGACTCGTATTGCCTCCTTGCTTGTTTTATACTGGCGTCTTACGAAGTTCCGACGCACGGGCCGATGTGTGAGGGTATTCGAGGATCTATACTTCACCTATCGATGACTATATCATACGTAGCCCAAAGTGTGAGCACCTCAACAAAAAATTCGCTAGCTCCACTGAGTCTAGACGTTGTATACGGACCTTTTATCTGTGGCCCTTGAGATTGGTGATCGGTTCTGCCACTCTAGTGACTTCTGGAACTCAACACTAAGTCGACTGAGTGTCACAAACGCCCGACGAGAGGTGCCTCGAAGCCAGTCAGGGGGTCGGCTATTTCCAAACGCTGATTCAACCCACATGACTTGCAAGAGAGTCAACGAAGGTACATATAGGCCGAGCAGTACGATTTACTTTGAGCACGAGTATCTCAAGAACCTTGCATACTTACGATACCAGTTCAGACCAGAGCAGCACGTTCTTGTCCTAAACACTAGTAACAGAAGCCTCCTGCCTCCGTGTTCGTATCGAGCTGGAAATCGATGGCCACGTTGAGATTACCCTCGTTCCGGGAATTTTGTGAAAGCATAGGACTACGTGGAGATGAGCGAAATGAGCGAGACACCGTCCCTTTGTTATCGAAAATCAGCACGAAACCTTCGCTAGAGGCACGGCCTGCTCGATATGATTGCGACACACGTAAGAAAACCGTCTTTGGTAGCCGCATTCATCGAGGGTATAGGAAGAATAAAGACCGCGAACCGAAACCATACAAGTGCGGCGTATGTAGCAAAGCTTTCAAACGGCGTACGGATGAAGATAGACACCTGAAAGTAACATGAATGTTTGGATAGCCGTTCCCAGAATTTCGCTGATTATTCTTAGGTACACGACACTAGCAATTTGAAGCCATATAAATGTGAGAATTGCAGCAAGCTATACAGTCGTGTTGACGTCTTGAAGCGGTAAGTTATTGATTACAAGTGATGAAAGACTAAGTTACTGCGGCGCTAACTCATGTGCAGACATCTTGACAAATGCCCGCAGAAGAGTGGTAACATATTTACGGAAGGTGAGAGTAATTTGTAGATCAGAAAGGCACCTGAGAAGATGTAAATTGTTGTATGAGAGTAGGGAACATCGTTCCATTTCTTTAGAGTCAAATCTTCGATCGATGAGAAACAAGAACACGTTGCCCCGAAAACAATTTTCCAATCTTCATACCTAATACAACAGACTTTTCCATAAAGAAGCATGAACGTAAAAATGCGTTCTACACCCTGTAAAGATCACATCGACCAACATCGATAGTGTATCGTTCACTGTGTGCTCTATATTATCGTAGTAGTTGATAATATCTCGCGTAGCGACTCCATAAGTTAACTTTAGTCAACTTACAGTAGGCGGATTCATTTCAATAACTTTCTTTTCAGCGTTGTTTCAATATTGCGCCGGGGGCGACCTCACCTCTCTATCTAAGTAATAAATTAGTATAAGAGGGATATAAGTCGATTAAGTTATCATGATAGGGGAGGGTCAGGATATAATAGGAGGCGGTTAGAAATAGTAGGTGATAGGGCTTAGAGATATAAGGGGAAGATAGGAAAGGTCTAAGTTATATGTATTTCGAGAATAAAACAGAAAGAGCTCTACGGAGGTCGACCCGACAAATCAGATGCCTTATATACTATAAGACAGATGGTTATGATACCTAGTGTCGGGGTGTGGGCGAAAGATGTCAGTATCGCCTTGTTGTATGCAAATTCTGCATCTGATAACGCTAATCCATATGGTTAGACCTGCGGTTGAAAGGATTATCAGTGATGATGACTATAGTTCTCTCATTCTTGTTAATCGAAGGGGACGATATCGCCAGTCGATAGTTGGAGCGTATACATCGTGATACTAGATTGAGTAATAGCACAATTGTCTTTCGTTGGAGTTTCGTTAGTATCATCTATAATGAAACACATGTACTTCCTTTATGTGTCGATGATGAAGGTTACACTCAGTCCCTACCCAACAGGGCTCCCTAACCAGATTTCACGCTAACAGGTACTTTCACTTTGCACACGCACCGCTCCACGACAACGCATTTTCTTTATTTATGGTGGATTGCAATAGCTTCTCCAAGACATTGCGCTCCCCTAGAGTATAATGACGCCCCATTTGATGCGCGTGTCGGTCGTGCAACTACTTCTCAAAGTGAGCGAGTCTCATCTGCCACTGAGCATAACACAAGGGAGAAGCGATCTTACACGCTACCAGCGCTTCGCACGTCGTCGAGATATGTAGACATTGCTACATTCTCCACGTCTCAACGGCAGACCTGCAGCCAGCAGGGTCTTGAACAGGTCATGGCGCGGGCTCCTTGCAGGGATCGCAATCATTCCTGCTGGTACCTCAAAGCAAGCGATCTGAGGGGCCGCGCGACCGAGACAGCCCGTTTGGCTGGCGGCCGGCGGGCTGAACCCCAGTTCTGAGCGCTACGAAGTACCGACCCACACTTTACGAACCCCTACAAAGTGCTTACTACTGTGTGCTACTGCCGTCCTACTCACATCTGGGTGCTCTTCTCGATGTCACGAAGCGCCTGAGGTCTGTTTGGAAAGCTCACGGCTCGACAAGTGGGCGCGGCGCAAGATGCGACCGATAGTCGGTCGTGCGGCTGAAACGTAACCGTCCACTCCAAGGCTCGTGGTACAGCCAATCCATGCTCAATCTATGCCGTTATCACATTCTAAATATGCACAAAAGATCGGAGAAGATGATGTGATGGGTCGCGAATAAAGAGAATGCGTGGCTGTAGAGTTGTGCACGACGAAAGACGAAGTACCTCCTAGCGCATAATCTGGACAGGGAACGCCCTCAGGTAGGGATTGAGTGTATCAGTTTTTTTTCGTATAGGAAGGGAACGCTTTTGTCCAAAAACTCAGTTGCAACAGTTGGATTCATTTCCGCACGTCTCATTTTCAAAACTAACGCTAGGTCGAGGAGACGCGCTATGGTACAGTACAGTAACAATGTATCTTCACTTCTATTTGTTGATCTCTGGTAGGAGAGAAGGCTCAAGCGCTGCTGGTACGACTGAACCCCCTTTAGGGTGAGGGGTCCTAGGAAACGAAAGGTTGCGACCAGCGGCTTTCGTCACTATCTGTTCGCATGCATGAGAAAAACTACATAAACAATGAGATGATACGGACGCAAATCGTGACTGGGCAATGCAACGGGCTGCTGCATGGCTGACACTGCATCACACCATATTTAATATCAGAGGCGCTAAAGATCCATCAACCTTTCATAGGCCACTTTGGTGTAGAGTAAAGTTCATTCGGTTCCATATCTTATAAGATTGAGTACTCAGCTAACGCAACGTGTGTCTCAAACAGACGCTCCTCTATATGCCACGACGTGGTGGTATGCTGCCGCGATTGAGAAACTTTTTCAGTGCTTTAAAGAGCTATTGACTTATAGTTGTTCCCAGTCGCTCTACTGACATAACGTTACTACGTCTTTGTCAGTTCACAACATCTTTGACGCGCTTATGGGTAAAGGAGGTCGAATTGCGTGTATCTTTGCGCCTATGAGTCTGACGGTAGCATCTTTTCTCGCTCTGACATTCTGCCAAATTTCAGGCTGGCACTCCAATCCTTTACTTGATCCGAACTTTCTGATGCATGCAGATTTTGGAAACCTCTCTGTCGCCACTTCAAATGGCTTTAAAGGTCGCTCAGAGCTCGCGGAAGCATTGTCCCTAGCATCGATGTCCGGCAAGTTGGAAGACACGTATCGTATCTATCTCTGGAACTATTGCAGCGGAGGTCGGAGTTCAGGCGAGGCAACGCATAGGGAAAGTCGTTGCAGTGAACGGCAGTCAAGCTTCATATTCGATCCCGTCGGAGTCTTCGGCCTAAACACCACTAGCTCAAGCAGACAGCCGGACAATAGCAACAAGACCAACAATACGATCGTGACTACCATTGATGCTGTCAAAGATGATCTGAAAAATCTCGAGACGAAGGTACTTGGGGGTGCCGCATCGAGAGCGCTGTCAATCTATCGACGTGTTGCGAGATGGAACTTCATTGCATACCAGTGTGCATTCTGGACGACTCTAGTCACGATAATCATCGGCCTTGTGGCCATCTGCAGCCGGTGGGGCAGCTTGTTCACTTGGATAACAGCAGTTGTCGGTTTTGATCATCCTCTAGTCCATGTCAAAAGGGTCCACACTTACGTTAGACTAGATTGCGTGCGTGTGCACCTTTCTATCTTCCCTTCTGTCAACGATACTTTTCTTTTCCTTGGCCGCTACACTCCGCACACTCCTCAGCCCTTTCGGCGTCAAAATCACCGTTGGTACACGTGCCTTCACGATCGCGTGGATCGCTTCTCTACTTTTGATCACCGCCACGTTGTTCTGGCTCGTTTCCGTGTGTTGCTGCTCTGGCCGCAGCTATCCTCATCACAAATCGAAAAGAGGCGGCCTCTGGAACGCGGAGCCGGATTTTACCAACGGTCATCGATGATTGGTAGCCGGCGACAGTAACGCTCCAACTATTTCAAAGTAGCAGCGAGTTGAAACCTTATAGATACTTAGTAGCTTTATAATATATAGTGTCTTTTCCTTTGTTCCGACTCTACTTAAGCGAGGAGACGTCTTATGTTTAAAGCCTTTTGCTTTACTCCATAGTAACGTTATACGCGTTCGCGCGTACGTCGATATACGCTAACCTTATGTCTCCGATAGATCTTATGATTTTATTATACCGAAAACCGCATATTAACTTCGGTTCTTACGTTCGTTTCGATACCTAATTATATACTATACTTCTAGATGTTAGCTATAACCGGTCGAATGTTCTAAATACTTCGTTTAATTATCTCATACGAGGAATCACTTCTCGAATCTCAATAACCGTATATATAGTAGTATAGATTCCTTATTATGATATATACTGTTATTTAGTTAGTCTAGCTTATTGTGAGGAAACACCAGTCACGTGACGGGAACTCTAGCCTTCCCGCACGTGACCCGCATGCGTAGCGCATGCGAATCCCACGGGATCCCCAGGCTTGGCACACAGTGCCTCAGAAGGCTCTCCTCCGCCCCTACTTCCACTTAGACTCCTTAGGCAATCGTTGATAATCTACCTAAGAGATACTGTTCAGAACCCCTATCTACTACATCCTCACACTTATCTTAATATAACTCATCCTATAGTCAGCGCCGTTTACAGTGTTAATTCTAGCGCTTATATAGCGATCTAAAAGGCGCATATATCGACTTTGTAGAGCATGTATAAACTCTCTACAGTATAGAGCTTATAAGTTTTGTTTGTAGTAGGAAATCGCGTTATTAACAGCACTATATAGCTGCTCTAGTAGGCATATATATCGATTGTGTAAGACACATATAACGATTCTACGGAAAGCCACGCCGCTAGCTTATCCCGTGCCGCTCCGAAGATGACTATCACGTGTATCCCCGCGCAGCCGGCTTTTACGGTCGCGGATGACCATGGCGCCGCATCTTGCACACCCTCCAAAAAACTCAACTACATGACATGATTCGATCAAACTCGCTGCACGATAAAGACATCGCCGACATTGTTAGGTGTAGTTCCCGCACTGTTGCTAGAGTTCGCGCCAACGTTCGGGTATTTGGAGCCCCATGCGCGCCGAAGAATGCTGGCGGCCGACACTCGGGCATGCTTCCTCACGTCCTCAGCGCATTACTGGACCATCTCCTTACAAAGCCCGAGCTGTATTGTACTGTAGCCAGGATAGAGTGACTATCAGCGTTTGTGGGAAAGTGTGACACAGGCGGTGGCTCCGGCCTGGAGCTGCTTGGTCAGGCGGTCGATTTGGTAGCGCAAGGACCAGGCGCCGTACTGTTGAAAATCCGGCCCTTGGCTCGAGCGCTGGCGGAGTGGCCGAGGCTATAGACTTAAATTCAAGCAGTGCAAAGGTGTCACTGCCTTCTCTCCTCGGATTATCCCTCTTCCTTGCCCTGTCTTATACTTGCCCGCTTCTCGATCTCACCAGGAACGAGCCCAAGCAGCCGACCCACAAGTTTCCTACTGCCGTCTCTTTACATGGGCGTCAACGATTTAACCTATCTTACACTTTGGAGCCCGCTGGGTCGAGAGTCAAGTGCTACATTGTACCTGTATCTTACACCGTGTACTAATCTGCTCTACCTTCTGGAGGTAGGTCCCGTTCCACTCCTCTCCATAAGGATGTCAGCTGGTCACGAGCTGCACCTCGAAAAAGTAGATACATTCTGATCAGGCGGACAACTGTCCAACCTGACCTTCCCCTCGTCATCCAACCAGGCGCCGTCGTCGCTTATCAGTATGCTGTCCGTCTGTTTCGCAGTACTACAGATCTCGTCGGTGCTGATGCCGTACCCATCTCGTGGAATCCATACGATAGGCTTCCGAGCACTACCATACGACGGCACTGCTTCATCCGCACTCTCGTGTGTCTTGCCGAAGGTCAAGCCTTCTCGCTCGACGGAAGGAAGTCTACTCGATGTAGCTGGTGGCTGGCGTTTCGCCGCTCGGTGGTCCCTTTCGTACCTGGAAGCTTCGGGGATAGAACTTTCCCCAGGCCGCTCCAACACAAGAGACGTGCCTCTTCCGCCATCATCCGATCGTTTGCCCTGATCGTATTGATCTTCATTTCCCGATCGATTGGTAGCCAGAACGTCTCCGTAGAAACGTCCATAAACCGGTAGATACTCCGTGAGAGATTTGAATGTACGATTCATGAAGACTTGGTACGCGGCCGTCAGGGCCAGGACCACGATCATCGCGATGCCGTGAGGTACGCAAGTTAGACGGCCTTCGTCACCGACCGTCACGAAGAAGTGACCTATCAAGCAAACCTCCATGACATACAAGCCAGTGAAGAGCTGGTTGAGGGCTGCTACGAAGAAACGTCCGCCGGATTCGTAGTCGTAGCGGTAGACATAGAGCACGTTGTAGCGGTAGGCAACCCAGTAGAGGATGAACGCAAAGGACACAAAAGGCAAGACCAGCGGCGCTATCACGCTGAAAGCTATGCCGATCACCGCAATGTTCGTCAATGGCGGGAAAAGGCGGGCCCATTCGATACTGGCAAACCTGGCCTGCCTTTGCCATTTCTGACGCGGTGTGACGTCTCGGGAGTCGCTGATCATCTGGGCGCACAGGGTGACGGGCTGGAGTAGCGCGCTACTGGAGCCCGTCAGTGCCTTGACCAATACGTAGGACATGAAATAGTTCGCGGATCTGGGTAGCGTCTGCGCGAGTTGAGTCGGGACACTTTTAGGGCTCTCGGCGGCGTCAGAGATGAAGCCAACGAGGCCACCGGATATCGAGACAACTAGAAACATCTGATATGATCAGTTCGGTCACAAGAGCGGCACCACTAGCAGGCCCTACGACGGAATTACCTGTCTAGTACGAAGCATTACTGGGTGCTTCACTCACCTGTATGAACAAAAACAAGAAGTACCAGGTCTGCACCCCAAGCTCTCGGACGCTACCCGTTGGTGCGCCTTGGAATTGCATGAGATACCTGTAAACCACCGGGACCAAGACAAGGATGATTTGGAGGAAAGCAGGCGGCAGCACACCTTGGACGACGCTTTTGATGGTGCCTGGCCAATCCCTCAACCACGAGAGCCAGCTTACCTTGGAAGCAAGGGCGTCAAGATTGGCGAGGAATGAAGTGAAAGCGACCGGGACCGCGTACAGCACTATCAGGCCTGTGCTGGCGGACATTCCAAGGCACACTCGCATACAGCGTTGTCGCCAGCCAAGAGCCAGATTGTCCCAGATGATATCGTTTGGGTTCACATCCAGTATGCGAGGCGCCATGCAATGTGGCACACCGTGCACGACCGACTGGCACGCAAGGTGTGCTGCAATCTGATCGTTGAACCGCACGAAGGCATTACTTAGCAAAGGACGATCTTCGGGCTGGTCGCGAGTCGACAGTTCAATCTCTTGGTTGAGCTCTTGCAGCCGGTCACGGAGATGATGAATACGATCGACTTTCTTACCCAGTAAGGGCAAAGAAGGGAACCACGATAATGCGAGTACCGGCAGTCGGGCTGTTTCTCGGTCTTGGGGCTTCACGTAACGTCGCCAAGCAGCATCCGTGTCCCGGTTACTAGTGACTGTGCACAAAGTCGATCCGGGAGACCCTCCGTGACAAGAAGCGGCGACGCTATCTTGCTTCCCAAAGCCTAGCTTGGACCCACGCCGCAAAGGGCGATCCTCGAAGGGACGATCCTCCACCGGTTGGCTACGCACCCTTGAGCGACTGGCTCCCGCCTGACCAGTTCCTCTCTTGCCAAAAACGTCGAGCCAAATTCGTGGAGTCCAAATGCTGCGCTTGCGGCCACGATGTACGCCCGTGTGCTCAGACACGCACAAGGCGATGAGCCTTGTCTCCGCTAACTCGATCGCCTCCACGATCTGATCACGCGTTGAGAGCATAGAAGAAAGACTCCGTGTGTCTCTACTGATATGGATGTCTCTAACGCCACCCGGAAAGACGTCGAAGACTTTCTTGAGCTTCTCATATGTCAACAACGTTTTAGGGATGTTCGCCACCAGAATCGTGTTTGCCGAGGGCTGAGCTCTGTAGCTGCGGTCACTCGTATATCTCTGTTTCGCTTTGACATATGCGAGAGTCTCGTCATGGACCACATAACACACCCAAGCGACCACAAGGGTCCCCAGAGCCCAATGCAGCCAGAGTCTAACTGCGGCATGTCGCGGTGCCACGTTCGAGATCGAGAAGACGTCCAGGAATGCGGTTCGTGCATTGGTCCCAGAAAGACGGTTGATCGGTGCTAACACTGGAAGTAATACGGACGTGACTGGCAGGAAAACCCTCAACATCATGCGAAGATAGCGGAGGAAGAGGAATGCATCGAACCCACACTTCCGGATGATCCGATCATCTGTCGTCGACCACACAGGTCTCAGCCAAGCCAAAGGACCCTCTGGGGGTTGTTCGATGCATTGCTCGTCGGGTACCAGGTACGTCCGGGGCCGACTGTTGTATTCGCGGAGATGTCAGCCGTTATTCGGTCCATAATGATATCGTTTCTCACCCACTAAACTCTGGGAAACCGCGGACGGATGACGATGAAGAGTAAGGTTTGTATACTATACAAAACCAGGGCGTAGGCTACACCCGCGAGTAATGACTTCCACGTGAGACCTTCGCTTTCCAGGGCGGTGCCAGAATTACTCTTGAAGATTTCTTCTGCTGAGGGGGATTTGAGGGATACCGAAGTTGCGCTGTCCATGCTGAGACAGTATCCGGGACAGATGCAAAGTGATGTAGCGGAACAGGAAGGAGCATTCCACGGAGTCAAGTAGGCATGTTGATGGAGAGATGGAGAAACGCAGGTGTGCGAAATGGACGATAGGGGGTCGAAAAGGCACTCGAGGTAGCACGACCGGATAGTAGTACAGACTCCTTGAACATCTTCCCTTTCCCCATTTGTCAGTGTCAGTGAGATTGAGCGGGTCGTTTGAATAGAATGTGACTCGGCGAAAAGGTGGTGAGGCGACCAGGCGTCCCACTAAGTTGGACAATCGGTGTGCATCTTCAAGCTCCGCAACAGTCCGTCCGGATTTTGGAGATCTGACTGATGAACTGATGCAAATCTCCATCAGTCAGATGTATGATGCCCATGATCCTCATCAGTCAGTCCTTAAACATCATCAGTCAGATCGTCAGATATCTGATTAGTCTGATGAACCCTGTCTTTCTCCAGGTAATACTCGATAATCAGTGTTGTATTTGGTTGATAGTGTCGAAGGAGTATAACCCCAACCCTAACCCTAGCAAGCCTGACCAATGTGAGCATCGGACTCACTGCGCCAAGCCTTCCATCAGATCATCAGTCAGATCGCTATATCTGATGAAATTTAGGTCATCAGTCAGATAATCTGACTGATGAAGATAATCCTCATCAGATCAGATCACGATTTCTCACATCAGTCAGATTATCGGACTGTTGCGGAGCCTGTGCATCTTCGCTTTTGACTTAAGGTGGTGTCCTGAGGACGTCTTCCAGCTTCAAGGCAAGGGATCGTATGATTGGGAAACATGTACAGGAACAAGCATGTCGTGCTGTCCGATATTTATGTATACGTCCAAATATACGTCCAGGACGGTGGTTCGACGATGTGCTTGGAAAAAATTCCCAACTGACATCTGGCAGAGGGCGTACCCCAACCCTAACCCGAAGAAGCATCACTCTCCGCGGCTAAATCAAGCTGAGCACCTCCGAGCATCAATGCCAGCATTTCGAGTAAGGGATTACAACCATGGCGAAGCAACGACCATCAACCTTCTTCGTCACCGAGCTTTCGGTCAACAAAACCGTTGTGTCTTTGTTGGTCGAACACTCTCTCTAGCCCGAACCCGACAAAGCAAACAAGCTTAGACTTCTGATGCATCAAGCACACGAACTTTGCAGCTACTACACGTTCACGCCGCTGCAGGTAGAGCGCTTGCGGGTAAGACTACGACTTGAATGAGTGTAGAGGGGGTGAGGGTGGCTGTCCCCGCCGCCAGCGCGCCGTGTGCTCATCGCGGCTTGCAGTGGATGTCTAGAGACAGAAATGCAACGCTCCATCTCACGACGCTTCCACCAACGTACTACCACTCATCAACGAAAACCCCGGAAATGCTGGAACACGGAAACCATTCGACGTGTTCCCACCCGGCAGTCGCGCGCAGAGCCTAAAACATCACGCTCTACTCATTGTACGAATGCGGCGCACACCCCTATGCCTGAACTACTTGGGGGATATTTCGGACCGTCGAGGGAGATGTGTCAAAGGCAACCACAAAATTGTTGTTGAGGTTGACTACCGGTAGTGATACGGACCTTGTCAAGCCGTCCAACGCGCCACTCAGCCTCGCACGACTTTTAAGCCCTTGCTTCGCGTTTCCGTCATGGCCTTCTCTATACGACCCTTCTCTATACGAAAACCACATTCTGGGGAGTCCACCATATGCGGACGAGGGAAGAGAAGGATCACATCCCAGTGTGGAAAGAGTTGTCACGGTCCACTGTGGTGGAGGAACACTGAGGTACACACAGGCCAGTGGTGCATCAGGTTGGTGGAGTGTCACAGGCCAACCAGAAGAGGGGGATGCAGACTTGGTTCACAAGGATTCGTGAGCGCCTTGGCGAGGAGTACATCGGATCGCGTCTGCAAGATACGGTCGGCCTGTCTCGTGGAGACGCGTGGGCAACGTCGCAAAGCAGCGGCGAAACGGGGCGCTCGAGATTACCGGCTCTGAGGACTGTACCCTTCCAATAGACTTTGAGTATGGTCAAGGCGCTCCCGGAACAGTCCTAGAGTTTACCGAGCGCGCAGCGATCTACGTCAGAGCGACTAAGCGGTCTTCGATGGACATGCAATGTGCGCGCGTAGGACAAGTCAGCACTGCAGCCGGGCACGTGAACGGCGCAATCAGCTGTGTATAAAAGGATGTAAGTGCTTCAAGTATACAAGTATCCAATCAACCTCAATCCTCTTCTCCCTTCCTTGCACTCCCGCAGATTAGCTACCTCACGATTCCACATTGTGAATCTTTGAAGTCCGCTGACATGACTTCACGTACACCGATCAATAAGGGACCGATTAAGATGCAGGTGCCCTTTCGCGGAGCAGACAGCCGATCGCCATCTCATTCGCCCGACCACGAGGGGCCGCCCTTGCAGGAGGTGGTGAGTGAGATACGAGAACTCGTCGCTCGAAGTGTCACAAACGG
>Ga0265797_10009737_pt1 | contig 12375 bp, 9 predicted proteins | sample P2T30metagenome_FD_192433 | JGI IMG/M metagenome (GOLD analysis project Ga0265797, IMG submission 192433) | Plant litter microbial communities from East Loma Ridge, Irvine, California - P2 T30 | ecosystem: Environmental > Terrestrial > Plant litter > Unclassified | place: USA: California... | reverse complement strand
GCTCGGCGACGGGTGACTGACGGCATGTGCCAGCGTCATCTGTTGCGACAGGAGCAGCAGCAATGTCAGGAGCGACGAAACGAGTTGACGCACGGTCGGCCCGGATAAACGAATGCAAGGTGGATGGAGAAACAGAAAACAGCGCTGGCGTCATGCACCAGGTCGCTGCAACACGAAGTCGACGCGGCTTTGTAACGCTATCGCCAATTTCGATAATGATACAGCATTATCAATAGGCGCATGATGGAAAGTTGCGATTCGCAAAACGTCGCGTTGCGCATACTGGATGTGGCTCAAGCAGACCCCTTTTCATTCTGACGAAATGGCTAAATCTCGCTAAATATCAACACCTTGCAATCGTAAGGTATTCAGAAGGTCAGAATTCTCCCGGCTCGCTAAAGTCCGGTTCACGCACTTTATGTGCACCACTGAATCCTCCTGCCGACTGGAACCGCGATGAATGCTCGTTCTCACGAAGTAATCGAAACCCGCTACCCGTGCATGCATGGCGACGCGCGCTGGCAGCTCCTGCAACGCGTGCTGGCCAGCCCGATCTTCCTGAAAGCCCCACGGATGTCGGCCTTGCTTTCCTTCCTGGTGCTCAGGACGCTGAACGGCCTGGCGGCGACAATCGACGAATTCACCATCGGCGTGGAAGTGTTCCGCCGCGTCGCGCGCGACTTCGATACCACCATCGACCCGGTCGTGCGGGTGCAGATGGGGCGCCTGCGCGAACGGCTGGCGCGCTACGACGCCATGCTCGATAGCGCCGCCGCCCCGAGAATCGTGATCCCGCCAGGAAGCTATGTGCCGGTGCTGATGGCGCCAGATAGTGCGCCGCTGGCGCGGCCTCGGACCATCGGGCTGGCGCCGCTGCGTATCCTCTCGCCCGGCGCCGGCGCCGAATTCGTCGCCGGGCTGGAAGAAGAACTGGCCCTGCAATTATTCCGGCGCTTCGGCGCCGCGCAGGCCCAGGATGCGTTGCACGAAGACAGCCTGGAGGTGAGCGTCAGGGTCGATCGCGATCATGTGCGCGCATCAATCCGGCTGAGCGAAGCCGGCACGGGCCGGCTCGCATGGCTGCAGCAATGCGATGTGCATGGCGACCTTGGCATCGGCTTGCAGGAAGCGCTGGCGCAGGAGATCTGCGACGATCTGCAGCGCCACGTGGGCGCTGCGGCCGGCGCTCGCGTGCGGCTTATGACGGCACTTCAACCGTCATAAGCGTAGCAGCCTTACTTCGGCTGGTGCACATTGCCTTCCTGCGGATCATCCTTGATCTTGGCTTCGGTGTTACGGTTATAAAAGACCAGCGAGAAACGATGCTTGACGAATTCCTGATCGTCGAGCGTGACCATCGCCATCGCGTTGTCGGCGCGCCAGTGTTCGGTCACGGGCGCGCCTTCGACATCGATGATCTCCTTGTCGAATATCCAGCCGTTGCGCGTGCTGGCGTAGTCGAGCGCGAACAGCGTGTGGTAGGGAACGACCGCGACCACGTTGGCGAAGACGCTGTTCACGTGCAGTTTGCCGGTAGCGAGATTGGTGTAGCTATAAAACACCTCGGCATGGTTGTCGACACCAACTATCGATACGGTCACGGTAAGCTGCGAAATATAGTGCGGAGGTTGCCTGGAGTCGGAAGTGCTCATTTTTTTCCTCTAGTAATGGACGGTCAACTGACGATAAACGGAGTCGCGATAGCCAATCTGTTGCAAGCGCCTCCAGGGGATGCCCGCATCGCCTGATTGCGGCAGACACAGGGTGGTACGTGCCCAAGGATCGAGCACTTCGAAATCCATGGTGTCCATGACGGGACGGATCATGTCCAGCGCCTGGCCGCAGGCTTGCTTGGCCAGCGCCGGCTGCAGGCCGGCCCGATGCGCGGCGGCAGCCGACAACAACGCTTCGGCCAGCGCCAGCCGCACCGCCAGCCGGGCCGGATTGGCGGCCTGCAGGCGGCGCAGCTGGCCTACCGCCGCGCCGATCTCGCGCTGCGCCCGCGCCACGTCGCCGCTTGCAAGCAGGGCCGGGACGATCCGGCCGCGCGCCACCGCCTCGCTGGTGGCCCACTGGGCGTTCTTCGGGTCGAGCCGGTGCGCCGCCGCCAGGGTCGCGTGCACGCGCTCGAGCTCGGGCAGCAGCGCCGCGGGCGGCTGCAGGCGCGCCCTGACCTTGAGCAGCTCGAGTTCGATGTTGGCCAGTTCGACCTGCCACTCGCGGTTGTCCTGCTCGGTTTGCGCAACGTGCGCGAACAGCGCGCGCGCTGCGGTGAAATCGTCCAGGGCGGCGTCATCGCGGCCGAGCGCCAGCGCCAGCGCCGCCCGGTGCTGGAGCGCGCGCACTTGCCGGTGCACCCACATCGGTTCGTCGGGATAGCGCGTGCGCAGGCGCTGCACCAGGTCCAGGGCTTGCTGGTGCAGCTGCCCGGCCGCCTCCAGCTCGCCGAGCGACTTGCGGGCCGACGCAAGCCATGAATAACTGTCGGCCAGCTCGGCGGTCAAGAGCTTGTCGTCCGGGCTGCGCGCCAGCGCACGCCCCTTGAGCGCGATCGAGGCTGCGAACTCGCCCGCCGCCACCGCCGGCAGGCCGCGCGCCTGCGCCAGCGAGCCGAGATTGTTGCGCGCATAGGACTGCTCGATCCACCATTCGGGTTTGCCCGGTTCGAGCGCATGCAGGCGGTCGGCGAACTGCGCATACTGGCGCCAGGCCTGCTCGGCCGACCGCAGATCGTTGCGGTCCTTGTGCAGCTGGCCGATCCAGTAGGCGTTGATGCCCAGGTTGTTGAGCACCTGAACGTCGCGCGGCGCCGCCGCGTGCTGGCGTACCAGGATCGCATTGGCCTTGTTCAGGGCGTCGATCGCTTGCGCCGCATTCCCGCGCGAACGGCTGACTTCGCCGATCACCTGCAGCGCCCGGGCGCGCAGCGTCAGGCTGGCCGGACTAAGCGCGTCATCCTGCGAGCCGCGCAGGTATTCGAGCGCCTTGCCGCTGACGCTTTCCAGCAGGTCGAGTTTGCCCAGTGGGCGCAGCTTGTCGGCGAAGTCGCCCAGCATGAAGTCGACCAGCCCTTCGACCTCGGCGCGCCGCGCTTCGGCGCTGCGCTGGGCGCGGTAGGCGCTGAACGCCAGCGCGGTATCGAGGATGGCCAGCGCGATGATCAACCCCAGCGCGGACAAGCGGAAGATCTCGAAGCGGCGCGCCTTGCGCGTCGACATGGCGATCAGCTGCTGTTCGGCGCTGGTAAGCGACCACAGGCCGGAGGTGGCCAATTCCCGGGCCTCGTCCAAGGGTTTGCCGCGCGGGATGAGCAGGTCGGCCGCGCGGCCTTCGGCATCCCAGCGCAATGCCTGCTGCGCCAGCCTGGCGCGCGCGCGCAGGGTGACGCGGTGCGCCGCGATCCAGTCGCGCATGCGCGGCCAGCGCCGCAGGATCGCCTCGTGCGCAATGCCGAACACGGGCGCGCCCCCGGCGAGGTCGGTCACGAACAGGCGCGCATCCACCAGCGCGGTGACCGCCTGGCGCGCGTGCTCGCTGCGCAGCGCCGACCAGGGCGCGCGCTGGCTGGTCACCTGTTCGTCGTCGACCGACAGCACTGTGACCAGCGACATGATGTGGGGTAGCGCCCCGCGCTGGGCTTCGTCCAGGCCGAGCACGACCTGATCGGCGCGGCGGCCGATGCTGCCTTCCAGGCCGCCCAGTTCGTGGAACACGTCGAAGCTCAATTCGCCTTCCTGCGTGCGCAGTCGATACAGCTCGTGCAGGCAGTATTGCAGCAGCGGCAGCACGTCCGGGCGCGCGGCCGCGCTTTCGCACAGCACGTCGTCCAGGCTCGCCCCCGTGGCCGGGTCGACGCCGAAGCGCAGCTGCGCCGCCGCGGCGGGTTTGCGGATCATCTGCGCGATGTCGCTGAAGGCCGGCGGCGCCAGGTCGATATGGCCGCCATGTTCCTTGCACGCCATGAGTAGCGGATAGCGCGCGATGCTGGGATAAAAATCGTTGCGGCAGGCCAGCACGACCAGGCAGCAGCCGCTGCGCGCCAGTTGCTCCAGCGTGGCAAGGAAGGCCGTGCGCTCCGCTTCGGTAATGCGGTTAGCGTTGAACAGGGCCTCGAAGCGATCGATGAAGAGGGCAAAGCGCAAGCCCGGCGCCCGGGTGGCGAGCGCGCGCCGCAGTTGCGCGACCACGTCGTCGCAGTCGTGCGCCAGCCGATGGCCGAGCGCGACCGCATTATCGTTGTCGAATACCCAGGTGGCGTCGTACTGCAGGTCGAGCAGGGCGCCGGCCAGCGCCACGAACAGCGGCTGCTCGCCCTGGTCAGCGACGTCGAAGCTGATCGATGCCAGCAGCGCCGCGCCGCCCGCTTGCGGGCGCGCCATGGCCGGCAGCAGGCCGGCCTGCACCAGCGAGGTCTTGCCGGCGCCGCTCGGGCCCAGCAACAGCAGCAAGGCCAGGCCTGAAGCGATCTGCGTCTGCGCGGACGCAAGCAGGCGCTGGGTGGCTTCGTCACGGCCGTAGAACACGGCGGCATAGGTTTCGTCGAACGGCAGCAGGCCGCGAAACGGCGAGCCGCCTTCCCAGCGCGCCGCGCGGGCGGCAGTGTCGACGTTGAATTCGACCGGCGCCACCGTGCGGTAGCCGCGCTTGCGGATGGTCTCGATGAAGACCGGGGCAGTGGCCTGGTCGCCCAGCAGCCGGCGCAGCTGCGCGATGTTCTTGTGCACCGGGCTGTCGCCATGCAGGGTGCTGCCCCAGCATTCTTCCAGCAGCTGCTCGGCGCTGACGATCGCGCCGTTGGCGCGGCACAAGGCCATTAACACATCCATCGTGCGCGGCTCCATCTGGCGCACCTCGTCATCGCTGCGGATGGCGTTGGCGGCCGGGTCCACCAGCCAGGCGCCAAAGCGCAAGCGCGTCTGTTTCCTGTCTGTTGAAGCAGGCGGACGGGCGACGGCGAGGGCGGGGCGGCGGGTCGGAGTGTCGAGAGCCATAGTATCTATATTGCAATAATTAATGGTAGCACGCTTGTATCTACTATCGGCAATGTCTTTACACAAATGGCAGCCTGCATGACGCAACTGTTGCTTGGCGTCGCAATGCGCCGTTGTTACTTGTGTTACGTGCGAACGCCTTCTTACCATCAACGCCGAACTACCCGCTTTACCAGAATCGACGCTTGCAACCATGCAGGAATATGGGTACGCAGCCGTCCATCGTGGTCCAACTCAGTGAGGGTGTAATGGCAGAGAGCTTGCAAAAATGGGTCGGGCGGAACCGTCCGCCGCGCGTCCAGATCACCTACGACGTCGAAATCGGCAACGCCGTCGAGAAGAAGGAATTGCCGCTCGTGGTCGGCCTGCTGGCCGACCTGTCCGGCCAGCCCTTGGCGCCGCCGCCGAAGCTCAAGGAGCGCCGCCTGGTCGACATCGACCGCGACAACTTCAACGAGGTGATGGCCAAGATCGCCCCGCGCCTGGACATCACGGTGCCGGACACCTACAAGGGCGATGGCAACCTGAAGATCGAGCTGAACTTCAAGGAGTTCCAGGACTTCCATCCCGACGCCATCGTCAAGCAGGTGCCGCGGCTGGCCAAGCTGCTCGAAGTGCGCCAGCAACTGCGCGACCTGCTCGGCAAGCTCGACGGCAACGACGAACTCGACGCGCTGCTCGATCGCATCGTGCAGAACTCGGAAGAGCTCAAGTCGCTGCAGCCGGATCAAGCCGCCGCCGACAGCACCGAGCCGGCCGCATCCTGATGGCGCGCTGCGCTGTCGTCTCTTATCTCGACTGAAAGGGTCACCATGGCCAGCAATGAAACGGCACAGGCAGGTGCTATTGCTACTACCACCAACGACGAACTGAGCCTGTTGGATCGCATTGTCCAGGAAGGCAAGATGGCCGTCGAGCCATCGCAGAAAGCGTACGCGCGCACGCTGCTGGGGCAGTTCGCCACCCAGGTGCTGGACGAAGGCATGAAAAAGGCGCCCGACAAGAGCGTGGTCGACATGATCAACCTGCGGGTGGCGCAGATCGACACGATCCTGAGCGACCAGGTCAACGCGATCATGCACAGCGAAGGCTTCCAAACGCTGGAGTCGTCCTGGCGCGGACTCAACGACATGGTGATGGGGACCGAGACCGGGCCGCGGCTCAAGCTACGGCTGCTGAACGTGTCGAAGAAAGAGCTGCTGAAGGATCTGGAAGGCGCGGTCGATCATGATATGAGCGTGCTGTTCAAGAAGGTGTATGAGGAAGAGTATGGGACCTTCGGCGGCAATCCGTATTCGCTGCTGATTGGCGACTATTACTTTGGCCGGCATCCGCAGGACATGGCGTTGCTCGAGCGGCTGTCGAAAGTGGCGGCCGCGGCGCACGCGCCGTTTATCGCCGCTGCTGCGCCGTCGCTGTTCGACATGAGCTCGTTTACCGAACTGGGCGTGCCGCGCGATATGTCGAAAATCTTCGATAGCGCCGAGCTGACGTCGTGGCGTGGATTCCGTGAATCGGAAGACTCGCGCTATGTAGCGCTGGTGCTGCCACGTTATGCGGCGCGCTTGCCGTATGGCGCCAAGACCAGTCCGGTGGAGTCGTTCTCGTTTGAGGAAAACGTCGACGGGACCGATCACGGCAAATACCTGTGGGCCAACTCGGCCTACCAGCTCGGGCTACGCATTACCGATGCCTTTGCCAAACATAGCTGGACCACGGCGATCCGCGGCGTCGAGGGTGGCGGCAAGATCACCGGCATGACGGCGCATACGTTCAAGACCGACGAGGGCGATATCGCGCTGAAATGCCCGACCGAGGTGTCGATTACGGACCGGCGTGAAAAGGAGCTGAACGACCTTGGTTTCATTGCGGTGGTGAACGCCAAAGGTACCGATACGGCGGCATTTTTCGGCGGGCAATCGGTGAACAAGCCCAAGGTCTATAACCTGGACTCGGCAAATGCGAATGCGGCGTTGTCGTCACGCCTGCCATATGTGCTGGCGGCGTCGCGCTTTGCCCATTACCTGAAGGTGATCATGCGCGACAAGATAGGCAGCTTCCAGACGCGCACGGATGTCGAGAATTTTTTGAACAACTGGCTCAGCGATTACGTCCTGCTCAGCAAGAACGCGACGCAAGGCGAGAAGGCCCGCTTCCCGCTGGCTGAAGGGCGGGTCGATGTGACCGAAGTGCCGGGCAAGCCGGGCGCCTATTCGGCAACGGTGTTTTTGAAGCCACACTTCCAGATGGAAGAACTGACAACGTCAATTCGCCTGGTGGCGGAATTGCCGGCTGCGGCCGCCTGAACTTGAGGTTGCGACTTCAGTCGATTTTTAAAAACGTTTCTTGTGCGGCAGCGGCATTGTGCTGCCGCCGTCTTCATATCAGGAGTTTGCCATGTCGGATGTACTCATTCTGGATCTGGGCAGCGATATTACCGGTAACTGCACCATCGACGGTTATGCGGACAAAATCATCGTGAGTTCGTTTTCGCACAATGCCTATCTGCCGATGGGCAGTGATGCCGGCAATACCGAACGCACAATGGGGCGGCCGGTGCTGTCGGAAATGTCGTTCTCGAAATCGTCGGACCTTTCCACGACAGCGCTGTTCGCAGCCTGTACCAAGGGCACCAAGATCGGCTCGGCAACGTTGAATATCGGCCGTGTTGAAAACGGGGTCTACATGAACTTCATGACCTACGTGATGGACAACGCCATGATCTCGCAGATGAGTTGCAGCGGCGGCGGCGGGATTCCGAACGATTCGTTCTCGATTAATTTCACCAAGATCAAGGCTGACTTTACGCAACAGAAGACCGATTCGACGGCGAAGGGCAAAGGGACTTGGAATTGGAATCTTGAAACGATGAAGGCTGACTAACTCGTTAGCCGCGGGATCGGAGGACATGCGTTCATCGTTGCTGATCCCCAAAGCTGCCTTCATAGTGGAGAAATGATGATGGACGAGGCTGAGTTTCGCATGGCGATTACGCATGCTCTGGCACACAAGCATGCTGCGGGGAAGGATGTCGCTGTACTATGGGTGGAAAAAAAGCCGGTCAGCTTACAGGTGGCACCGAAGGTCAATGCCGCCGATACCAATCTCGAATTACCGATTGTCAGGCTATTGCGCAAGCTGGATAAACGGCCCAGGAACGCATGCATCACTACAACGGGAGTGCCTACCGAAGCCTGCCTGGGGATGGCACGTATGTGTGGAATTGAACACATCAGTTATCTGGACAAGCGGAAGCTGAAGAAGGTGGTCACCGAACGTAGCAAGACGACGGAGTCGATCATTACCATAACTAATGGAAGTACTTATCCGGACGTTATGCCCAACGGTGCAGGCGTGTGGACCGATGACCCATCCCGACACGGCCTGCAACTGCTCAATTGGTTCAACAGTCAGGCGAGGGCGCCGGGTTCGCAATGTGAGCTAGCCAATCAGCTACTGCCACAGCAGGGCGTTACCGCCACTGTATTCGCGTCGTCGGGCATGGAATATTTTGGGCTCAAGAGCTTGGTCACGGACCAGACCGTGCTGGACAACGTATTCATGATGCTGGCCTGGGAAATGGTGGCGCAGGTCAGCGGCTTCCAGAGCGATCTGAAGGGTGAGGTCTCGGCAGTCGCCGACGCACGCAGCAATGCGGACTATGCTGGCCATAATATCGGCTCGCTGCTGGTTGATGAAAAAGGCAATGTACTAGCTTGGGGCTTCAATACGAACAAGCACAATCCGACCCGCCATGGCGAAATCAATTTAATCAGCAGTTACTTTGCATCCGAAAGCGTTTCGGCCCTTCCTGCCCGCGGCACAATCTACACCACGCTCGAACCGTGCGAGATGTGCTCGGGCGCGATCTGCCGTACGGTACCAGCCGAGACTGATTTCCGTGTCATCTATGGGCAAGAGGATGTCAACGTCTATGAGACCGCACTGCAGCGTGCTGTAAAGGTAAAGATCGCGATGACCGGCAGCCAGGCAGCATTGGCATCTGCGGCGATGATCAGGTCAGGGTCCGGGGCGGACGCAGAAAGCTTGCTTGTTAATTACATCAAGAACAGGCAGGACGCCGCAATTCGTACCGATAAAAAATTCAAGGCGACGACTGCATTCTTGAAGGAGAAAAGCACGTATAAGACTTTCTTCGCTGGCGCACGCCCGCAGTGGTGGCTCTATCTTTGGGATCACCTGTCGTCGACGCTGCCGCCGCCTCCCGGGCCGTCGACCCCACCGGTTGGATCGAGTCCGGCAGTGCCACCGGTCCTGCCGAAGCAGGTTGGCATGGCCAACGACCTGGCCAGTGCGGAGGCAATCAGGTTGAACAATCAACTCGACATCATTTATCAGCTTGTGGAAAGCTTCATGAAGACAGTGGCGGCACAGGCTCGGGCTTGAGGCGGTTTCGACACCCCGGTTGTGTATCGAAATCCCTCTAGTACCCGTGTCATGTAACAACCGGAAAGCGGGGGCGTGGTTTGACGTTCAAACACTGGCTCGGCCTTCAGTCCGATCGAACTGATCAGTCATTCTCGTCCGAACCCATATCGTCAACATCCACACTTCGAAAAAAACCGTGCCAGCCCTTGACCGCCAGCTCGAATACTACCGCCGCGAACTGAGCTACCTGCGCACCGAGTCCGCCAACTTCGCCGCGCGCCACCCGAAGGTCGCCGGCAACCTGGCATTAAGCGACGCCCATTCGGCCGACCCGCACATCCAGCACCTGATCGAGTCGGTCGCCTTCCTCACCGCCGGCATCCACCGCGAACTCGACGGCATGGCGCCCGGCACGGCCTCGGTCATCCTCGACAACCTCTGTCCCAATCTGGCCCAGCCAGTGCCGGCGATGACGGTCATGCAGATGACGCTCGACCCCGAGGAAGGCAAGGTCACGGCAGGCAGCCGGGTCGCGCGCGGCACGCAGCTGTCGACGACCAGCGCATCCGGGCTGCCATGCCGCTTTCGCACCGGCTGGGACAGCACCCTGTGGCCCGTGCAGGTCAGCGCCGTAGCGTTGCAGGAAGCGCGCGTGCTGCGCATCGAGTGCCTGGCCGACGACGGCGTCGACCTGGCCGATCTGGAACTGGACTGCCTGCGCCTGCACCTGGCCGGCGAGTTACTCACGACAATGGCCCTGCACGAACTGCTGCTCACCAGCCTGGACCGGATCGAGATCGCCGGCAGCAATGGCGTCCAGCGCCTGCCGGCAAACTGCCTGCAACAAGCCGGTTTCGACGATGACCAGGCCATGCTGGTCGACCCGGCCCACGCCCATCCCGCCTATGGCCTGCTGCAGGAATACTTCGCCTTCCCGCGCAAGTTCCAGTTCTTCGACCTGCATGGCCTGCGCGGCAAGCTGGGGCAGGGCGCGACATTCAGCATCCGTCTGGTCTTCACGCACGACGCCCCGGTGCTGGCGCTGCTGCGCCCCGACCACATCCGCCTGAACTGCGTCCCCGCGATCAACCTGTCCCCCGTCACCAGCGAGCCGATCACCTTGGACGGGCGCCACTACGAATACCTCTTGACCCCGGACCGCAAGCGCGACGCCACGACCGAAGTGCATTCCATCATCTCGGTCACCGTGTCCGACCCGCGCGCCGACTGCAGCGCGCCGATCCCGAGCGTGTTCGCCGATGGCGGTGGCGATGGCGACACCGACGCCGCGCGCGCCAACGCGCCGCTGTGCTGGACGGTGCGCCGCGCCGCCAGCCAGCGCCCCGGGATCAGCGGCACCGACATCTATCTCGGCCTGATCGACCGGCGCGACCCCGCCACCGTACAGGCGGACACGGTGGTCTACGCGCGGCTGCTGTGCACCAACCGCCAACTGGCGAGCCAGGTCAGGTCGGGCACGCGCTTTCATGGCGAAGGGATGGCGGCGTCGACCCAGGTGCGCGCGTTGTACCAGCCCAGCACGCAGCGGGCGCCGCCGCTGGACAGCGCTGCGCTGTGGGCGCTGGTCTCGCTGCTGCGCCTGAATCATCGCTCGCTGGTCGATGGCAGCGTGTCCAGGTTGCGCGAAATACTCGGCCTGTTCGCCAGCGACAGCGCGCACGACGCGGTGCAGATCGGCGGCATCAAGCGTCTCACGGCCCGGCCAGGCACGGCGCGCATGCGGGGCCAGGAAACGGCTGGCGCCTGGCGCGGCCACTGCCGCGGCACCGACATCGTCATCGAGATCGATCCGGCCGCCTTCGCCGGCTCGTCGGCGCTGCTGCTGGCCAGCATGCTGGCGCGCTTCTTTGCGCTGTACACGACGGCCAATTCGTTCGTTCGCCTGTCAGTGCAGCGCAGCGGCGAAACCTGGATGGAATGGCCACCGATGGCGGGGCGCCAGATGTTGATCTAGTACCGGCCCCAGCCGTCCCGATACAGCGTTGTTACTTGTGTTACGTAGCGCGCGTTCCCTACCATCGGTTCTAGCAACAGATCCGCCAAGCCCGTTCACGGCGCCGCGCTCTGTCCCCCGACCCGATCCGACGAGCGAGCGCCCATGCATTCCCTGTTCCCCGAAGCCGTGCTCCCCTTGTTCGATCGTATCGGCGCTGCGACCAAGCCACGCCAAGGCGTGCGCATGACGCCAATCGAAGCGCTCCAACTGTCGCTACGCCTCGACCTGGTCCGCCTGTTCAACACCCGCAATGGTTTGACGATCGCCCAGTTCCTCGGCGGCGGACCAACCTCGCTCGACTACGGCTTGCCCGACACGCTGGCGCTGTCGCCCCAATCGGCCACCGATCTGCAATGCTGGGAGCGCGTCATCACGCGCGCGATCCTGCTGTACGAACCGCGCCTGCGCCAGGTGCAGGTCACGGTGACGCAGGATGCGGCGCGGCCGGCAATGGCGCGGGTCGTCATTGCCGCGACCGCGACGGCCGCAGGGCAGGCCAGCCGCTTCGACTTTGACGCTTCGCTCGCCGACTTGATCCCCGCCCCCCTGACGACAAGCCATCCGCATGCCTGACCTCCTTTCCCAACTGCGCCGCGCGCCGCACACCTTCAACCTGTTCCAGGCCATCAGCGTGCTCGAACGCGCGGCGCCGGAGCGCGCCCTGGTCGGCACCGGCGTCGGCAGCGACGAAGCCGTGCGCCTGGCCGCCCACGTCGACCTGGCGTTTGCCCCCAGCGACATCGCCAGCCTGCGCCCCAGCACCCAGCCCGGTGCGGCGTGGACGCTGCGCACCGCCGCCCTGACGCTCGCCGGCGCCCAGGGCCCGCTGGCGATCCCGTTCACCGAGCTGTTGCTGGAACAGCGCAGCGCGCGCAATCCGGCCGGACTCGATTTCCTCGACATCTTCAACGGACGCCTGCTCGGCCTCTGGCACCGCGCGCGCGCCATACGCCATGTGGCGCTGCAGCCCGGCACCAC
>Ga0265797_10009736_pt1 | contig 12376 bp, 7 predicted proteins | sample P2T30metagenome_FD_192433 | JGI IMG/M metagenome (GOLD analysis project Ga0265797, IMG submission 192433) | Plant litter microbial communities from East Loma Ridge, Irvine, California - P2 T30 | ecosystem: Environmental > Terrestrial > Plant litter > Unclassified | place: USA: California... | reverse complement strand
TTGACTCATTACATTTGTACCTGCATGTTTAGCGTCGGTGTGGACGCGGAACCACTAGCGCACTCTCCGCATTGGACAGCATGCAGGTGCAGCCATCTACCATAGCACCTTCCTCAACTCACCACTATCTGGAAGTAAAAAAGAAATGGCGAAGGTGCCAGGAGGGTTGTGGACGAACGCGATTGCTGTTCAGGTCTATGGTGCCAACACGGGAGTTGGCAAAACAGTTTTCTCGACGCTCTTGGGTGCACATTTCGGTAGGGCAAGCCTCAAGAGCAGGGCATCGCCGTTACGCCACGGGCCTTACAAAGTACAATATGTAAAGCCTTTATCTACAGGCCCAGCTGATGAAGCCGACGATAGGTCAGTGTGGTGTTGCGTGATCCGACAGATATTTGGGACACAAGGGCTGACTGTACGCCAGCTATGTGCACAAGTACACTGGCCAGCGTGTTTCCACACTTTTCAAATTCGACAAAGCTGTGAGTCCGCATGTTGCGGCAAGAGGTTCGAAAGACATTGTGAGTTCTACCTTTATTGTTGTGCGTTCACCAATAGCGATTGACTAGCAAAGCCCAGCGATGAGCTCATCAGCCAAACGGTGTTCAAGACGGTCCAGAACGCAGCAGGCACATTAGATCAGGGCAGACTCTTTTCGATAATTGAGACAGCTGGAGGAGTTCTGAGCCCAGGACCTTCCGGCACCCCACAGGCGGATATCTTTCGACCACTACGACTTCCTGCGGTGCTCGTAGGCGACCACCGGTTAGGTGGCATCGCCTCTACTATATCAGCTGCGGAGTCCCTGATCATGCGAGGATATGATATCGATGCCGTTGTGTGTTTCGACGACAAGAGCCAATATGAGAACGCGGATTACTTAAAGAAGTATTTCATGGATATGGGTATACCAGCTTACAAACTACAATGGATTCCGAATCTCCAAGGTGTTGCTCCAGGTACCGAAGGAGAGAAGGAAATTATGCGGAATTACTACGACACGGAAAGCGATAGTATGATAGTAGGAAAGGTTGCCGAGGACCTGATTCATCGCCACGACCAGCGACTCAGCCGCCTAGGATCCATGCCGTACGAAACCGAGGACAAGATTTGGCATCCTTTCACACAGCACAAGCATGTGAAGAACGCAAACGACATACTAGTCATCGATTCGGCATATGGCGACTTCTTCCAGGTCAAGCACAAGGGAAATGAAGAGGTGCCCCATCCTGAGAACCAGACCTTGTACCCAGCATTTGACGGCTCCGCATCATGGTGGACGCAAGGTCTTGGACACGGTAATCCGCGATTGGCACTGGAAGCAGCATATGCAGCAGGACGCTATGGTCATGTCATGTTCGCCGGCGCCACACACGAACCAGCTCTCACTCTAGCGGAAAAGATACTTTCGGGCTCGCCACGAGGGACTCGTTTGAGGAAAGTGTTCTACACAGACAACGGAAGTACAGCGACAGAAGTCGGTATCAAAATGGCGCTTCGTGCGTCCAGTAAGCGCTATGGCTGGGATAGCGCGAAAGAGGCCGTTGGCGTCCTTGGACTCAAAGGCAGCTACCACGGAGACACGATTGGGGCCATGGATGCCTCTGAACCTTGTGTCTTCAACGAGAAAGTCGACTGGTATCGCGGTCGCGGATTCTGGTTTGACTACCCGACCTTCAAGCTCAAGAATGGCCAATGGGTAGTCGAACCGCCTAAGGGCATGGAAGAAGAATTGGGTCCAGCTCAGAACTTTGAGAGTCAAGACGGGATATTCGATTTCGCTACCAGAGGTAGATCGGCGCAGTACGAGGCCTACATAGAGAGAACACTAGACGAGCTGGTCAAGAAGCAAGGCAAGAAGTTCGGTGCCTTGGTACTAGAGCCTGTCGTCCTCGGAGCCGGAGGTATGCTATTCGTGGACCCGCTTTTCCAGCAAAGCTTAGTGCGCGTCGTCCGTCATTACGACTTTGCAAACGGCTCCAAGGTTACGGAATCTCCGAAGGAGGAGAATGCTTGGTCTGGTCTTCCTGTCATGTTTGATGAGGTGTTCACTGGTTTGTACCGTCTGGGCCGCTTCTCTGCGGCCTCATTCCTTGATATCCACCCGGACATAAGCGTGAATGCGAAGTTGCTTACGGGAGGTTTGCTTCCGCTTTCGATTACCAGCGCCAGCCAATCCATCTTCGAGGCTTTCTTGGGCGACGAGAAATCGGAAGCTCTCCTGCATGGACATAGCTATACCGCTCATGCAGTCGGGTGCCACGTTGCAAACACAAGCCTAGACATCATGGAGAAACTCAACTTGGGCCATGAGCGGAACCTGGCCGAGAACAAAGCCAAGACGGTAAGCCGTGGCAGTAGCAATCGTGTGTGGAGCATGTGGTCCGATTCCTTCGTGGGGAGCGTCTCAAATCATGAGAGGGTTGAGTATGTGAACGCGCTGGGCTCAGTGCTGGCCGTATCGCTCATTGATGAAGGCGGCTCTGGTATGTCGATCTTTTCTCCTCCAAGCCTCTTAATTAATGTGACATAGGCTACACTTCTTCTGCAGCGGTCGGCCTTCGCGATGCTTTACTCCACGATGTTTCTGAATCACAGGTACAGATTCATTCGCGCATACTGGGTAATGTCATCTACCTTATGGCGAGCATGACTGCGACGCGCTCTCAACTAGCTCCTATCGAAGCGGCATTCATGGAAAAGTTGGGAAGCGTTACAAGAGCTTGAAGAGGTGTTGTGGCCTTGATGTACCTCGTGCCACTCCTATTCACGGCCCGCATGTAGACATTTAACGCGAAGCTTTGTGTCACTACTCTCAGGGTGCACAGGAGTCGCGCATCTAACTAGAACAAATAACGAACCGTTTGCGAAGTTGAAAACTCGTCATGTATCCTGAGCGGCATAATTACCAGTATCCCGTCACCTCATATGCGCTGGACAATTTCGCCAATCACAACGACCGCAAACTTGCTCAGTCATACGAGTAGCGTGTGTCAACCCTCCGTTTAACCGGGCAACAACAACGTCGGTGCGCCTCGGGAGTCAGCCACGAGTTGCATCTCTTATTCCCGCTGCTGGAAACACGTTCATAGGTGATGAGTTTGCTGTGGCATACCGCAATATGAGCAAATTCCTGCGATTGAGCACCCGGAAGTACACTATTCTGACTGCTCATAGGCCCCACTGCCGCGTTCTGACTTCTATATAACACATAAACGCGTGGGTCACAAGCAAAGCAGGTGACGAAAGAAATTGGGCTTACATTGTATCCTTAAAGTCATAAACACTGCTACCCTTGACCGGCTGTCGGACTGGCGACCTTGAGACTGGACCAAGCTACCACCTTACGAACGATTAACGCGAGATTTGGACCATGATGTCGATGGATTCCATGCACAGTGATGGTACACCATGGCTCACTCAACCCGTTATGCTACATTCCTCTCGAAAGTACACCTGCAGTCTCAAAAGCGATACGCTTTGTAAGTGGCAGCAAGGGTACTGGAGATTTTGGTACGAAGCCGACCACAGGTATGCTCTTCCAACACTAGCATTCTTCATGGCGACCATCGTTCTCTTTGCCATCCCTTTTCTCACCTCGAAGCTCGTACGAAAGCCTCTCCCAAAGACCAAGGCTGTGCGACAACTGCTTGCCATCTTTCGCTACCTCGCCTACCGTTCCTATCGCATCCGGCCTTTGAACTGGAACTCCGCACCACTCGGCATTCTCATACTTGGGGCGATAGGCGCAGTCTTCTTCGTCTGTATGACACTCGGTCCGCGACCGTACTATTGGCCCAACCAGAAGAGCCCTCCGATCTCATTCGGAGGCTCACCACCGATCGCTACACGAACAGGATGGATGTCGCTCGCTTGCCTACCCTTTATTATGGCGACGTCGACGAAAAGTAATATGATTACAATGTTGACGGGAGTATCGCATGAGAAACTGCAGTTGTTCCATCGGTGGATCAGCTATGCATGCTTTGTGCTTGCTTTGATACATACATTCCCCTTCATTGTGTTCAATGTATGGAAAGGCACTATGGAGAGCGAGTGGCATACGGACGTATGCTATTGGACCGGTGTCGTCGCTCTCATTGCGCAGGTTCGTGATCATATTCGTCTCCCTCCCGTGTGGAATTTAGACTATGCCCAGAGGAAAGCTGATGAGCGTACAGGCCTGGCTGACACTCGCTTCCAACTCCTCCCTTCGGAACGTCAGCTATGAGTTCTTCAAAGCAACTCATTTCATCGCGGCCCTGGTGTTCGTCTTGTTTTTCTTTCTCCACTGCGACTTTCGGCTCTCGTCCTGGGATTATTTCATCGCAACAGGCGTCATCTATACACTATGTTGGCTTCATAGCCACATGCGCATGTTCTTTCAGTACGGTATCAAAACGGCTGCGGTCAGCAAAGTCTCGAACAACTTTGTCAAGATTGCGATTCCGATGAACGGCGGCTGGAAAGCGGGTCAACATTACTTCATCAGAGTCTTTGGCCTAGGTGTACACGGAATGACAACACACCCTTTTACGGCATGCTCTCTTCCGGAAGCGACTCGCTCTTGCACGAACGAACTCGTCTTCTATATTCGACCGCAGGGAGGTTTTACAGCACGCTTGGCGAGGCACGCTCAGCAACATCCTAAGTCAAGCCTGAAGGTGTTACTCGATGGCCCTTATAGTGGCATAGACATGAGGAGGGTTGCGGCAAGCCAAAGCATTGTGGCCATCGCTGGTGGATCTGGTGCTGGCTGGCTTTTGCCGCTAATTGAAGCGTTCCTGCGGCAGGATGAGCAACAGGCTGCAGTACGCGCAACAGACCCGCATCGCGACGGCGACGGAGATATCAACAGGAGATCTGCTATGAGAGTGATATTAGCGACAAGAGATTCGCCAACCAGGGATTGGTTCGAGCAGGCCGTCACGGAGCTAGTAGCGAACAAGCTGAGCGGATGTCGCTGTGACGAATTGAGCGTGGACATCTACTACACCGGTGACGAGGAGCATACTAGTGCCATCGAAAGCCCGAGCAAATTAGAAGAGAAGTCCCAAGATTCGAATGAGAGTGTTCGCTCAGGGACGAAAGCGTTGTCGACAGATGTACGTCGCTCAGAGGACGCCGCATCAAACACTATCCAGTCTGCGCTCACCCCGAAGCATGTATCGCAACGACCGGACCTTCCAGCCATTATCGCCGACGCAACAGAGTATGGAAGTGAAAGTACGTCTGTACTGGTATGCGGCCCGTTGAGTATGCAGAACGATGTCTCGAACGCTGTCGCTCGTGCGCAGATCGGTGGCATGAAGGATGGGAAACGGGATGTGTATCTGCACATGGAACACTTTTCGTGGGCTTAAGCGTCAGGACAAGAGAATAGTGTACGATTTAGAGCGATTCGCATGTGCACTGAGAACCGTCTGCAAATGGAAGTCGTGTTAGGTGGCATCAATTGATTATCGTGGATTGATTACAATGACGTAATGCCCGCGCTAAATCACCTTGTTTCGGCCAAATGGCATGCCTAAGAACCCCCAAAAGACACTGCAAGCCTCAGGAACTCCTTCACACCCAAATGGATGGCCTACCGCTGCCAGTTTCAGGAACCCCACGGTTTTGCGAGCTATGTATGAAAAACATTATCAGCAACGATGCTGGGGCCAACCGGGTGACGCATACATTTCCACCGTTCCTCAGTACGCGTCATACACCATTGATCACGAAGAAGCAACCAGGTGTCACCATCGCTTCCTACGCCAAATTAGTGCCGTTTGAGAGATGGTACAACATGTCGAGCACGCAGACGCCGTGCGATCATCCTAGGACTGGCTGAGCTGGCTTCTCAGAACGCGTCAATGGGCCACGACAGGCGCACGGGAAGTTGACCAAACACGGCAGAGATATCGTTCCGGTCATTCAAAAAGCTTGCCGACGTCAAACTCAGTATCAGTCCCGTTCCGCACTAAGACCTTCACGCATGTTGTCGAAGACGGTACCATTTAATATCTCATCCTTGTAGTCGAGTTTATACTGCGGCCACACCTCGGTGTCAGTGATTTTGGAACAAATCCTACGTGATAAGACTCGCATGCACGACTATCGGAAGTAAGCCTCCGTCCACATCGACGGCTCGAAGCCGCAGAAGCAAATTCGTGCATGCGATGCAGCGAGATGCCTATTCTGAGACGACGAAGCCATAAGAGCCTCCAGGACCTACAACCTCTTTACTGCTGGCGTCCGTAGAACGTCGCATCGACCGAAAGATGAGAAATCGGCGCAGCTTTAGTTCGCATGGGTTCTGGCCGAGGCTGTCTTATAATAGCGGGTCATTGCACGTCCCGTGGCTTAGCAGTGCGGCTTCTGCCGTCCTGAAAGGTTCACCCGAGCGGCGAACCCCTGTCTGGAACACCCCAGCTACACCCCCACGGCTCTCGGCTTCATGAGAACAACAATACAGGTTTGCCGGTTTACTGGTCTACTACTGGGATAGCTAGACACTTCGACGGCCTTGGAGTTGATAGCTGGGCATCCATCGTGTGTGAGTCTGTCTTCAACATGGTGGCATGCCAGGAGCACAAATCTCAGCTGAAGCTGTGGGCACCGCATATCCCAGGTTGACGTATCGGGACGCACCGACGTACAGGCCAAAAGCTACGCTGGTCCGACCCGTGCGAAAATGCTCATAGCACTGGGATGTCATAGTCCTGGGGACTTTCGGGTGATTTTCAGAGTCAAGAGATGTGTGATTGCAATCTCTCAGCCTTACTTCATCCTGGTCAGTCTCGGGACAGACCAAGCGTGGCACCCTCGGTGCTGTGATACCTACAGGGCGTTTACTGGAGACCTGTCAAGCTCAAAGGATGGTTATGGTTGGGTCGCAGGTTACATGTGACAAGCAAGCCATGGGGTCCCTAGGATGTGGTACGCTGTCGATATGTCGGCCAAATGAGGAGAGAGGACCTGAGGCTCAGTGTTGCTTGGTGCAGCCTATATTTCGCCTGTCTGCATCAATGCGAAGTATTTGTTGACCGTCCGGCTATTTACAAGTCTTTTGTACCAACAGTACTCTGGAGCGACAGTCAAAATGTATCACAACTACTCCAAAAGTATGATGGTCGCCCTGGCCGTGGCTTTCATGGTACTGCCATTCGTCTTCGTTTGTTTGCGTTTATGGGCAAAAAGGATCGCTAAGCGCGTTGGTTGGGACGACTTTCTCACGGTTGCTGCTTTGGTAAGAGAACTTTGAGCGGTTCAGTATATGTTTCATTCTCTGACCGAGCGTTCATAGGCTGTGTCTATGGCTTGCTGCTCCTTACAGTTAGCTAGTAAGTGATTCGATTGGAAGGCAGGTTGCAAACTTACGCCAATTGATAGCTGCGATACACGGCTACTTGGGGTCTCATCAACCACTGGATGAAAAAGGCCAGCCCATCATGGACGATCCCGGATTGATATTCTTTGAACAAGTAAGTAGGTCTAGCTGCTGATGGCAGTGCAATTGCTAACTTCTCTAGACAAAGTTTGCTCTAAACATGATCTCCATCATCGGACTAGGTCTTGTCAAATCGTCGATTTTGGTGTTATACAAGAACATCTTTGACGTACGAAAGTTTCGCATCGTCGTATACTGCGTGCTTGCGTATGTCGTATGCTGGACCGTCAGCTTCACATTCTCGCATCTATTCACTTGTTACCCCATAACGGTATTTATTGAACCGTACTATGGGAATAGCTGTGTCGAAACCGTGCCAATGTTTTTGGCCCTACTTGTAAGCTACTGTCTCTCACTCAGCATAATGATTTCGATTACAGGCTGACGATGTTACAAGTACACGGGTGTCTTCGCAGACATTGTCATCCTTATTGTCCCTATCCCGATGGTTTTGAGTGTCAGAATGGAGGCCAAGAAGAAGCTAGCTGTAATCGTAATGCTTTCACTTGGAGCTGCGTAAGTTCTATTTCGTCTCGTACGTCATTGTGTTCAAGACAGCTGAGTCGTACAGAGTATGTGCTATCAGCATCACACGGGTTGTGGCGACTTACTCGATCGCCGGCGAATACCTGAAGCATCCCGACGACGTCATTTATTACACAGCGCCTGTGTTCTTTTGGACCAACATTGAACTATCTTTGGGTGTTGTTTGCGCCTGTTTGCCCACGCTCCGGCCCATTTGGTTTTACTTCTACCCTCGCGAAGCAACACAAACTGGTTCGAGTTACGGATACGGATCATCAGGTCACGGTTTTGGCTCATCCGCGCTGAACGGCACCACGAAAAGTACAACGTTTGGCGGCAAGCTGGTACGCAAGCCATACCAGGAGATTGACGAGATCGGTACGTAATGCATGGCGTCCCGTAAAGTGCTCCACTAATGCTACGCAGAGCTGACGGCGCGGTCTGAAGCTCCTTCTACGCCTCCCGAAGACGCCTCGACGCTAGGCAAGCGCGGTATCACGAAGGAAATCACGATTCACCAGACGTTGGGATGAATGTGTTCCCGCAAAGGGCGTCTACCTCGGTGCAAACAAGAAGCGCCGGTGTTAGCACATTGAACCGCGAGACCTACAATACTCCGCTCGGTATATGTCTCGGAACTGGTTGCTCAAGGTGGTCTCCAGGCTATTGGCGTAGCATATGCATTATTCTATGATTGGATTGGCATCCTTCTCGCAAAATACTGCCGAGTGCCAAGTTCGTCGGCGAAATATATCTTGCATACCACCGACAGCACTTCACAGACACCCTGTGCCTGCAGCGCTGTCACCTTCCGAATCTTTCGATGGCGGTTCAATGCTACCTGGAATCCCACCCACGTGCGCAAAAATGGAACCGCCTAAAGGACTACGGCCCACGTCATGCTCTTAACATGGCTCGCTGAACTCTTGCGAAAGTCATGTGTGGAAACATTGTGCTGGTGTGCTTTAGAGTAACGCACGGGTCCGGGGCCGTCGGAGGACATATAACCGAATGCGGCTGCGCCCGCGGTAACCGGGTCGATTGCGAACGCGTACGGCAGATAACCGCTTCGGTGGCTATACCTAACGCAGCGCGGATTTAGTATGCAGGGACGCTGGCTGCATCCCGTTTGTCGACTAGAGTTTCCACCGGGACGACAAATCCCTCGCCTTGACGACTTGTGGTCCGGGCATTCTATGCCACCATGCAGGTAGCCGAGAAAGTTTGATGTCAATTAAAAAGCACGTTGGGCCGTTGCCCATTCGCTTGGTACTGTTAACATGAGGGTCTTATCATTACTGGTTTCTTTTGCCGCGGCGGTCTCTGCACTTGCTGTACGACAGACTGATGTCGCCAAGGATCTGGAGACTTTGGTGTCGTCGCCATCTTCGGTCAACGTCGAGGTTCGAGCACGTTGGAGTGATTACAACGCCCCCCTTCCATCTGTGGTCGTCCGCGTGCAAAATGACAAGGATGTAGCAAAGATAGTAGGTTCAGCCTCAACCAAATTGCCGGTACAACGGATCGTCGATACTAATCCAACGATAAGGTCAAATACTGTACGAAAACTGGGATACCGTTCCTTGCACAGAATGGCGGCATCGGATGGGGAAAGACTTTCAAGTTGGGGAAATGGGGTGTCCTGATCGACCTTGCCAATCTCAACAAAGTCGTCGTTGCTGCAGACAAGAAGACCGCCACTATCGGTGGCGGTGCAAGCATCGGAGACACGATTGCAGCAGCGAATACTGCAGGTGCATTGATCATCACCGGAAACTGTAACTGCGTTGGCGCTCTGGGTGCGATGCTCGGTGGCGGTTATGGCAATCTCATGGGCGAGGTCGGATTCGGAGTAGACAACATCATCTCCATGCGAGTGGTCATTGCATCAGGCGAAATACTTACCGCATCAGCCACGTCGCATCCGGAACTGTTCTGGGCACTTCGGGGGGCAGGTCCCAATTTCGGAATCGTCGTTTCAGCAACCGTCAAGGCAACGCCCGCCACTAAAGAGGATCGCACAGCATACATCAACAACCTTTTCTTTTCACCCGACAAGCTCAAGCAGGTTGCGCAAGCGGTTGAAGATCTTCCTCTTACGCCTCAACAGCGAGTGTACCTTGTACTGACCTCTAGCGGGGAACCACTCAACGAGCCCTCTATCCTCGTCACTGGGTTGCTTCGTAAAGGCACGAATGAAACAGGACGCGAGGCCTTCGCCCCCTTTTACGACATTGGTCCCATTTCTGAGTCCAGCGCTATCACTACGTACGACCACTGGAATGATGCCAACATCGGCTTTTGCACTCGCGGTGGTCGCAAGCCCTCGTACAGCTCCACCATCACGGGCATGAACGCACAGAAGTGGCCCGAAATCTGGGAGCTTTACAAAGGCTTCCAGGCCAAAGGTCCGAACTCCGCCGTCCTCATCGAGCGCTACAACTTGACCAAGGCCATGTCGGCACCCGTTGGCTCGGCAGCAATGAATGAAGCACTCAGGAGGGATGCGTTCTCGCAGGCTATCGTTATACCGTGGTATGATGACGCTAGCCTCGATACCGAGGCCCTAGAATTTGGAAGCAAGGTCAGAGCGCTTTGGACAAGGAGCGATGATCCCAAAAATGATCCCACGTAAGTTTCTGTTGTCACGATCGAAACGAACTAGTGCTCACAAGATATGCAGCTATGCCAACTTCGCCTTTGGCGACGAGACGAACACTGCTATCTATGGGTCCAGTCTTCCTAAGCTGAAAACACTCAAGAAGAAATATGACCCGAAGGGAGTGTTCAGTCAGTGGTTCCCGATAAAACCATAGGTGATAGCAGCCTTCACCAGCTTCCTAATAAAAGCAATGTAATCAAAACCTGCTATGACGACCTAAAGTTCCCAATAAAACATGCGTGTTATCAGTCATCCTCCGAAATCAACCTCTCTAATCCACCACAAGTCCCACGTACCATTGTTTGCCTCAACCAGTCCAACTGTCGAATTCGAGCTCCAGTCCTCGTACCCACCATCCGCCGAGCACGTCGCAGTTACCCTACGTGTAGAACAACCCCACAAACCTGCGTCGGTCTCTGCTCTATTCAAGGCGTCTTTTGCTCTATTCCAACAATCAAAGACTTGGATTGCGTTGCCGACCCAGGAATGTTGCGGAACCATTTGGAGAGGCCAGGCGGAGCAAGTGGTGCGCATCAGGACGTATTGGCTTATGCGCGGGCGCGGAGGCTTCGGTGGTGGGGGATATGGAAGGAGGGTATTGGTTGCGGGGATGATGCGTGAGGGCATGTCTGATGAGTATTGGGGTGGCTTGGGGTATTCTGTGTTCTTATTGAGATTGAGATAATGGTTGCTTTAGGTGACGAAATGTATTCTTAGGGTACATTGGAGATCATGAGATATCTTCACGAGATACATGCACGTGGCCCACAGATCTCACATACCAGCGTGATATTCCGCCAGCTCAACCCAGTACAGCCTCTCGTGCTGTACTCCATCCTTCATCTCCATCCCAGCCAGGACACCGAAATCAGAAAGCGACTCACCGTTACTGGCCGGCCCACCATTTACCAGCTTATAGATTCCCGGCGTGATGTTAGCTATCGCAGCTGAGATGTCGCCGGCAGCACGCATGGAGTCTCGGAGTTGTAGCATCCGAAGTCGGAGGAAACTGGCCGACGGAAGCTCGTGTGCCCACACGCCGAGTGGCTCACCCTGCCAGGGAGAGGAGGACGGGGAGGGGAATGGGGAGGGTGACATGGGGCGAATCAGTGTCATCAGGACGAATGCTTTGGGTCTGAGGTCGGTAGACACTGTGTACACCTCGGTCGCCATCGGGTCCAAGATTTGGCCAACGTAAAGTGGAAGTTGATAGACCCATCGTATTGATAAACCGATGCCAATTAGTTGCCATTTTAAAGTTTGCTGAGCTGCCGTGACTAGGTCATGAGGCGTGTGCTAACACGCATGTCGTTGCCTATAAGCTGCTTTGTCGGCAGCGCAATCCTTTCCCGACAAGTATCTTTCGCCTACAGATATGGCAGCGAATTCGGCAGATAACCGACACAGTGTCGTCCTCATGAGACTCCGTTATCCCCTGAGCACGCCCGTTCCACGAAAATGGGTGGGTCAAACGGTTTACACCTACTCTGGAAGTGATGTAGTCCTGGGTCTCCCTCGTTTACATGCTGCGATGGATAACTTGTACGATAGGATGGAGCCGGGGAAGAACCGTCGACGATTTCGGATGAAAGATGCAGAGGACGCTGCCTTCATGTTGGCGGCCGGCGGGCCCGGTGTGGTATATGCTATCTGCGGTCGGTTCAAAGAGGGCGAGGAGGACAGGAACGTAAATCGATTGTATTGGACCGAGCAAATCGAGGTCGTCCAAGGATCTGACGGTGGCATACCCGCAG
>Ga0265797_10009735_pt1 | contig 12378 bp, 14 predicted proteins | sample P2T30metagenome_FD_192433 | JGI IMG/M metagenome (GOLD analysis project Ga0265797, IMG submission 192433) | Plant litter microbial communities from East Loma Ridge, Irvine, California - P2 T30 | ecosystem: Environmental > Terrestrial > Plant litter > Unclassified | place: USA: California... | reverse complement strand
CTATCCCGACGCCGGTGACGAGGATCGCATACGCATCATCAGCGCCCGCAAGGCGACAAAGCAGGAAAGGTACCGCTATGAGCAAGAAGGCGCTTAGCCCCGAATTACAAGATCAGCTCAACAAGCTGGCAGCGCTGCCAGACGATCAGATCGATACGAACGACATTCCGGAAGCCTTGCCCGAAGCTTGGCTGCACGCTCGCCAGCCCGGTCTGTACCGGCCGATCAAGAAGCCGGTTACACTTCGCCTCGATGCCGATGTGGTGGCCTGGTTCAAAGAACACGCGCAGGATCGTGGATATCAGACTGAAATCAACCGCGTGCTACGCCGCTATGTGTCTGAGGCACAGGCCTGACACAGGGTTTTGGCACCCGGTAACCCGCAGACAAGCATGACATGAGCGTAGGGGTCAAAACCGTCCGGTTTTGACCCTATTGCTTCAGCACTCTTTCGGGCATCACAATCAGGGCTTATAAGCTCGGTTATGACCGATGGCGTTCTCAAATATGGCGGACGAGGCAGCTCGGATACGATACATACCGCAACCGGAGCCGCAAATTTCATAGGAGCAGCCCTCAACGGCTTATCTCTATGTTGCACACCTATCGAATTGCTGGCGAACGACGGCAGCGACACGATCATGGGCACCGCGACCGGGTTCTTCTGGAAAAAGGACGGCAAACCATATCTCGTGACAAACTGGCATGTCGTATCGGGGCGGAACTCATTTACCTCCAAGCTCAACTCGAAGGGCTACATTCCAAAACGGTTCCGCTTTTACGGGATATCAGTATCCGTATGTAACGGCGTTGTGAGCTTCAGCCGTCAGCGCTGGACGCAGGAATGGACCGGCGAGATGGAAGCCGTACTCGCAGAGCCGCCGAAGGTCGATGGCCAGCCGATCGACATATGGGGCATACCGATCGTGCCCGGTGCGGTGCTTAGCCGAGACCCGTCCAGAACTGGTTTCGAGGGTGCAGCGGAAGCTACCGGCTTCCTCAACGAACACGACGGTCAGCGCATAGTCACCAATGTCGGTGACGATTGCTTCATCCTAGGTTACCCTCTTCGCAACTATGATGGGTTGATGCCACCCGTCTGGAAGCGGGGCTCTATTGCCTCTGAAACGCTGCTTGGTCTCGATGGCCGCCCTGTCTTCCTAGTTGATGCTGCTACCACGCCAGGTATGTCAGGTTCGCCGATTATCCGTAAAGTCGTAACTTTTACTGCCGACAATAAGGACATCGGCGCCCTCCAAGAGTTTCCTTATTACGAAGTAATCGGCGTTTACGCGGGTAGGTTAGAAAGCCCTGAACTGGCAGCAGTCAATCTCGGCTATGGTTGGTACAAGAGCGTTATTGATGGCGCCTTGGATCATTACAAATGGTCTACACCCATCGCTGAAGCGGAACAGGTCGAAGTCACTCCATAAAGGACACTATAATATACAAGGGACAGGCGCTCTGCTTGAGGAACCTGGTCATAACCGATCGGTTATGACGCTAGCCTTGTGGCGGGCGCACCGGTCAGCGCACCCGCCACGGCGTCTTAATCGTCGGGTGGTGGAATAGGCCGTGCCGGCTTTGTGGAGCCGCGAAGGCGACGTCGGCGATTAGGACGCGACGCCTCCTTGATGGCTTCGGGGTCGTCCAAATCAATCATGCTGCTGGTCCTCGAGAAAGGCCAGGCGCGCGAGCCGCGCCTATTATCCTGTTCCGAGCCAGAAGGCATTGCGGGCCTAGTTTCGCTGAAACTGCCAAGTTGCTTCACCTGCCCTGTCGATGGGCGGAATGCGACCGACGCAAGGGCGAACGCTGCCGTCATGTAGGTGTCGGCCGGATCGCAGTCGTTCAACAGCGTCAACACGCTGCCTGTGCTGGCCGCTGGATGCGGATGGTCACGATCCCAAACCAGTCGTCCGTCGCCAAGGCGTTCAACGAGTTCGACGACGCCGGCCGGATGAAGCCGTCCAGCTACTACGACCGGATCGTCGACGTGATGGAGGAGCTGGTGCGCTTCACGATCCTGCTACGCCCGCGCACCGCTCAGCTTGTCGATCGCTATTCGGAACGGACGGAATCGGGGTGTCGATCAACGTCGAAACCGATCTGTCCAGCGTCACAACAGCCTCATAGAGCACCCCACCCCCGGTTGATGCTGAGCTAGGCCGATGAACACTCACTCTACCTAGCCGTGCGGACGAGCGATCATCGCTGATACGACGCATTCGGTCTTAGCTTAGGGAGAAGTTGCTGATACGCTCCCTACAACTAAAGGAAGGATCACCGCTTGGCTGGACGGCGACGAAATCAGCGCGTTTCAACGATATATAAATTGAAGCGGTCGCAAGCGACCCTCGACTTTGTAGACGTTGATATTGAACAGGATACGAAGGTATTCATCAGTCCCCGTGCACTCACTTTGATGCAGACCGATTGGGGTGACGGATGCGTATCGCTTATCCAAAGCTTCTTCGAAACAGTCCTCCAGCTCATCAAAGATGGCAAGAATGCTGACGCGGAAGCGCTGTTGCAAGAACTGCGCGAGCCCAATGAAACGCATTTGGGTATGTCACAGGGAAAGTCGCAAGGTCGTGCGCTAGGCGACGAATCTGCTCATGATGTATGGTCGGCCCTTAGTCAGAGCGCGGCAGCAAAATCTGGCTTGATACAAGATCTTGAAGATACCGTTCTACTTATTTACGGCATTTCGGTCGATATCGTATCAGATATTACAACCAACATCATCCGTGGTCCGTTGATTGAATATACGCAGGAACAAGCGAAGCAGCTTGGCATACCGCTAACGCAGGGTGTCCCTTCCGGTCCAATGTGGCATCCTGGCCGTGGTGAATGGATCACCCAATTCGTTGAACTTCCAATGACGAAAACCGGCAAGCTTTTGCTGGTACCCAAAGCCATCGTAAGGCGAACGTCGCTGTACGACATGCAGTATTACTATCGCCACTACATGCTGGAACACATGCAGCGCGAAGAACTCAAAGCCGGTTCAGCGCTGGTAACTATGCTAAAGAAAGGACCAAAGGTTCACAAGAAAGATCTAATTCAAAAATATGGTGGCGACAAGAAGGCTATTATCGAACAAACCCTCAAACATCCCGATGTTTTAGACGAATATAGAAGGGACATTGGAAATCGCCCGTTTCTTCCTCTGGGTCATGAAGACTTTGATAGTGTCGAGGGTGATAGGCCAACAGACTGGGATGGCCTTTTGAATGCCATTAATTCTCTGCCGACAGGGACCGAAGATGCAGCCGCATACGAAAAGGCGATCGAGGCATTGTTGACGGCATTATTCTATCCGGACTTAGTGCATCCCGTTTATCAACATGAGATACACGATAGCCGGAAACGTATCGATATTAAATACACGAACATGGGCAGCGCAGGCTTCTTCGCATGGCTATCAAAGCACTACACCGCACCGCAAGTTTTTGTGGAATGCAAGAACTATGGAGGCAAGGTCGCAAATCCTGAACTGGACCAGCTTTCGAGTCGGTTCGGCCGAAGCCGAGGACACTTCGGCATTCTCGTTTGCCGTAAATTCGTCAACAAGGCCCGGTTTCAGGAAGGGTGCCGCGATACCGCGAGGGACGACCGGGGTTACGTCGTTGCACTTGATGATGATGATCTCAAGACGCTGGTGGAAGCGCGCAAGGCGGACGAAGAGGGTCCTTATAGAGATTTTCCGCTGCTTCGAGAGCGGTTCGAATATCTGATATCGTAAACCGGGCTAGATTGATTTTGATAGAGACTGCGGGAGACGGAGGAGGCGGTGTCAAAACCGAGCGGTTGTGACCGTCGGCGAGTCGATCCCATGTTGGAGCAATGGCTACGACCATGCGTTGACATGATCCAACGAGTAAGGCGGAGTGGCTCCTCAATGAGCGACATTAGCTGGGAGCTGCTACAGGCGATGACCGGCCAAGGCACCATTTCGATCAGGGAAGTGGCTCGGCGGGTCAGTCAGAACTTGAAGGCGGTCCATGGCGACGTGCAAGCCCTGCTCAATGCCGGCGCGATCGACAGTACCGGTGAGGGGAATCTGTTTCTCTTCGACGCGGTGCGCGTCGATTTCATGCTGACCAAGGCCACCTGAACGATGAAGGTTTTTATCAGCTCGCTCATTGCCGGCTTCGAGGAGTTCAGGCGCGCCGCAGTTTTGGCCGTGACGTCGCTCGGCCACGAGCCGATCACGGCCGAGACGTTCGGCGCCGGTACGGCCTCGCCCCGCCTCGCCTGCCTCGGCGGCGTCAGGGAAGCGGACTTGGTCGTCCTTATCCTCGGCGCCGACTATGGCGCGATCCAGCCTGTGTCCGGCATCTCGGCTACGCACGAGGAGTACCGGGAGGCCAAGAACCGCCGCCCCGTGCTCGCGTTCGTCCAAGAGGACGTGGAGCGCGATACGCGGCAGGCCTCCTTCGTGCAGGAAGTCCAGGATTGGCAAAGCGGGCTGTTCCGGCAAGGCTTCCGTACAGCGGATGCTCTCCGAGAGGCGATCACCCGCGACATCCACCGGTATGAACTGGCGAATGCCGCGGCCCCGGTGGACGCGACCGAGATGCTGGCCCGTGTTACGGCGCTGATCCCCAGGGAACAGCGCAACATGGTGCGCGTAGGTGGTCCCTTGGTGCACCTGGCCGTCGTCGGGGGACCGGCTCAGCCAATCCTGCGGCCAGTCGAAATCGAGCGTCAGGAGTTCGGACGAGAGCTGCTTCAGGCTGCTACCTTCGGCGAGCATGCCATCTTCCATTACGCATGCGGATCTTCCGCTGACGTCCACGATGGCGTCCTGTTGCTCGGACAGGACAGCGGGGCCGCGCTCGCGCTGGACGAGTGCGGTTCGGTCCGGCTGAGTATCCCAGTCGCACGTGGCGGCGGCCACATGCCGGCGATCATCGACGAGAACGTCTCCGCCGCGCTCGAACAGGCTCTCGGCTACGCGCATTGGCTGTTTGAGAAGATTGACGCTGTGCACCGCCTCTCCCGCATCGTCGTGGTAGCTTCTCTAGCCGATGCCGGGATGGGCGCATGGCGCACGCGGCAGGAACAGGAAGCGAGCCCTAACAGCATGACCTACTCGCACGGTTTCAATAACGGCGAGCGCCCACCCGTCTATTTCCAGCCCCCAGATCGGCCACGAGCAGCGATCGGCTTCGATCGGGACCGGATGGTGCAGGACCTCAAGACCCTCCTGCGCCGGCAATGGCAGTAAGGTAGCGGAACTTGCTTTCAGCCAACCGATACGTGCCTTGGTCCTGCCGAACGCCTCCGGTATGATGGGATATCGAGCCTGCCAGGCCTCCGTCCGTGAGGGCATACACACTTGGCGCGTCTTCCCCCCACCGACGCGGTTCGACACCTCGAACACAGCTGCGGCCAGCGCCACGGATCCGTGGACCTTAACGGGCAAACGGTCGCTGGTATGGGCACTGCTGCTTCTCGTGCTGCTCGCCAGCACGACGACACCGGTGGACGCGAAAAGGCACCGTCACCGCACCAGTCATCGTCCAGCCCATCATCAGGTCGCTAGATCGCATCCCGCCAGCCCACCCACGCCCGCCCCGGTCACGGCATCAGCTCTGACTTCAACGAGCAAGTGGGCCTCACCGACGTTCCTCAAGGGGGGCTTCGCGGTCGCCTTCCTCGCCTTCCTCGGTGCGGGCGCCGGCTGGTTTCATAGCCACCGCGATCGCCGGCGCCTCCAGACCGCGGATCGGCAGTGGCGTCAGCGAGTGAACCAAATCCAATCCGAACTGGCGGCCGAACACCGTGAAAAGGCGCAACTGCGCGCGCAACTTGTCGCAGCGCAAAACGTCCTGGCCACATCAAAAGCCGACGCTGACCGCAAGCGTGAGTGGGCGCAGGCGAATAGCCTCAAGGACACCGACAACCAGTTTCGATTCATCGAGGCCGCCAGCCTCCGGCGCAAACGGCTACTCAACCGGCCGGAGGAAAGGACATTCAATGCCTGCCTTACCTTCGTGAAAGGACGACGACTCAAGGCCTGTCCACAAGTCAGTATGGGCGAAATTATCCGAAGCATCGGTGAAAACCGTGATGCTACAAATGCCTTCTCCTCGTTCAATAGCAAGCGAGTCGACATGTTGATCTGCGACGGGGACTGGTATCCGCTGATCGCCGTCGAGCATCAGGGCGCGGGTCATAATCAAGGCAATGCGGAAGAGCGAGATCGTATCAAACGTCTCGCGCTCGAGCGGGCTGGGATCGGTCTCGTCGAAACATACGATGATGATGACCGTGCCGCCATCCTCACTGCGCTAGAGGAAGAACTCGTCAGGATCCGGGACGGCTAACGCTCAATATCGGGCGAGCCGTCGCGCTATCGCGTAACCGGACGATCTCTCAGGCTAGGTGTTACAACCGAGTAGTTGTGACGTACCCCGGCACTATCGCCTCCGGCAGAAAGGTAGACCTTTTTCTACCTCAGCTTGCCGCGTTGTGTTGGTGTCACAACCGTCCGAGACCGTTGAAAAAGGCCTGCGCGAAATCGGCGTGGCGGATGTCTGGTAACTCCGGACACCGGAGGATGCGCCGCGTATCAGACCGGCGCGGCCTGCCGGGCCAGCAGCTGAAGGTTGTATGCCGCGGCAGCCATGGTGAACTCCTCGGCTGCTCCGTCGAGGCCTCGCAGCTTAAGCGTTTGTAGCCCCAGGTTGCGTTTCAGGTGGCCGAACACGCGCTCGATCCGCTGTCTTCAACGCCGCGCGTGCACATAGGCGTCGGTGCCGGCAAGGGCGCGCACGGTATCGCGAGCATCCTCGCTGACGAGGCGGGTACGCTCGGCACGCTGCTCGCGCATGATCGCTCGCGCCGTCAACCGCCAGCTTGGCAAGTCCGACCGTGAAACCGCCGGCGTGTTGTCTTCGGCGCAGCGCCACACCCACTTTCTCGATAGCCCGCGCATCGTCGCCAGCACGGCCGCGTCCGATTTCACCTTCGCGGAATTGAAGGACACGACCGCCACCGTGTTCCTGTACCTGCCGCCCGATCGGCTCGATACCTATGCGCGCTGGCTGCGGCTGCTGGTGAGCCAGGCCGTCACCGACATGGCCCGGTCCACCGCCCGCCTTGCCCGGCATGTTCTGTTCCTGCTCGATGAGTTCGCCGCGCTCGGCCGCCTCGAACCTGTCGAGCGCGCAATGGGCTGATGGCGGGTTACGGCCTCCAGCTCTGGCCGATCCTTCAGGACATGCATCAGCTCAAAGTCACCTATGGCGAACGCGCCGGCACGTTCATGTACAACGCCGGCGTGATCCAGACGTTCGGGGTAAACGATCATGCGACCGCCGACATGCTCTCGCGCACGATCAGCGACACGACGATCGAATACGATACCGTCAGCACGTCACGCGGTACGGGCTGGGGCGAAAATCGCGCCGGGCCTTCGGAGAGCGTCAGCGGGCACGTTTCGGCCTGCCGGCTCGCCACGCCAGACTAAATTATGCGGATGCGGCCCGATCAACTCCTGCTGCTGCGCCAGGGTGAACACCCGCTCGCGGTCGAGAAAATCCGTTATTATGATCAGTGTGAGTTCGCAGGCTTGTTTGATCCTGCATGAACGATGCGCGAAAGGTGAGCTTTGGGGTAGCGCCTCACCTTTGGGAAGCGGGTTCGCCACGGCAGCAGCCGCGACGGAGCTGGTGATCGGATTGACGATTTACGAAACCGATTGCGAAGTAACTGATTTAAGCACCAACAGCGAGGTTCGATGCTGCAAGTGTGCCGGTTGTGTCAAAGCCCTCTTTTCTGTCCTCAGGGCGTTCCTGAGCGGCTCTGGCGCGATATCTAGTAGCAGTTCGCATTTCTTCTTTTCGTCTAGCACGCGGCGCTCGTGCCGTTCTTGTGACGGCGTAGCCAGCACGCAACAAATAGCGCATCGGCCATTAGGCCGATTCCGTCCGCGTATTTTGACGCCGGTTATGCACAGGTCCGCCTATCCCAAAGCTCACTTTTCGTCGTTCAGATTCTCTAGTTCTTCTTATTCAAGATTCAGGAGGCTGAAAGGCCCAGATTTCCGCGGGAAAACGCCCCCATCAGTGAGCGTTGGGGTCGATTCGCGTGAGTTTCAGGGTAGCGTGCAGTGAGCTTTCGGGTTGGTAAAGGTGAGTGTTTGGGCAGGTCTCGGTGAGCGCTGGGGTAGGTCGTTGATCGGCTTAGAAGGAGCGGTGAGTTTTGGGGTATGCGCTTCTCCGCTCTACCGGGGAGCTGAAACATTTGCCTGGCTCACTTTTGGCCGTTAGGGTGAGTTGGTAAGTCCCTCTTCCTCACCGTTGGTCAAGCCTATGTCACAACCTGCCGTGGTCGATATGACGTTCCGCACGCTGGCCCAAAAGGGACGCGGGAATCCGTTTGATCCTGCTAATTACGGGGAAATCGTTAAGCCCGGCGAGCTGGTCGATATTGTAGAGCTAAGCCCCCTCACCCTCGCTGATCGCCGCATCTACAACCTGCTGATCGCCAACGCCTGGGAGCGCATCGGGGAGCCGATCATCCATCGCATCGCGAAATCCAGGCTGAAAGGGACGCACCAGGGCAACGAGCGCGTAGAGAGCTCGCTGCTGCGCCTCATGGGCACCATCGCGATCGTCACGATCCGCAAGGATGGCAAGAGCTACAAGCGCCGTGTCCAGCTGCTCGGCCCAAGCGATGAAAGCCTCGAAAAGGACGGCTTCCTTTACTATCGTATCCCAGAAGAGCTGATAGAGATATTGCGGAACAGTCAGGTCTATGCCCGTCTCAAGACGCAGGTAATGTATTGCTTCGAGTCAAAATACGCCCTTTGTCTCTATGAAATGATCGAGCGCCGCATTGGTCTCGAATACAAACAGAAAGAGGATTTTACGCTTGATGAGCTGCGCGGCCTGCTTAATGTGCCCGAAGGTAAACTTGAACGCTTCGCCGATCTGAACAAGTACTGCCTTAAGGTCGCCGTCGAGGAAATCAACAAGCTCTGCCCCTTCTATGTTGATTTCACACCGATCAAGAACGGGCGCAAGGTCGAACGAGTGGCACTCCACTGGTTCCCGAAAACATCCAGCGGCAAGCGCGACGCACAGAACCTGATCGACCAGCACAGCATTGTACGACGGGCAAAGCTGCGCGGCGGAATTCCCGAACTGCCCGTGCTGGTTGATTTCAGCGCGTCGGCCCAAAGGTGAGCCGCTACCCCAAAACTCACCGATAGGCTGCTACCGACCTCTACATGCTAAACACGTGTCACGTTTCGCCGTGTTCTCGTGTTCTCGTGTTCACATGCCCACACGTAGGCTGGCGGCTTCCGGGGTGCCCGCTACAGATGACGGTCACTCACCCAGCCCTTGCATGTTCCACTCGGGACCGATCATTCGGATCAACCCCGCTTCCAACCCTGGCGCTGTCAGCACCGAAGCCCGTTCCACGTGGTGGCCTTAGGGGTCGCGATCAGGACCTCGACATGGCTGCCTGCATTAAGTGCCGTTAGGATAAGGCCTTTGACGCGTGCACTGGTGCGCTGCCGAGCGTGACCGCGGACATAATGCGCCATGCGGCCCCGCAAACCGAGCTGGGTCAGTCCTATATAGCGGATGATCCCGTCCACCATGAACGCATAGACACCGGCGTTTACCGACACGATGGAGTCAAGTTCGAAAGCGTCATCGCTGATCGAAGTCCACTGCCCAATCCGAATGAATCCTGCGTCAATAAGGCGGGCGGCTGGAATCGGCTCGTTCATGATAGTCGCTTCAGGCTTCGACTGCCCCTCGGCAGGCAATCGAATGCCCGGACTGGCGGTATTGGTGCGCTGCTTCCGTCCCAGATTGATCCCTGAGCGTTCAAGAACCTGCCGAGCGTGTTAGTAACGAATGCCGAGTTGAGCAGCAATTTCCGTACGCAAGTACCCAGCTCGCGCGAGGGCGCGGATTTGGTCTGCTTTGGTGCTCAGTCCGGCAGTCACCTGATGGACCGGCAGACGCTCGCCGGGAGGCAGCGACTCACCCATAGATGCTTCGCCCCCTCCTCTTCCGCAGCTGCGTCACCGTTCCCCGAACGGGTGCTTGCCGTACTGGCGCATCAGGAGGTCAATCGCCTCGCCCATCAAGGCCTGGAGGGTAGTTCCGTTCTCGGCAGCCAGCACGTTTAGGCCCCGGCTAACCTCCGGACTGAAGTATGCGCTTACCGCCTTCTTGCCCTGCCGCGCTGCCGATCGCACTGGGGCCGCGCCCTCGATGGGTAGAACCGAGGCGCTCGGCTCCACCTTCGCGCGTTCTGCGCGTTGCTGCCTCATGGCACCAAATTTGCTCATGTCAGCCTCGCTTCTTCCTGCTCTGCTTACCTGTGGACAGGTTCACACGCTCTAGTGTCCACGTCCATAGTGCGGCAATCTCCCCTGCCGCCTTACCGTCGGGCTCCGCCTCCATCGCGGTTTTCCCTTGCGCTGTGCTGTGGTGATAGATCGCGCGCATAGTGAGCATGACGGGCGCGACCGGGACGCCCATGCCCTCAACGCCGTCGCTGCCCTCGATCAGCTCGCGCGCGTCCCGGTAAGTAGTTGGTGCACGCTGAGGGCCGCCCATGAAGAGCACGAAGGCCGGCTTGCCTGCTGCCTTCACCAACTCGGCCGTCGTTTCGACGGCTGACAAGTCGAACGCCTGGGGACGGCACGGAATGAGGATCAGGTCCGCTGCCTTGCACGCCTCGCGCGCCATAATGTCCGCGTGTGGGGGCGTGTCGATGATGACTAGGTCCGCGCCTAGATCGGCCGCTTGCTGCACCTTGCGCGAAAGGAGGGTAGGGGAGGCACAGTCCACAACCTCAGGGTCCGCGCCGCCTCGCCAGTGATTCCACTGGCTGGCGGTCGCTTGCGGGTCCGCGTCGAGGATCAGCGCAGACAGACCTGCACTGGTGGCAGCACCGGCAAGGTGGATCGCAAGTGTGGTCTTACCCGCTCCGCCCTTCTGGCTGATAATAGATATGGTCTTCATGTGCCCACCTGAATGTGTTCGCGTGTGAACATGATTGATAGCGAACGTGTGGTCAAGATAGCAATCCCAGTTGTGAACAGGTCAGCCGATGGCTTGTTGCGTATATCCTGAGTCGTGCGTCTCATACGTTCCCCACTTCTGCGACGCCGGGGTGCTCGCACAGTGAGCGCTCTTCGGCCCCTCGGCTTTCCCGACTGGGACCCAATCGGGACGCAGACTGGGCTTATGCGCTGATCTCAGCTTCGTCCGCAGCCGGACCAGTAGGTTCGTCGTCAGGAAGCAGACCGCCTCACGACCCAGATCCACGTCGTCGTCGACGCGCAGGGGCTAGGCCAGCAGGCGGCCCGCGCTAGTCAGCCTCGACGTGAGGCGGGCGCGGCAGCAAAAGCCCGCGACCCGGAATACAGCGCAAGAACCCCCGCCTCGCCCGCGGGCTTCTTAGGTCTCTTTTGATGCAAGCGCAGATTTGATGCGAGCCTTAGGGAAACCGTGGGTTTCCAGGCCCTTTTGACGTCCATCTGCTGATGCGGATTGATGCACCTGGAGGCCGTAATTTCGACGGGCCGTGCGACACCGCGTGAGCCGCAATTCAGAGCGCCGAGGCAGGAGCGGGGGGCGAGAAACGGTGCCCGATACACCGCCTTCCCGATATCTAAAGTGTCCCCCTCGGGAAAACCCCAACATCGCCAATATGTTCGCCAACATAACTGCAAGTGGTTGAAAATAAACGTCTATTATATTGGCTTTGAACCCCAACCTCACCCCAACCTCTACCGGCAAGAACCCAAACCTCTTTGATTTTGCACGGCTTTTCTCAACGGGATTATTACAAAAAAGATTATAATCAGATTGTAGTAATGTTGGGGTTGGGATTGGCCTGAACACCGCGGAAAACTGCGGATGTTGGGGATGTTGGGGTTTTCCCGTGCCCTACTTTATATATTGGCGATCCCTATGCCCTGCTGTTGACCGATGGCGTGATCTTGTCTGGCAGACGCCCAGACCAGCGTCAGCGGCCCGTGCTCCGGGCAATGGGCAATGGGCAAGTCAAAGCGCGAAGAGCGAGCCGGAGCTCGTTGGTGTCGGCCGCTACGGCCCCCGCGCGATCCAGTCCTTGCGAAGGAGGTCGACGACGGGTTTGACTAGCACTGTCAGTCGACGATTTAGCGCCATTCCGTTCCTCACCAAGCGAACGGAGCGCCAGCATATAAAGTATGGCACGGGAAAACCCTAACATCCCTAACATCCCTAACATCCCTAACATCGGCGGATTTCTGCGGTTTTCAATCTAACTTCTACTCTAATATTTTTATAATCAGATTATAATATTCTACCATCAACTTTAGAAAAACCGTGTGTTTTCAACAGTGTT
>Ga0265797_10009734_pt1 | contig 12378 bp, 17 predicted proteins | sample P2T30metagenome_FD_192433 | JGI IMG/M metagenome (GOLD analysis project Ga0265797, IMG submission 192433) | Plant litter microbial communities from East Loma Ridge, Irvine, California - P2 T30 | ecosystem: Environmental > Terrestrial > Plant litter > Unclassified | place: USA: California... | reverse complement strand
ACCCCACCGACCCGGTAGGCCGGCTCCTGTTCAATGTCCTCGGCATGGTCGCAGAGTTCGAAGCCGACCTCATCCGTGCGCGCACGCGGGAGGGCATGGCGATCGCGAAGGCCGCCGGTAAGCTCCGCGGCCGAAAGCCGAAGCTCACCGCCTCGCAGGAGGAGCACCTCGTGCAGCTGCACCGCACCGGCGAGCACACGACCAGCGAGATTGCCGATCTTTTCGGTGTCGCGCGTTCGACGGTCTACCGGGCCATCCAGCGTGCGGCGAAGGCGTAGGAGAACTACCCCTAGATCAACGGGCGCTGATGGCTTCCCGAGCCGCGTCGGAGAAGGCTGTCAATGCAGATGCGAAGGATTCCCCTCCGTCTTTTTGGTCCGGGCCGCCGCTGAAGACCAGGGCAGTCCCCAACCTCCCAAGCCGCGTCGGTCCAATCAGATTCAGTTCGTGGACGGCCTCAAGCAGCTCTAGGTAGCGAGGCCCGAGTACATCCAGTTTCATGACATCCTCTTGGACTTTCTTGATGTCTTCGGCTCGTCGCTGATGGGGACGAAGCGGGTTCGCAGGTCGTACGGTCAGTCCTGCTGCGGCTTCCTGCACCTCACGAATATCCTTCCCGTTCGACTCCTCCCACTGGTGTCGAGTCGCAACCCTCAGCACGCGGAGAATGTGCTCATACCGCTTCTCCCGTATCCAGCGCTGATGCTCGCGAGCGGCTTGAAAGCGCGCGCCGAAAAAGCCAGCTATGACAGTTGCGATTAGCGTCACCGACGATCCAAGCAATAGTTGTTCCACGGGGAGGACCTTAGGTGTCGATTTGAGCGTAGGGCGAGTTCTGGGCGAGTGTGGAGCCGTTCCTGGCCGAGGAGAGACCTGTTTCGAGTACACCGCCAGCGCTCACAAAATGACCGCTCGCCAGTACAGCCTTGCGCCGCAGAGCCCGGGCCGATACTCGCCTAGAGGACTGCGTCGATGCCCGTGGCGAGGCCTCGAAGTGCAGTTACGCAATCGTCGAGGTGGGATTGAGTCATAGTGCGGAAGTCAAGTTGCACTGAGTCCCAATCGCCTTCGTGGGCGATCTGGTTTCGGCGGTCGTAGAGCAGTTCGAGTTGCCGGCGTTCTCGATCAGCTCGGGACCCTCTAGCGAAGCAATAGTCGCGCCAAACGGTCTCGGGATCGCCGCCCCAGGCCGTGATGGCCGCGTCGACGCGACTTGGAGCCACGAGCGTCATGAAACTCAGTCGAAGCCGGATGTAGCTCTCCCCGGCTACCCCCGACACTTCACCCGCCGACACGTTCCTTAGAAAGTTGGCGACTCGGGCGTCGTGAGGCGCTCCGAGCAGAGCCGCGTGACGAAGTCGCGTGGCCGCCTGTTCGTGGAAATAGGTGTCAATTGCGGCGACTGCCAGAACGAGGGCGCTACGACGAAGTACCCGGGCTGCTGGCGGATCGGTCTCGTCCATCTGCTTGGCGACTAGCTCAATTTGGTCCACCTGCTCGATAAGGCGGTTAAAGACGGCAAGGGCGAAAGATGCAGCCATGCTTATTCCGCGGAAAGGGAGATCAGGCGATCCGCCATCGAGTCGAAGATCCGGGCAAGGCTCGCGATCTGTGCCTGGGAAGCCTCGAGAACGATTCCAACCTGATCAAGCTGCTCATCAGTAAGCGCGAAGACCGGGACATGGTGTTCTTGCGACTTCGGCAGCAGGCTGTTGAACTCCTGGACCTGTCCAATAAGGCCGTTCGCGTCGACTCCTGCGGCCTTGTACCTCGCATCGTCGTACGTCAGTCCTGCAGCCCGTAGGGCAGGGACGAACTGGCTCCCGGAAGCGGCAGCCACCTTCTCGATCCATGCGCGGAATGGTCCTGTGGGTGTGCCGTACGGCTCGTCTTCCGTCGCAGACCGGTAGAGACGGTATCGCTGGATAACAAGTCCGGCGAATTTGAGCCGTGGCGATGGGTAAGGGTATGACGCGTCACGGAGCACCTCGTTTGTACTAGCAGCCTCGGCCCAGCGTGCCCATCGCGGCAACACCCTCCCGAGCGACTGCAGCGCCATGATTGAGAAGAAGTCGGGTGACGTCGGCACAAGCAGCAGGTCGCTGATGCTTACGATGTTTTGGTTGAGCGCGCCAAGACTTGGACTCATATCGACGATCACAAAATCGACGTCTAATGCTTCCGCGGTCTCTTTCAGCAAGAAGTGGATTGCACCGGGAAGGTTCCGCAAAGCAGACATGGACCCAGCGAGCTCCTGCGCGATTCCAAGTGACACCTCGTACTCACCTAGCCGCAGGTGTCCTGGGAGAAGGAAGAGGCCTTCCCGGCCCTCTACTGGCACGCATTCGACGGCCTCTAGGACGCGTGGCTCCGAATCGAAAGCTGGCTTCAACGCGCCGAAGAGAGTTCGATCGAAATTTTCTTCCCAGAAGTCTTGGGCGCTGTCTTGGGTGGCCCCGAATTGCACGCTGTCCGGGTCGTCCAGGCGGGGGGCTAGAGCGTCATCGTCTGGCCATTCGGGATTGAGCCCCAAGGTCACGCCGGTGAGGTTGCATTGTGGGTCGGCGTCGACCATGAGCACCCGCTTACCTTTTTCGGCGAGCATCCACGCGAGGTTGAAGGTGGTCGTTGTCTTCGACACGCCACCCTTGTGATTGAAGACAGAGATGATCTTGAAGGCCACGCTGCGAGCGTAGTAGAGCGACGCTCGCTTTAGTGGTCTATTTGTTCACGAGCACATTCCGATAGACCATCGACCACCGGTACGCCGAAGGCAGCTCTTGGGGCGACCTTCGACCGGCCGCAAAGGTCCCCGCTAGCGTCGGGGCATGACGGATAGGGGTGGAGAGAGCTTGCTGCAGCGCTTGGTCAAAGCAGTCATGAATCGGGGCTCTGTCGCTGAGGTCGTCAAGACGACTCCCACAGGGTCCGCCACGATCCCGTACCCGCAGCTCGACACTCGAGCGCAGGCGCTGGCCTTCGCCCTCTGCGAGAAGCGACTGTTTACCGAGATCGAGCACGCCCAGGACACAGCCCGAGCGCTGAACGATCTCAAGCCTCAGCTTCTCCGCTTCGTGGTGCCCTGGATCGTTCTCCCCACGCGAGCGACGCACGGCATCGCCGAGGACACCGAAGGGCAAGGACCGCACCGCGGCGACATGCAGGTCGTCGTTGAGTGGCTCGTCGCGGCCGGCGCTCTCCGCCCGCTCAGTGAGTTCCAGCGAGATGAGCTCGTCCGTGCAGAAGAGACCCGCCGCATGGCGCAAGGTGGTTGGAAGGTGTTGTTCGAATCGAAGCCGCCGGAGTATCTGGAGGTCTTCGATCGGGAAGTGACGCGGGACGCTTGGGAGGTGCTCCCGGCCGTCATGCTCGAGGTGTACCCGACGCTGGTGTCGTCAGGAACAGCCTGGTCAACCCTAAAAGGGCCCGGTGCCCATCCTTAGCCGGGGCCGAAGTTGCCGGATAGGCGATCGACAACCGGCCGCGTTTCCAGTCGTGGCAGAAGGTACTGCCGTGATGGGTAGGTGTTCGAAGGATCTGGGCGCGACGAATCGTCACAGCGCCTGGACGGGGTTGCCGAACGCTGTTCCCTCTGCTGGCGACTCAATTGCCGCGATGAGATCCAAGACGGGCATCTGCACGAGATGGGAGAGCGTGACGGCAGCACTGGCCTTCGGGTCGGAGAAGGTGATGGTCTCGAGTCCGTGTGACTCTGACCAGGACATGGTCGTGGTCGTGTCTCCCCACGTGATGCTCACGCCTGCGGCGACGGGATCACCCACCCGAAGGTATGACCAACGGGGAAACCCCAGGGCGATGCGTCTGTGTCCTGCCCGGGTGTAGAACATGTACTTCTCAGCAGCCACGACGGAGGACATCGTTGCCAGGAGCGTGAAAGGGCCCCGAGAGCGAACCCAGAGTTCACAACCTCCGGCCACGAGCTCGAGCCTTTCAGCATCATCGCCCACGTCGACCGAGAAGAGGGTGGTATCCACGGCCCCTCGGACCTGCGCCCCACGTTCCTGTGACCATGCGATGAGGGTGTCTTCGTGTGCCAGACGCATGTCAGTCTCGCCTCCGTCCAACCTCTGTCTCCTCGTCGCCAGGTGTCGGCGCGACTCCCGACCATCATGACGACAGTGGCGGACTCATGATGACGGCTGCTCGGCCGCTGTGCCGCCCGATAGACTATCGCCTAGCGGCCGAATGGCAGCACCTCAGCTGGTCCGTTCTCGGCGGATCACGGCGGCTCTGACGACGCCGATGACGAGGAGCAGGCCTACAACTGCTGGGCCGTAGGCGAGCCCGGTGAGGATCCATGCATCGTCTGCTCCTCGCGTCGTCTCGATGACCGCCCCACTCATGTAGGTGCACTCGCGTCCCAGTGGCCAGGTAGAGAACGAACCGGAAACGAGCTGGGCCTCGCCAGAGGAATGTCCGAGAAAGGGCCCCTCAACGGCGCACTTGTATGTGGCGCCCTTGTAGACGTACACCAGCCGTATGGCGAGGAAGAACGTTGCCGACGCTACGAGGAGTGCGACGCCAGCCAAGCCCTGCAGGCGGTAGGACGTGAAGAGGGGGCGCATGTATCTACTCAAGAGGCCGTGCGAGTCAGACGCATCCACCGTGAGGGCGACTCTGGGGACGGCACCCGCCCCTGTTCCGGAAGGGATCGACAGGCGGAGCGGCCACACCCATTCCTGGAGGCGTTGGGTCGCAGGGGCAGGTTGTCTGGCGCGGCCGGTTCGAGTGGTTGCGGGCAGGGCGGCGTGGTTGAGTAAGAGACTTCGCGTTTGTGCGGCAGACCTCACCTGCTATCGATCCGCAGCTCGGACATGCGTGAGATAGGTCCTGTGTCGCAAGCAGGTCTCTCTCCATCCCCGCGTAGAACTCGTCGTCGGGGATACTTCCTGCGACTACGATCGCCTGCTCGACCACGTCGCGGTGCTTCACGAGGGCTCGGTAAAAGCGCTCTGAATCGGACGCGGCCTGCATCACCGCCGGCGCGCCGTTCCAGAGCGCGAGCTGGATCGCGCTGAACGGTCGCGGTCCTCCAAAATCGCCGTTCAACAGTTGGACGCCATCTCGACGCGCCTGGGCGATATGGAGCATCTCGAGGTAGTGCAGTTCGAGCTGGTTCCCAGCTGTAGCTAGCACGGACTTCTGCAGCCCTGCGGGACCCCTCTGCTCGAGCACCTGACGGATAAAGTCACCACTACCGAAGTACCCATCGAGAGAATTCCTGTCCAGCCGCGTGCTCTGACCGATGTAGGACCAACCGTCCTCGAGCGCATCCGTTCGGAACACGTAGCCCATAGCGCCTTTCGGAACCTCGATCTTCCGATCCACGCTTTTTCCCCATCGTTGGTTCGTCTCACATGGCTGCTTGGCCTGCTACTGCATGGTTTCTTCAGCGTGTCATGACTTGTGCCCGATAGGGGATTGGCTATCGAGGCACCGAAGATAGAGTCAGACGATGGGCTCGCTCGTCTTCTTCTGGGTCGCCGTTGCAACGTTCGTCGCTTCGACGGCGCTCTTGATCGTCGGATTCTTTGCAGCCCTGCGTGCCGGCCTCATCGGCCGGGACAATGCCTGGAAGACACCGCCAGCTCGTCGATGGTTCGTGTCTGGTTTCATGATGCTCGGAGTCACCGCCGTGCTTCTGGCAGGCTTCCTCTTCGTCCCGTGACAGAGCGGCGCGCGTTGCAGCGTCCGTCCGGCTGCCCGCTTGACCATCGAGGGCCGGTCTTCTGGACTCAGTGGTGCCTTTCATGGGTGGCGACGCCAGAAGCGTCGGGGATCAGCGAACCATTGGGCCAGCGAGAGTCCGAGGTCGACGAGGTAAGTCCACACGCGTGCACGCTAGCGGCACTCAGACGAAGAGCTCGGCGCCGTTCTCGTCTCCGTCTCGGTAGGCGATCCTGAGCTGCGCCACGTGGCCTCAGTTGCGTGCTTGCTTCAACGCTTGCTCGATGTCATCGGCGACTGCGCGGGGCTCAACCGTGAGAAGGGCCACCGAATCGCCAGCATCTGTCTCTACGCTGACCCACCGGCCGGACGCGAATGCTCGGCCATTGCCCGGCGTCACCTTCACGGCTTCGAGAGATTCCGTGGCCCACTCTTCCGCTGATGCTCCCCGAAGGCGAGCGACAAGCCCTGGCCGGTACCGGAAACGGTGCGTTGACATAGAGAACTGGCCGCCTAGCCCCACGCCGCCCCCAGGGCGGATGCGGCCCGCGACGGTTCCCCACAACATGGTCTCTCCCGGCTGGACAGGAAGTGTTCGCCACGAGCCCAGGGCCCGGAACTGCGCGACGTAGGTTGTGCCGGCTGCGATCCATACGAGGAAGAGGGCCACGCTTGCGATCCGGAACCCGCCGCGGTCCTGATTGAAAAGAAGAGACGAGAACACGAGCACTCCTATCGATCCCTGCAGGATCAACTGCGTCAGCATCGACTTGCGGATGGTGCTTTCAGACCGGCCTCGAGGCGGTTCGACGCGACGTTGAGTCATGGGCATACCCTGTCACCTCGAGCCGGTCGAGTTCCCGTCATGCGACGGGGTTCACGGCCCATGCCGGTAGGGGATCAGTCACCGTCCGACGTTGGGAGACCGTAGGTTGTGCCCATGACTGACGATGAGCGTCTAAAGCTGGCGAGACGTGCCGCCGTCGCCCCGATGTGCTTCTACGCAGGGGCCGGCGTGTTCTACGGACTGGGCCTTCTGCGCGTGGATCTTGCGGATTGGTGGGTCTGGTTCTCGGTCGGGACCCTGCTGGCAGTCGCTGGTGTCTACACCTTCGTCCGAGCTCGTCGAGCGTTGCACCGGCCATAGAGCGTTTATCTGCTGCGTTTCAGGCAGCAGACTTCGCGTCTACTAGCTTCGGGATCTTGGCTGCCCGCTAGGGATCGGTGATCGGCGCGGGTGGCGATTTCTGAACCGGGAGAAACGATCGGTTGCTGCCACCCTCGCTGCTGCATGTGTCAGCGTGGTGAGATGCGACTCAATCAGGTCCTCACGCGCACGGAAGGGCTCGCTCTTGCCCAGGAGCTAGCCATGCCACGGTGGCGGGGGCCCATAGAAGTTCGGGGCGTGCATAAAGAGCGTGGTGGCAGCATCTGGCAGTTCGTATTCGCCCTGGACGAGGCGACCTACTCATGGTCGCTGCAGCGCGAAGGCGGCTCCGAGCAGTGGTTCGAGGACGGCGTCCTTCACAGCGTGGATGGGCCGGTCGAGATCTCCTTCGAACGGTCACTGCCGCCGGCTATCTCCATGGCCATGCCTGAGTGCCTGCGCTGGTGGGGGCGCGAGAGGGAGAGTTTCACCCCGGTGCTCGTGCAGCGGATCGGGGACCACTCGTTGCTCGTGACGTTCGAGCATGTCGAGGATCCTGCCTTCCGAACCACGCTGGTTGTCGACGAGCGAGACAGGATCGCCCGACGGCGGATCGACTTCGGAGAAGTCACGGTCATCACGGAAGTCCGTCGCGTCGCGCGGTGGACGAGGCTGCCGCGTCAATCCTTCAGCCCGCTCACCGGGCCGATAGCCACCGCCTACTAGCGGGTAGCTGTTGTACAGACAAGCGAGGGGCGAGGTGCCCGATAGACGATCGGCTATCGGACACCGATTGGGCATCTCTTTACCTGCCCCACCCGTCCTACGCAGTCAGTCCGAATGGATGCGTCTTAGAAGGTTTGCGAGGAGCAGGGCTGCGTCAGCTGCAATGCCGGCCTCTTTGCGCGTGATAGTGGCTCGCCGGTGCTTGACGGCTTGTGCGAACTCGATCGCGGCGCGAGCGAGCTTACGGAGCTCTGCATTATCGGGGCCGACCAACTCGACCTCGATGTATCGATCGAGTCGTTCCTTGGTTTTCTGCACAGGCGGCTCTGCCTCTTCGTCGCGCTGGTGCTTTTCATGCTGGTAGACGGTCTGTGAGAGCGCTTCCAGGAGCGCCACGCAGTCGTTGCCAACGTTCGAGTAGTCCTGCTGCGTCGAGGCAGACTCAAAGTGTCTGCGAAGCTCGGCAACTTCCTCGTCAACGCGGGGCCATCCAGTTACCTGGCGGGGCGAAATCGCGACGGCGAGTGTGGATGTGATGGAGCCGGCTTCCCTTTCATCAAGGAGCTCGTGCAGAGGATCGAAGTGTGAGTCGAGAATGTCACGGCGGGCCTGCCAGCCGCCGCTGCCTGACGCTCCCACGGAGCGCCAATGCTTGTAAAAGGAATCGAAGTCACGGAACGGCGGGTTGAAGGTCGAGATCCCCAGTCGTCCTAGAACAGCCTTAAGCGCCCGCATGACCATGATCGAGGCCTCTTGGGATATTGCGGCTCCCGCCGTCCCGTGCCCTTCAAACTCTTCGTGGGCAAATCGAGCGAGGGCCACGGCCAGCTCCACGTCGGGATGAGAGCCGATAGGGCCGCGGGTTGCTGCGAGCAGGAGTTCCTCGTTCAGGGCCGGCGTATGAACCGGGGCGCCTCCCCATACGTCGGGTACGACGGTCTCTGTCCAAAACTCCCAAGTCTTCACGGTGCCGAGGCTATCGACGGCGGGCTGACGATCATTGAACTGGTGGCCGCTTAGTCAGGAACGCAAGGACAACCAGGGCTCTCCTGCTTCGAGCCCCCGATGAATACATGGCGACTGAGCTCACGAACGCAAGGAGCAGGAGCCTGCCTATGGGAACGCCGAGCGCTGGAAGAATTAAGGGCGCGTAGGGCGCGAGGGATGAAACGAGGTCGGGCACCGTGTCTCCGAGAACTGACGCAAACCCCCCACCCGCGTTGCGCCGGTCTAGATGACAGGTCCATGAGCGTGCTCGGCGCGGCCGGAGCCGCATGTTCCGCCTCTGCCGACGATGGTCCAATCCAGGCCGTGGGGAGGCCTGGGCGATCGTCGACGGAAGGTCAAAACTGCCGAGATGCTGCCGACCCGAATCGCTCGGTGCCGCCAGTCATCATTGAGCCCACGGCGCCGCCGTGAGCGGCATCCATCACCACGCTCCGCGTGACAACTGGTGCCGACTCGGACACTTGCTATGGGTGTGCCCCCGGGGCTATCTGACCGGCTCGGCCTATTACCCGGGCAACGACTCCACTCGAGAGGTGCCTTGCCTGCTCAAAGAATATCATGAGACCGGTTCATAGCCGCTAGGCGGTGTCGTGATCAATCATGAGAGAGGGCCCCTACCGAGGTAGGGGCCCCGCCACTCTTGACGCGTCAAGAGCGGACCTGGCCTAGTTGGGCCAGTTGCTCAGCAGCCACCGGACGAAACCGGCGACGATGCCCCGAAGGAGCACCTCGCCGATCCACATCAGGACTGCTCGGATTCGAGGATGCTTGCGCATTTGCTCGTCACCGCCTTCCCGCGACTCGCGTCTCGGGAGGGCTTGTACTGCTACCTGCTCAGGTCACCGCATTGCGGGGGCAACGCGACAGGCGTACCATCGACCGGGTAAAGCACCCCGGGTGATGTATCCACCCACAGCCGCCCAACCGGTGGCCAGTAACGAGTCCAGACCCGATTGCCGTCGGGTCTTTTCTCGTTAAGGACCAGACGAGTTGCCTCGTCGAGCCGCCCACGAGCTGCGGCCTACTCCAATGATCCCAGACGCGACCGACGTCGTCGGCGGGGGAGTGTGGGACTGAACCACCCGTCGATGGGCACAGGATGCTCAAAACGCCCGCAGAGTGCTGTATGGGCCAAGTGGGCCCCGAAACCCGGGCAAAATTGCCACACAAATCCGAGGGGTGCTTGGCGTGTCGTCCGCCGAATCGTGGTCCTAGATCAGCTCCTCGTGGTTGAGCCGAGGCACGTGCCGTAGGTGGAAGTCGTGTCGGAGGTCAGTTGTAGCGTCTGCCGGCATGGGAGTGCGAGGGTCTGGCGAGGCGGCAGCGAAGATCTTGCGTCGGCCGATCCCGACGCACCCGTTCGCGGTACCGCCGATCCCTGGCACGTTCGGTGTCTGGCAGGTCCGCCGGGACCGTGCCGCGCCCCTCGGCTACGTTCTCTCACGCCCTGAGCTCGGTGGCTTTGCGTACCACTGCTACGCCCACGGCCGAGACGACGCCGGCGGCCGACCGTGGCTGCACCGGGAGGGGAGCTTCAACAGTGCTGTTGCCTGGATGATCCAGCACGAGGCCGAACTGTCAGCTCTGTCGGGGCGGCTGCATCCAGAGCCTGAGGAGTGGCCGTCATGACGACGACTAGCGTCCGGGCATGAGCTGGTTCGTCAGGCACCGCCCCGCGGGGGACACCAGTGAGCCTGCGGTCGTTGTCGAGGTCACCGCGGTGACGCCGGCTGAGGCGATCGACCAGGTCCGGGCGACTCTCCCCGAGGGCCGCATCATCACCTCCGTTGCGACCTACTGACCCGACTGCAGCACCTCCAGGAAGGGACCGGGGGCGACGCTCTACGGTCGGCGCATGCGATTTGTGGCGTCTCGACGTGATTTGGTCATCCTCGCCATCGGCGTGACGGTCTTCGGCGGTGCGGCCGCTGCTGCGGCCGCGGTGTGTGTGGCGTGCCTGGCGCCGGCGCTGACTGCCGGCTAACAGGCGACCGAGGGCCCGTGCGGTCGCGTGCTGGGCCCGTCAGTCCTTCTCGCGCCGCTCGACTGGTGCGGCCGTGGTCGGGGTGACGATGCGGTGGTGTTCCCAGGGGGAGGCGCCGAGCGCGTCGGGGAGATCCGGTTTCGTGACTCGGTCCTGCAGCTGCTCGAGGTGGGTGTGGCAATAGGTGACCGCCGCGGCGATCGACACTGCGGCTGCGACCCATGCGCGGCCGGTGACTTCGGGGTGGTGGGTGTAGATATCGACCCGCTCAAGGTCCTGGCCAAAGCCGACCCCCATCGGCCAGGTGAGGCGGAGCCAGGCGAGGGTGGGGGAGTGGTCGTGGTTGGGGCGGAGGCGTCCGGTGCGGGTGTCGTCCCACACCAGCTGGTACCCCGTCACGCCCGGCGACCCGGCGATGCGAGATCCCCGACGCGGACTCTCGCTCTCACGTCGTGATGCGCTCGAGGAGCTCGCTGGCAAGGGTCCGGAACGCAGCCAGCGCGTCACGAACCGGCTTGATGTCCCGGCCACGAACGCCGGTGCGGACCTGCTCGAGGAGGGCGCCGAGGGCGGGGAGGTCGAACTGCCCGGCGCCCGCCCGGGCCGTGTGGGAGACCTTCGCCTGCACTCGGTCAACGGTGGGCTTCAGGAGGGGGTTCCCGGAGTGGGTGAGGAAGAAGTCCATGACGTGGTGCACGGCCACGATGAGCTCCGCAGCCCGGTCCGGGTCGTCGTCGCGGCCGAGGGCGACGACCTGGTCGAGGCGCTCGTCGAAGTCGGCAACGTCGTCGTCGGTCAGATCGAGAAGAGCGGTCTCGGCCCCGAGTCCCCAGAGGGTCGACAAGATCTGCACGCCGGCGAGGAACAGGGTCGGGCTGGGCTGGGCGACGCGGGTCCACCGGTTGGGCTCCATATCCACCAGGCCGACTTCGGTGAGCTTGGTGAGTGCTTGCCGGATGGGGGAGCGACTGACACCGACGAGCTCGATGAGGGTCGCGTCGTCGAGGTCGGTCCCGGGCGGGAATGTGCCGTCGAGGATGCGGGCCGCGATGACGTCGTAGGCGTGGTCGTGCAGGAGGCGCCGGTTGACCGCGAGCTTGGCGGGGGTCGTGGGAACGGGCATACGAGGTGACCTGACTTCAAGGCGGGTGTTCGGGTGGTCCTTGAGTCTAAATCGGTGACGGTCCCTGCCTGCCTGGCTGGGGGAGGGGCGGCGAGAACGCTTCGCGTTCCCGCCGCCGGGAGGGGGGTCGGTGTGCGCTGGACAGGTGGCTGGGTCCGGGGCGAGCAGGGTGCATCGGTGCCGGGTGCCGAGGTGGTCAGGATGTCCCCATGCGATGGCTCAAGATGCCTGAGGACGTGGTGGCGGTTTCGAAGTGGTCGGGTGGGGGAGTGGTGGTGTCGTGTGGGGTGACGTCGAAGATGCCGAGGAGCGTTTCGTAGTCGATGGTCTGGTCGAGGTAGTCGAGGACCTCGGCCGCGGTGCGGGCGGTGATCGTCGTGCGCAGTTCGGTGGTGCCGGCTGCGGTGCCGAGGAGCACACGCCAGTGCCGCAACGGTCCTGCAGGGGTGGCGGGGGTGTGGGTGGAAGCGTCATCGGTTCCGTGGCTGGTGGGCATGGTCACCTCTCGTGCGGTGGAGATGGCTGTGGCCCGCAACGCACGCTGCGGGCCAGAGGGATGGTCGGTGAGGTCATGGGCATGGGTGTTGCTGGGCGCGGTCGCTTAGTGGTTCGTCCAGTACTGCCCGTAGGAGGCCCGGAATTGGATCAGGGCTGCATTGGCGGCGAAGAGGACGCCGTTTCAGAACAGGGAGAACGGTCCGA
>Ga0265797_10009732_pt1 | contig 12379 bp, 3 predicted proteins | sample P2T30metagenome_FD_192433 | JGI IMG/M metagenome (GOLD analysis project Ga0265797, IMG submission 192433) | Plant litter microbial communities from East Loma Ridge, Irvine, California - P2 T30 | ecosystem: Environmental > Terrestrial > Plant litter > Unclassified | place: USA: California... | reverse complement strand
ACTTGAGTTCTATATTTATATTTTAAGTCTACTAGACTTTTCTTATCTTCTATATTAATAATCTAGACTAGTACTAATTATATTAGTTTATGCGTTATATTATATAAACAAAGAATTAGTTTATTACTAAATCTTTTAGTAATTATAAAAAGAGAGATAAGAAAAATAAAAGTTCTTATCTTACGTAATAATCTTAATAATAGCTAGACTAAGATAAATAGAGGTACTTGAAAATCTTCTAGTGTAGTAGATTAAAACTTTATACATAAAGCTTAAGTACATAAGTAATTAGACTTACTAGAAATTTTTCTAATTTATTCAGATATAATAGTATATATAACTTTAGCCAAGCTTGATAATAGAAGAAAAATAAGAACTAAGATATTATAATCTTTAAACACGTTCTTAAGCTATAGTTTCTATAACTATAAAATTAAAATATAAGTAGCTTTTATAACTAACTTATCTATAATAATTTATAAGAAGTTTTAATAACTATTCTAAAACTAAAAATCTATTTCTATTTCTATTTCTATTTTCATTTTTATTTCTACTTACTAATATAAGTAGTTATATAATAAAAACTTAATAAAAGGCCTAGACTACAATCTCTAAGGTACAAGAACTTAGAGGTTAAAAACCTAAGCTCTATAGTAATAGTACAAATATTCTATTCTTTTTATTATAAGAAATAATTATAATAGCAAGTTGTAAATTATTAATCTAGTTTTACTTACCTAATTCTATTTATAAAATTCTTAAATCTAAAATAAATTATAGGCTTAGTTAGATTATCTACTAGAATAGTACTAGTATTCTTATAAACTAGATCTCTTTTATTATCTAGTAGATTTTGTCTAAAATAGTTATAAGTTATATCTACGTGCTTAGTTCTAGCTTAAAGAACAGAGTTTATAGCTAGTTTTATTGCACTTAGAAAGTTAGTTTTAATAATATTAATTCTATTAAAGATAGAACTAAATCCTTTACTAGAATTATTATTAAAAAGATCTTTCATAAAGTTATTAAGATATAAGCTTTCTTTAGTAGCTTCTTTTAAGGCTATATATTCTGCTTCTACACTCGAAATAGCTATATCTTTTCATAGTTTTAAAACCTAACTAATAGTAAGTTTATTATTATAATTACTTTTAAGATTACTTTAATTAAATATATTACCTGTACTAGATATTTTTAAATTCCAATTACCTCTCTAATCTATATCGCGAATACCTAATAGATTATAGATTTGTACTATCATTTATATTATTAAAAGTATTATTTATAGAATTAATAGATTCTAGAGATTATAGACTTAAATCTAAGCTATAATTACTTGTTTATAATAGATAACTAAATTGAAAATTGAAGTGTTTATAACGTTCTAGACTAGAACTAGATATAAATCTACCTAGGTAGTTAGCACTATAAATTAGAGTAGGCCTAGTAAATATATTTAATTAAATTAAACTACCTTTTTCTTTTTTGTTATCTTTTATAATACAACTATTTTCTAAATCTTTAGATAATTTAACTTCTATAGTTAAAGGTATAGACTTAGGTTTATTTAGTAGCTTATAATATTTCTAATAGTTACTTATTAATAAAGTTTCTTTCTATTATAATTAGAGACTTCTTAAATCTATCTCTAGTTATTTCTACGCCTAGAAATTCTTTAATCTCTTCTAAATAAGTTATCTCTATTTTAGAAGATCTAGTTAAATTCTTATACAACTTATTAACTAGCTTTAGATTTTTAGCAAATACTAATGTAAAATCTACGTGTATAGCTAATATAATAGGTTTAGTATTATAAATAAATATACTATTATGTATATTTATACTACAAAATCTAGTTATTCTAGAATTTTGGTTAAAAATTACTACTACTATCTAAAAGCTTATTTTACATTGTATAAAGTTTTGTTTAATCTATAAACTAGATTATTATAGTCTTTATTGAGAATAGCTTTATTAACAAGGTTTATTAAGGTTTTCTCTATTATATCTTTTTAAGCTTTTCTTAAGATATATACTTCTAAGCCTATAGGTAATTGTATCTAAATAGTAATACTTTCTATTTTCATATTTAAAAAGCTTATTTAATATTCTAAGTATTCATTTTCCAATCTAGATAGTGGCAAATAGCTAAAAATAGCTAAATAATATTAGGCTTACTAGTAGAAGTAAAGGTTTTCTTATAATTAATATTGTATTTTCATAAAAAGCCTTCAACTACCTATCTAGTTTTGTATTTTTTAATAGTATGATCTAAGTTCAGTTTCTTAGAAAGAACGTATCTACCTTTAGTAATATTAATATTATTAGGTTTATTAGTTTTATTCTAATTATTAGTTTTAATAGGACTTTCTACTTCTATTTTTATAGCGGCTAGATATAGATCTTTATCTTTTCTACTTAATACTTCTTTATAACTTTTAAGTTGTATTAAACGTTTATTAGTAGTAGTTAAAATATTCTCTGCAATAGAATTATTATGAAGAGTATTCTAAATATTTTTACTATAATAATCTTTAATTAACTATTAAAGCTATTATCTTTTATAGTAATAGTAGAATTAATAGCTAGTTTATCTTTAGAATGATTATCGTCTAGTTCTACTAGTCTATTATTTTTATTAGAAGAAATAACTCTTTTATTAGAGTTATTATTATTAATAATAATACTACTATTATTAGTGTTATTAAAAAGACATCTTTTAGAATCTATTAGTATAGCAGATTAAAACCAGCTACTAAAATCTTAATTACGTAAGTAATCACATTTACTAAAATTCGTTTTATTCTATTAATAGATAATTAGAAGTATAATCTTAATAAAGCTTAAAAATTGAAAAATAATAATAACTAAGTTATTACAATTTTAATAGCTTACACTATTAATTTTTACACCTTTATGTAGAGACTAGTACTTACTATTAAACTATATTTTTCTAAACTTATCTATAATACTATTACCTTATAGATTAGAGTAAATAAGATTTTTGAATAAGTATAAGTAAGTTAGAGAAATTTTTAGTTAAGCTAAATTGTTCTCTAGATAATTTAGTATCTTTCAACTTTATAAGAATATCTATAGCTAGCTTAGTAACAAAGTTAAAGCTTATAATTTTTCTATCTTTATAAGGAGAGCTATCTAGATTACTAGAAAATTAAGAATAGATATAAATAAGACCTAATAAAATAATAGAAGCTTTTTAATATAAGATATATAAAAGAGCTTTTAGATTCAAAAGTTAGAATCTAATCTAAGAGAGATAATAAAGCTTTATCATTATTATAACTTAGAATAACTATAACTTAGTTAGTTTGGTAATTGTTTAAAAACAAAATCTATTTAGTAAGCTTAATTTATTAAATAATGGAATAGTATACAATAGTTTAGTAAGCTATACCTAATACATCTTATACTTTTATACTTTGTTTTATTATTCTGTTTATCTTCTAAAATTTTGTTTTATATTTAATAGTAATAAAATATCTTTGTGTTAATATTTCTAATAAGAATATAAACGAGATAATAAAAAGGTACGTACTCTTACTTTTATTAGAAACTACTATTATTCAGTTTTTTCTTAGAGCTAAATAGAAGTTAATTTTATTTACTACGTACTTATCAAACTTAACTTATTCTTCTAGATTCTAATATCTTAATTGTAAATACTTACTTCTAATAACCTTTATACTAGAAAGCTATATTCTATTAATCTTTTCTTACCTAGTTTTAAAAAGCATTAATATATAGAATAATATATTCTAATAAAAGTTTATAACCTAGAGTCTTCTAATTATATTTTTATTTAGGTATAGAAAGCTTTTAAAATAAAGAAGCTCATAAAGATAATATATTTATAATAAGTAAATTATTACTATAGATAAACAGAAATTTCAATAAAAAGAAAACACTATTCTATATTTACTTAATAATCTTTTATCTAGTTTATACTTTAAGTATTTTAACAATCTCTTGTTCTTTTAAAAGAGTTATAGATGCAAATCATCTCTAGAATAAAGTATTAAGCTTAAGGATCTAGAATATATAATCTCTAAGAAAAGGTTTAGAAAGAATTCTATAATTAAACTATATCTTAAGTAGAAAGTATAACAAGCTATAATAGGAGATTTTAAGAGAAGAAATATTTCTATTCTAGAAACTATATTATTATAAAAAACGTACATTAATAAAAAGAAGTATATTATCTATAATTTACTAAGTTATTAGTACTAGAACTTAGCTCTATAGATAATAGCTACTAATCTCTTTAATATCTCTAAGACACTAGAGTTATAAATATATACTTAGTAGTACTTATACTACATCTAGTAATGCTTTAAAGCTAGTCTATCACAATCTTAAGAGTACTAGATATAGAGCGTCTATCTGTAAAGTTCTTCTAGACTAAAATATATATTTAATACTAGGTATTTTAGTTAAGAAAGTAGTTATAATACAATAATAGTAAATCTCTTACTACTTATTATTTAAATATATAGTAAGAGCTTTTATTCTTAGTGTCTAGTCTAGTATTAGAACCTAACTTACTTTACTATGCTTTAGTTTATTATGTTCTATAAGCTTTAATAGTTTAAAAGATTATAGATAAACTATAAACCTAACCTTAATCTTATATTAATAATTACCTAGAAGTAAATATATTTACTTTCTACTTTAACCTTGTTAATAATTTACTCTTTAAGTCTATATATAACTATACTTTTTCTATCTACTTTTTAACCGCGTTTTAAAGTTAATATCTTTATTGTAAGAACTCTTAGTATAATAAGATTTTAAGACTTTCTTAGCATAAGTTAAGTAACATAACTATCAGACTACTTAGTTTACTTCTCTAGAAGTATTGTTACTAGTATTCCTAGCTTACTTTGTTTAAGAAGTGTTATAGTAAGAAGAGTATTAATAAGATTAATAATTTTGCTGTAAAATATACTACTTATTAGATATTAGTAGTTTAAGTTCTTAAATTACTTCGCTTTAAAGTATAGAAAGGTATAATATTAAATTAATATTATAAAGACAAAGTATTAGTACAAGAGATATAGTGCTAAGCTTAGATATAAAGTAGTTCTATTCTAGCATAATATAGAAGGTAAAACTAATACTAGAAAAAGTAGTAAGCGTAATTACATTTACTAGTAATGTAAAAAGAAGGTATAAATATAGAAAGTATAAGTTAATTTACTATAATATAGTAAGAACTTTAGATTAATTAAAGTTATGCATTAAAGTATAGTAGCTTAAGAACTATAGTTAAAGAGAGAAAAGAAAATATAGTTAGGTTAGAGAAAGATAGTAGTAAAGAAGTATATTTATTTTATAATAGCTTTTAAAGAAGATAGGTATACTTATATATTGATTAATGATTTTTAATTTTATAACCTAATAAGTATACTATAAGTAAAATAATATAATGCTTTGTTTTTCTACCTATTCTAGAACTAAAGAGTCTTGTTATAGTATTAATTAAGAAATAAGCCTAAAACAAGAGGTACATAAAGTCTACTAAAATAAAATTAAAAATTAAAAATAATAAGTCTTCTTCTACTAATATTCTAATAAATAGAAAGATAATAAATTTAGTATAAAGAATATAAGCGAAAGTAGTGTATGAAAGCTTAAGCTAAAAGTTGCAGTAAACTAGTATAGGTAGCTTTAGAGAAATGTAAAAATATAAGCAAATATATATTTTAAATTAATAGCCAAATAATGTAATAATGTAGAGTATTATAAAATTAAATAGTATAGAAAATAGCTTTATAGTAGAGTAGGAAAATCTACTTATTTATAATTAATAGAGGTAAGTAATTAGAAAAGACTATATAGTGCCTAGATTAAGTTTAATTATATACTAAAAGCAGGAAAAAGTTCTAGAAATAGCTTTTTCCTAGTTTACCTAGTAGTTTAAAAGCATATAGTAAAATATATAAAGTTATTACTATATTAGTATTAAATTTTTATATTTATATTAAAGATTTATAAGAAAAGTATTTTTATACTATTAGAAAATAAGTAGCGTTTTTATAAAAAAAATAAGTTTTATAACTAAATTAAGTATCTTATTATAGATAAGAAAGAATATAATTTATATAGTATATTAGATACTATATAGAGTAGATATTTAGTAGATAGATAAGAGTTAAAGTTTATTATAAATCTGCTAGCTAGATAGCTACTTAGAGTAGTAGATAATAAATATATTATCTAGTTATATTCAGCTTAGAAGATAAATTATATAAGAATCTATCTTATTCTTTCTTTCTAAGAGAGTATAGATACTTAGTCTAAAAATAGTCTTTTCTCTTAATTACTAGAAATAGTCTATAATATAGTAAATTAAGTTATAGAAGAAAAATATTTAGAATAATTAAAATTTATATTAGTAGACTATTATTCTTCTATGCTTATTATTAAATATCTATAGAGATAGATAATAAAGAGTATACTATATTAGTTTTCTATTTAAACTTATTAGTTTCTATCTTTTCTTTATAACTAAGCTATATAATATATAATTTTTACTAAGTAATATCTTTATATCTTGAAAGTAACTAAAGACTCTTAGATATTTAATAAAGATTACTTTTATTACTAGTAGATTTTCTTCTTAAAGAATAACTTTTTAGTATTCTAGGAATTAAAAAGTATATTATAAGAACTTGTCTTATTACTCAACTAAATAGCTCTTATACTATATAAGCCTCCGAGTAATAAGATAATAAACTTTTTACACTATCTTTAAATTAAATAATATTTATTTTTTAAGTTCTAGTAGTATTAAGTACAATTCTTTATCTAAATTCTATATCTATTAGTAAAATTACTAGAATTATCTTTCTTATTCTTCTATAAACTAAATCTCTCTTTAAATAATATAAAGTAATAAGAAGTTAGACTTTTAAGTATAACTTAACTTTAATAGTTATAATAGTAAGTGTAGATTAAAGCTAGTATCTTTATTATAACAACTATTAATATATAGAAGATCTAATCTATCTAGTATAAAAATATAACTAACTCTTTACTTTTAATAATAATTCTTCTTTTAAGTATAATTAGATTAAGATACTAAAACTTTTAAAACAGTCTAAGTACTAAAATTTACTTTTAGTGAAGTCTTTATACAAAATAAATTTATAAAAGGTAACGAGTAGGTTTATATATTAATTAAAATATATAGATAGCTTTTATATCTTCTATTTCTACTCTATACAGCTACAATAATAATAAAAAAGCTTTAGTTTTGTTTATTATAAAGATAAAGTACTGAAATAAAACTTATTACGCTACGTAGTACTAGATTTTAATAGCATTTCTACTACATTTTCTATTTACTTCTATAGCTAATGAATTAGTATTTGTTTACTATTACACTATACTTTGTTTTTTACTCTCTCTACTCTAATCTTTCTATTATTACTATAAGTATTTCTACGCTAGAACGCTTATATCTATATATAACTTTAGAAATAACTAACCTTTAATTAATTTATAGTAAATAGCTATAAAGTCTATCTAATAGTATTTAAAAGTTAACTTCTATTTTTTCTTTTAAGTTTAACAACAGAACTTACATAACTATTATATAAGTATAATAGTTTGAGTAAAACTTATAAAATAAGTTAGACTTACTATTAAACTTCTAGTTTATTATAAATCTAAGAGTAATATATTTATAGCAAGTTTTTAATTTTAGTTAAATGTCTTTAGTATTTCTACACTATATATACTTCTTTATAACTTACGCTAGAGCTATATAGTTTAGAGATAATTAGAAAAATATAATAATAGCTACTTCTAGTGAAGAATTAGTATACAAGTCTAGGTAAGCTACTATACTAGATTGTAGATTTAGAAAGATTATAATTAATATCTAATAGATTTTTAACTTCTTAAATATAATATAGATTTTAGATTCTACTTTTATAAGTATACATAGTAGATTTATCTTAGAATATATAGTATAGAGGTTATAAAGCTATTTATAAAAGCTACTATTTTTATACTTTAATCTTCTAAAAGAAGGCTATAGAAGCTAAGTTCCTTAGTAAATTATAGAAAAGAATTACTTAGAAAAGGAAAGTGTAAATATAATTATTTTTATTTTTAACTATAGAATATAGAATTATAGAAGTAAAAATAATATCTAACTTAATTAAGATATAAACTTAAATAAAAACGATGTTTAGAATTTAAATATAGTATTTATAATACTATATAGATAATAGCTCTATATTAATCTTAATTAAACTTTACTATTAATATCGAAATAAATAAAGATATATAGAATAGTAATAGGTAGATAAATTTAATAGCTTTAGTATATTAGAGCTTTGAACCTAGACTCTCTAGTCTAAGTAATAATAATCTATTTATATACGTCTATTTAATATAGCTCTTAAGCCTACTTAAGCTATATAAGTTCTTAGGCGCCTACTACTTTAGGTAGCTATCTAGCTAGCACTTTAAAAATATATTTATACTTATATCTACCTACTATATATCTATCTTACGTACTACTTTATATACTACTTTATATACTACTTTGTATACTTTATATTAATTCTATACTATAAAGATTATAATATATTATATGTATATATATACTAATATACTAAATATAGCTTTAAATTAAGTTACTTTATAGAGACACTATTTGTAGTAATAATATAATACTATTACTCTTAATATATATAATTACTCTACTATATAAATATCTATACTAATATAATATCTATGTAATATATAATATATATTTTAGTATTACTTAAGTAAAATAAAGGTAAATTTTAAGACTATTCTATACCTCTAGCTTCTCTACAAACTTAGCTTTAGCGCTTTTTAGCTTTTTACTTTCTTTATCTACTCTTATATATAATAAGTCTAGTTAATATATTTACTTTACTATAAAGATATTCTCTATACTATCTGTATTGTTTTTATTCTATTAGCTTACGCTGTATAGCTATATATATATATATATACTATATACCTACTTTATTTCTTATATTCTTAAAAAGATATATAAATAGTTTAAGTACTACTTCTAAATTTAGCTTTAACGCGCTAGTTATAGTCTTATTCTTTTTACTAACTCTAGTAGCTTTTTTATACACTATTATCTTCTTATTAGTAGACTTAAAGTCTACTTTATTTATTACTTTACTTAGATATACTTTTAATACTACTTAATTCTAGCTATATATATATATATATATATATATATACTATAAGACTACTTCCTAGTTATAACTAGGCTAAATATAGAAGAGAGTATTATTCTATTATACTTATAGCTTATTTAATACTTTAAAATATGTAGAAATTTTTATAGATATTTATAAATACTTTTCTTTCTTTAAAGTTCTTATAAATAATATATACTTATTTACTACTACTCTATATAAACTAAACTACTTCTTAAACTCTTTCTTCTACTTTAGCTCTTTAGCTACTACGCCTTAGATAATAACTTTAATTAAGTTAAAATATCTACTAGATTCTAGCTACTTAACTTATACTTACTATAACTATACTTTCTATGCTATCTATAGCTACTATAGTTACGCTAACTATCTATTCTTTAGTATATAAAGCTTCTAAATATAGAAAAGAAACTACTTTTTAATAAGGTAATTATGCTTTATCTACTTTAATAAATAAGATAGTTTTTTTAGAAAATTAATATTTATACTAATAAGAGGTGACTTTAATATATTATAATCTTAATTATCTTAACGTTACTATCTTTATAGATTATCTTATTTTTATCTTAGTATTTTCTATTTAAAGTTTATTAGAAAGCGAAAAGTTATAATAACTTAGTATAGTTATAATTCTAATATAGTTATTTGCATGTACTATAGTATATACTTAGATCTAAAAATTTTAGTGTCTTATAAGTAGAATAGCTACCTAGTAATAGATATAATAAGATAAATCTTCTATAAAGTAGAGACTATCATTATAAAAATAAACATCTTCTCTAGAGACCTACGTCTATCTTAATAGAATAAGAATATTAAGCTCTTTTAGACTTATATAACTTCTACTTAGATTCTTATTATTAAGACTATAAATATAATATAAGTAGTACGTATTAATCTTGCTAATAAATTTCTCTATACCTTTTAGAAGCTTAGATTATTTACGCTAGATAAGAAATAGCTAAAGAAGTAGCTTAACTATAACTATAAGTAGCTTAGCCTCTTTACTATTATAAAGAGAAATCTATTAAGTGTATAGAGTATATTAATATAACTAAATAGATAACTTTTAATACTTCTACTTTAAGATATTTATATACTTTAACTACTATATAGAAAGCTAGAAGCTTACTACGCTAAAAGAGTTTTTAAATCTATTTTTGTAACTAAGAGAAGTTAATTTAGATAATAGAAATAGAAAAAGAATTAAGTATACATACTTATAGACGTTCTAAAGTAAAAATAGTAATATAGAACTTTAACCGATATAATAAGATAGATAAAAAGCTAGATGCTGGAATTAAAGATTTTACTAGATTTACTTTAACTACGTAAGCTTCTACTAAGATTATTACGCGTACTAAGTCTACTTTAATAGATATTTGAAAAGCTAGGTTCTTAGTGCCTATTCCTATTAGCTAGGCTAGATAGGTAATTTTACATAATATTTTATATTAAAATATTAAAATATGTATAAAAGTAAACCTAACTATTGTAATAGTTAAGTAATTAATATAGATAATTTATAAGGTAAGAGGGAGTTGAAACTTATATAGAATGCTTAAATCTAGAATAATTTTTTAGTATAGATTGTATTAGTATTAATAAAATTGTCAAATAAGCATCTAATAAAACTTAAGACTTTACTTATTTATATAAGAGGAGACATTATAGTATAAAGAAGAAAACTCTAAGCTTAAAATAGTTAATAGTAATAATTAATCTAAGGTTAAGTATCTACTTTTATAAGAAGCTTACTTTTTCTTTAAAATAATATAAGAACTTATTTAAGTATTATACTATTTAATAGAAATCTTATATATAAAGTAATAATAAATACTTTAGTCTTTATACCTAGTATCTAATATAGTATTCTAAAAATTAAAATTTCTTTCTAAATACTTTTAAAAAATAATACTTTTCTTGTAATATTATTATTCTTTTTTTGTAATTAGTAATATACTTAATACTATAAGCTTTTTATCTTATTTCTAGAAGATAAAGCTAAAAAGTAGTATTTTTAATAAGAGCTTAAAAGTAAGCCTTAAATAGAAGCGATATTAACTAAAAATCTAAAATATATAGAATAATTATTATATAACTTTATAAGCTTCTTAAACTATAGAAATAACTAAAATTAAAAGATATAATTATAATAGTATTTAGAAATTGTATTAGTTAAACTTAAATTAACTTAAATTATTTCTTTCTTTCTCTTTAACACTATATTATATAGAATACTAAGTAAGTACTAAAAGGTGTTAAAGTTTTTACTTTTGCTAACTTAGAAGCTCTAACGTTTATATTTCTACATTTCTTAGCTACTATATACTAGTAGCTTAAAAAGCTTCTATATACCTTAAGAAAACTAAACTAAGCTTACTATAGGTATTAAGTAGTAATACCTCTTAGCTAGAAAGAATAATAATATAGCTTTTGTAGACTAAAGTCTATTATTAAAAGTTTAGTTTTAATATATTTAAGCTTTAGCTTAGAATGTATAATTTCTAATATTAAGAATAAAGTAATTAGAGTTCTTAGATTTAAAATAAAGTTTATAAGCATATAAGTAAATTAGTAGATTTTCTCTATCTTTATTAGTATTAAGAAGTTTTACTTTAGATTACTTATTAAGCTGATCTAGTCTCTAAGCTATATAATAAATAACTAAAATAGATATATAATTCTTTAGTATTCAAGAATAAGACAAATTGTTATATCTATATATATAATACTTTAGAGCTAGCTAAAAGATTATTATACTTTTATATGTCTTATAGATACTATTATTTAAATTAATTCTTTTAAAACTCTAGATTTTTCTATATTATATTATTTTTAGTTATAAAATCTAACTAATTCTACTTTTCTAAAGCTAAAAGTTCTTAGTATAGCTCTAATAACTAAAGCTAAAAACTATTATAAGACTATAATCTTTCTAGTACACTTTTGTATAATAGTAGTTACTAGAACCTTTAATTCTACTAGCTAGTAGATATAGAATTATTGTAAATGTAAGATTTCTAATTATTTATTATATTTATTAAGTTATAATATAATCTATAGTATATATCTTAGGCAAGAGATTCTAAAGTTAAACGAAGAAAATAAATAGAAATCTTATATTTACTACTAATTTT
>Ga0265797_10009731_pt1 | contig 12380 bp, 11 predicted proteins | sample P2T30metagenome_FD_192433 | JGI IMG/M metagenome (GOLD analysis project Ga0265797, IMG submission 192433) | Plant litter microbial communities from East Loma Ridge, Irvine, California - P2 T30 | ecosystem: Environmental > Terrestrial > Plant litter > Unclassified | place: USA: California... | reverse complement strand
AAATCCCAACTCTCACGCTGGAATGACTTTCGACGAGCGATTCATGAGAAGTACATTACACAACAAGCAGATCAAAAGCCGACCAAGCCATCTTACTACAGTAGCCCTGTCACCATGGCGGATATCATGGTGGGATATGTGCCATCCATTCTCTTCGCCGTATGCGACCATCTGTACAAGGATGACCCGGACATTCAGGAAATGGTCGCATTTATGGTGCGCAATGCGTATCTGTTTGTCGTTGGATATCTTGCCTACGCGGAATTCCGCTTGCCAACATTTCCATACTCCAAATTTGTAGCATACGCACACAGCATTGGATCTGTATCCTACAATGTGTGGCAGAAAGCGGTAGCCGACTTCCTGGGAAAGCAGCAAACCGACCACTTCATCATAGGCCGAGCGTTGTACGCCACCCTCGTCGGAATCGCGGTTTATTTCCTCCTTTTCGCCGGACGAAGGACCCGCGAAGTTGTTCACCACGAAGAAGATGAGAGCGAGTTAAGCGAGGTTGAAGACATGTCTGAGACCCAGGATCTGTCACCCGGAGCGCCTGCTATCGTGCCGCACCGGAAAGAGACATTGATCCGTTGTTGCATCGGCTTCATTGTTGTGATAACTGTCATCTGGCTTAGTGTCTACGTCCAGGACTTGGCTGTTATCCTGGCCAGTGTGCCAGCGGTACACGCTCTTTCCATCTATGACGAAGAGGCGCGCAACACCATCTTCACCATATTGGACCTCGTGGTTTGCGGCTCATACCGATCCATCATCGCCGCGCGAACCTGGATACGATACTACGCTGCGGTTGCAGTAGTAGTATACGTCCTCATCCATATAGACCAGCTATCTTTGTGCGCTGATAGGCTTTTCAGAGGCGGCGTTGCCCCACCCTTCAGTCATTTCGCTGTCGTGCTCAAGCTTGTGGGTGTCTCCTATGTCGACTCCCTCGTGCACGGCATCATCGAAGTCTCTCGAATCTGCATAGCGAAACTCCGGGTTGTAAAAGCTTGGGCTCGGTACAAGTTCTGGCTCATCGTCAGAGGTCGCGCTGTCTTCCCGTGGCACCCACAGACTGTCGGCGAATGTTTTCGCTGGGTGCTTGCGACAATATTACTCGGTCCCCGGACAGTATATGGGTTGCTACCAGTATGGGTTGGCCCAGTCGTTGGGTTGTTCGCGCTCTGGGCATTGACTTATGCATTCATACCATTGTTCCAGTCTCTTTTCACGGCGATCTGGCACACCATACAACCTTGGACTGAGAGGACGTCGGATGCAGCTGCTCACACAGTTAAGGAGTTTACTGCTAGCACTGCGTCTAGCCCAGCCCCGGTTAAGGGGTCGACTTCATGGACTGCTGTAACCACGACAGCTTTACGGAATTGGGTCACGCCTTCTCGCAAACTCACTTCAACTTCGCGGGAACGCGCAACGAGCTCTTATGTGTACGCTGCTACCTCGACGGAGAGGGCTACGAGCTCTCGTATACACACCACCCTCTCGCCGGCATGGGCGACCAAGTCCGTTAGGAACGCCACCTCCAGTTTCATTACAGCCACCCAGAAAACGACTTCTTCAGCATTCGAAAAGATCTCGATGAACCTGAGCTTGTTGTACAGGGCACAAATCAAGCCGGTTGTATCTTCCGTGGGTACACGCTGCCTCAGCAACTGGTGCCAAGGCCTAGCTTACCACTGGGTATGGCGCGCGACGACTATCGTCGCTGTCGCCGCTGTCTGTACCGTAGGCTGGATTATGGCCGCTCACGCATATCCCGCGCACAAGGTCCGGTCGTCATTCACATTCGCAGCTAGTTTCATGATCATGTACGTCCTGGGCACAAACGGGGTTCTGGCTTGCACCCAGGACTACGGCATTATCTTTGCGACAGTTCTTGTCATACTCCTACTTCTAGCCTACTGGCGGCCGGATTCGATCGTGGCTCGAGATATGCTCAATGAACCGCTCCCTGACCTGCCGGACGAAGTCGTGGCTCACGGCTCTGCGCCACTAAGCCCTGCCGCAGCACAAATTCCCATCCCTACCAATGACGACGGAGAGTCAGAGCTAAGAAACCCCTTGATTGGAGAACCTGATACTCCCAACCAGCCTCCAGACACACAACCGGAGCAAGCGCCTCAGCCACCCAGCAACAGTCAAGCAGTTGATCTTTTGGACGAGGATTTGTCAGGGCTTCCAGATGAGGTAGATGCGTTGCGCACTCAACAACAGGCTTCGCCTGTACAGACTCCCGTGGGAACGCCGACACGGGAGCAATCGATTGAGACTCCGGATCAGGCTCAGGCTCATACTGAGACGCCCACCGTAGATGCATGGACACAGACAAACGCATCTCTTCCCTGGCCACAGCGCTGGATGACTTGGCTCTTCGACAGTGAAGCGGCGCGCACAGCTAGAGAAAATGCTATTGAGGCCGCCAGGGCTGCTGCTGAGCAGGAGCACAAGGACTTCCTAGAGCAATCCGGCCTGGGGAGCGGTGCAGAACACGAGGAGCCACAATCGTCAAACGACGCCAGCGAAAGTCCAGCTGCTGATTCTTCGGTGATATCTCAGCCTACAGAGACTGAGCAACAGCACCGGGCTACTGTTGAGACTGAGGAACCCGAGGAAGCAATGGCAGCTATCTTGTCAGAGACGACGACTGAAGCTATTCCAGACCCTGCGGCTCAGGTACCAGCGATACCGGTGGTTGCTGATACATCGGCATCTGTGCGTACCCTCACGCCAGCTGCCATGTTCAAACGTACTCCTCTGTTCGAGCCTGCTCCTCCAGCAACGACCACACCTACGACCACAGCGTCTCTCCCACCAGTAGCTCCTGCTTCCCCTACTCCGTCAGGCACGACTGCTCCCTCAACTATCGCTACTCCTGCGATACCAGCCATTTCTTCCGGTTCTCTGATTGTACCCACTCCCGTCACTACGCCTACTGATGTACCGAAGACTGCCACAGACACTACTGAGGCTCCGTCAATGCTAGATATCACGTTTGATCTTCCTACCATCATAGTTAACGCACCAGAATCTGAGACGCAAGGAGGATATACGCCCATGACATTTGTTCCTATTGAAATGACGGAACTAGCTACACCCGCCAAGCACACGCCTCTCAAAGACCCTCCTTCAGAGCCTATCGATGCACCAGATCACCAAGCTCCAGCCGCTGGTTCATTGCAAGCTCAAAGAGAGGGCGATGGGCAAGACGATGGGCAAGATGGTGTGCAGGAAAGTGACGAAGAAGAAGAAGAAGAAGACGAAGGCGAAGAAGAGTTCGATTTCGGTGGGAGTCCAACAATAGGCACATCAGCTCCGTTACAGTCGGCGAGTCCTATAGATGCAGAGATTGCTGCAGCACTTGAGAGGCACCGCGAGGAGGTGCAAAGAGAGGCTGAGGAGAAGAAAGCTTTGAATTCCACGAAGGTTGCTTCTGGTGGAGCACCCGCGCCTGGCGACGGCGATGACAACGACAATGGCAACGCTGATGGTAAAGATGACAATGATTTGGGCAACACGCTGATACCCGCCGCCCCAAAGCATGCCACCCCTGAACCCGACAATGAACCTTCTTCGCCAAAAGATGCGCCAATGGTAGGCATGGAAAACGACGCTCCAGCAGCTACGCCCACCACTAATGCCAATGCAACTGTCCCCGACTTACTCTCGCAACCAGCTCCCGGCACGGCAAATAGTCGTTCTTGGGCCCCTTTCAGCTCGCTTCCTTCCAGCAGGACTGAGCCGCCCATGTTCACAGAAGAGGAACTTAAGACGCAATTCGCCCTTCCTGCCATCTACAACCGGCCTGCCGCTCGACCCGAAGACCCAAAGCATCCAGACTCTTTAGAACAGTGGCGTAACAGGCTGCTAGGCGGTCCTAGTATGTTGACGATCATGAGACGAGAGCGTGAAGTTGCGGCTCGAAGGGCTGGTGGCGATGGTGGAGATTCGCCGTCTGGCCCTGGTGGTCCTTTCGGTGGAGATGGCGGCGGCGGTAGTGGACATGGAGGTGGGAGTGGTAGTCCACCCGCTCCTTTCGGCCCACCGAGCGACGGTGGAGGCGCAAACCCTCCATCGCCATCGGGTTCAGCTGGCTCAGGACCTATGGAGGGGATCGACGAGTCGTCTTCCAGCGATGACGAGCATCACGGTGAGAACGATCCCAATGGTCATGGCAACAATGACAGTCAGACTTTGAACAACCAAGCTGACACCAACGATCAGATGGATGATGGTAACGACGGTAATGAGGGCGATGGTCGCGAGGATGGCGATTCATCCGCACAGCCTGGAGCTTCCAATCTCGCTGACATTCCCGTGACTACGACCGCGGCTCTTGATACTACTGTCACGGCCGACGGCGATGGGGACGTTGACATGTCCGACCTATTCAATGTCGATTTCGACGATACCAATTTGGACAACATCAATATGGACAACATCAACATGGACGATATCAATATGGACAACATCAACCTGGATAACATCAACTTGGACGACATCGATTTCGACAAGATCGCTAACCCTGGCTTCGATAATGAGCAAACGCCAACCACCACCACTGATAACATGAGGAAACAGCTGGTGCCTCTCGAGGGACTAGAACAACATAGCGAAATACCAACAAGTCTGTATCTGTCTCCTGAGGATGAGCAATACGGTGAAATGGCAGAACAAAATATATTCGCTGATATTGATGCGTATGAGGCGCAGAATGGGCCTATCAAGACTTCTCCTCCCATATCTGAACCTCAACAGTACCCGACAGATGGGGAAAGTTTCGGTGATATTCTCGGAAACGCCGGCGATGAATATTCTCTGCCGACCCAGCAACCATCGGTCATTGTTCCTGGGCCTCCTGAGGATGCGTCAGATGCGTTTGACCCATTCTCGAACGCGAACTGGGGCGCCGAATCTGGGGATGCTACGCAAGCTGAACAGGATGACAATGTGTCACATCAAGAGATCATTCGTGACGATGCTGCAAAGGCATTTGGAGAAGATCAGGAGCTGGCACCAGATGATCAAGCTCCAACGCCACTAACCCACGGAGAGGACTTCGACCTTGACGACTACGGAGTTGTTGAAGACCATGAGGAACTCATCGCCGGGCTTTCGAATGTCAATCTCGACATTGATCAGTCTGACAACACTGACAAGGCACAAGTCTCGCCAGATTCGGGGACTCAACGAGTATGGGACAGTGACTTCAACAAAGCTGCGGACATCACTGAGCATGAATACAAACACCCAGATGAGTTCACAAGTATCAGACCGAGAACACGCTTAATACAACTTAAGGAGGACCACAGGATCGTGGAGAACCCCGAACATGCGGAATACCGATCAGCCGGCATGAAGTCGCTAGACGAACTGACCGGGCGACAAGGTCAGGTCTTCCGGGAAGTTCCCATGGACACATACGAAATGCGAGGAGAAAGTCACGACGACTACAAGGATGCACAAGAGCTTATGTCATGGTTTGATCCAGATGCTGAAGGTGCCGAACCTCGAGGTGATCCTTCGCCGGCTGGTTCTGACGACGGTAGCGAGTTGTCTGGCGAAATCGATGACGATGAACTGGATGCGCTTGCCAAGGAAGTGGAAAAGGATCAGTTAGATGTACTCAACAAAGCGTCCAAGAGAACAGCTCGAGACCTTTCTGATGACTCAGATTCAGAAGCATCGGAAAAGATTTCAGATGGTCCAGCAACTCCCCAGAAGGAGAGTTCAGGTGCACGAGCTGGTACTCCGAAGAAGGGCCGCTTCAGAGGTCCAGTCTCATTTGATACTGAGGAAGAAGCTCGTTTCGAGAAGAACGATGTGGAAAAGGTCTTGGACCTTCCGGTATTCCAGAAACTGAAGGATGCCAACACCACATCGACAACCCCATCGCCGGCGCAACCATCTCCGGTCGCTAGTTCTGGTCTTCCGACTCGTCCGACTACACAAAGCACACTCAGCGCGCCGTCGATGTCAAGCTCGAATCTTACTTCCCCATTTTCGTATGACAGGCCGCCACCGCCTTCACCACTAGCAGGTGGTTTCGCACCGGGAGGTTACGCACGCTCGTATAACCCAGTCACTTTGCATGAGAGGAACAGCACGTCTCCTTATGCAGGTATACCGACTCTCGGCAACCCTGGTACACCACGCGGTCAAAGTGGTAATGCAACACCGCCTCCTCGGAGTCCAAGCTACCCAGCCATGAAGCTGCCCGACACTGCACTATCGAACGCAAGAAGCTTGCTCAAACCGACATCCGCCCGCCATCGTGCACAGTCTACAGCAGGCACAGCGCTGACAAACTCTCCGGTCGCCTCGCCCACGTACATGCCCATGCAGCCTTCGGCGGGCATGAAATCAAATAATTCATCGGCTGCTCCGCCAGCTTACGACCCGACACAGCCTGCGGCCGGATACAATCCGAAAACAGCGTCAAATTTTCGGGCCCAGTTGCTACCCCTTTCTGGGTTGAGTGTACCACAGAAGCCATTGCCACAGCTCAGTGCGACAACACATCCGGTTAGGCCCGTAGCCCAAGATGAAGATGCGGCTGGAGATAAGCCCTCGCAAACTCCAGGAGGCGATGACAACAACGACTACAACAGCGATGATGACAGTATTTACGGTCACGACTAGGAGAAGCCCCAGCAATCGGATCAGCAACAATAATCTGGCAATGCTGCGCAAACGAGTTCCCCAGCTTCTGAAGCTCCCACTGCAGTCGTGAACAACGAGCCTGTCGTCGACGATGAAGACGCCAGTACGGGTGGTTGTAGCCCGCCTATGGACAAGGAGAGCCCGTCATGAACCTCCATTGGGAGCATGGTTGATGTGGCGTTCAGGCCACAGGAAACAAAGCGCAGACCTCAACGCCATGTTTGCGTCGTACCTGGTGACCAAATGGACCCACTTTAGCGACCCACGCCTATCCCAGCACCAAAATATGAAGTATCGGCCTGATCTCCATCATGTACGCGTTTCTGTCGCAGGGTCTTTGCCGCGACTATTGCTTGTAGCAATTAGCAATGGGGTCGAGCGGGTATACCCCACGAAGTCTAGTTCTGGGTGGAACCGCCGGTGGAGTCTCGGGGTCTAGACTAGAGAAGGTGTATGGTACGTGCGTATCAAGACGCGCGAGCCAACACACGTTGATTCAGAGGCTGTGGAGCTTTTCCAAACGTTTCTCAATAATCTTGAGGATCAGAGAGTCGTGTTTCGGACGGCAAAGGGGTGGATAGCGAGAGTGATTAGGAAAGAGGGTGTGTGACCATGTTCTCATCAACTCCAGACCATTCAAAGGTGTTGCCTTACTTAGCTTAACAATTTCTATTTGCATAGCTACTATCCTTCGAACCCGTGCGCTACTATATGGCGGCTATGTTCGCGTCTCAACTGCCTGTGCTGGTAATGTGTTGGCTGGTTGTAAAATCATGGCTCAGCCCCACAGTTCCACCATGCCATCGCTGTCATTCGTCGGAACTTCTCAACCGACCACGACTTTGCGCATCACACGCCGATACTCATATTCGTGCCGATGGTAGTATCCCTTGTTCTGCTCCAAGAATTCATGTGGTGCGGCTGAAAATTGCTGTTGAGACAGAGAGACCCGCCTCATCTACCATCCTTTACCATGACGCCCTCTACGATCGACTTCAAATGACCGGGTCTTTCATGCTTGTGGTGTCTCCTCTGCGGAAGGTCTTGGTAGATGGGATGTCATGTGTCGCAGAAATTGGGAATGGCCCGCTGCTCGCTCTGCGTTATTGCAGTACGGGTGGATGATCTGGATGATAGTCAAAGGATGGTAATGCACACCAATGTGGACTAACTAGCAAAAAGATATATAGCTCTCACTGCAGGTCTATCTGCATCTGAAAAGAACACCCCAACATCCACACCACAAGTCACCAAGATGAAGTTCACCTTCGCCCTCACCGCTCTCTTCACCACCGCAACCCTCGCCGCCCCTCCCCTGTACGACGTCCCTACCCCAAGCGGCGCCATGCCGAGAGGCTCCCTAAAAGATCTCCCACCCAGCCCTTGCTTCTGGTGCGGTGTCAGATACATGGAATGCATGGACGTACGTACCTTCTCTCCCCGTCAACTTTCCCACACACTTGTAGATCGCCAACCCAACCCCCAACAGAAATACGTGGACAGCTACAACTACTACTTGGACAGGCCAACCAATATCACTCAGTTCTACGAGAGTCAGTGGAAATGCGTGGACTTGATGGAGAACCATTATGGTCCGTGTGTTCGGCGTCAGTGCAAGGTGACTTTTGGGAAGTTCGGGGAGCCGCATTGGCATCATCATGCGTAGGGGCATGGGAAGGCTGGTCGGAGAACGAGAGGGTATCGGGCATCTATTCGCGAATTGTTCTGGATGTCTTGGGGGGTACTCCAGATGTGTAACGGCTGGGTTTGGCAGGATGCACGATAGCCTAAAGGGATTGTCTCTCCCGCGATTAGATCTCGAGGATTAGACGCATCGATTTCATCATCCATTGACAATGAAATCTCCATCAGAGTGCAGTGTACAATGGTACTAAATGCCGATCCACTTCGTCGTCACGAGAGCAGCGTCCCTGTGATACAAATGGGGTCCTCGAAAGCGAAACTCTGGCACCAACGGTAACTAGCATACGAGATGAACAACGACCGGCATTGATAACTGTTGAGACGAGACTTCTAGTTCCGCTCCACACCAATGATGTATGCTCCACGGCGAGTTCTTGTTGAGCACCAATGACGCTACCACTACGTGTGAGTGCCAATACGGATACTCCAGCATGTTCGCCCAGGATCACAGCATATATAATGCGTGCATACTCACAAATCTAATTGCCGTCTTCTTTTCCTTCAACCCAACACCAACACTACCACCCGGCCCATCTTCAGACCCTCCACAAGACCCATCTACCACACCTGTGTCAACATGAAGATCACCACCATCATCATCGCAGCACTCAGCACCGCAGCTCTCGCCTCAGAAAGCCAATTCGAATTCTCGCACCAGTGCTCCACCTGCACTCAGATGTGGAATGAATGCATGGCCGTAAGTCCTCCACTTCCAACACAAACTTACCCAGTTGCTGACATAACCCACAGGATCGTTGCCCTTCGTTCGAACTCAACGAAGAATGCTCGTTCCAGTGCCAAACTTGGCTGTGCAATTCAGGCACAATTGGCGAATGGTGTGAAATCTGGTGTGGCAACTACTACTTCTTGAACTGTCATGGATGGAGTGAGAAACCCAAGTTCCCACCACCCGACCTGCGCATTGATGGGCCATGATCGTCCAACCATTACGGGAGATTGAGACCATGTCGGTGGGGGGAAGCGGAAAACTGAATGGGGTGAAGTACTTTCGCAACGCTTTGCGCTGACAGTCTCATGGTATATGGAAGCGCTAGACTGGCTGTGACGACGATGCGCTTTGATGGCTGGTCAAGCAGAAGACGTGAGACTTTAGCTGCGTTTCACCGAGCAAATTGTATTCCTGGCTATGGATATGTTTCAGTCTTACTCTCTCCATCGGCTTGTAGGGTAATGATACTGCTTTTCTCTAACCAAGAAGCTCTTGCTGTCCATGCACAAAACCACCACTATCTTGGAACTCAGAGATTCCGTTACTGACAACGCCTTCACCAATACCTGTGGCCTATCTCAGATTAGAGAAATTGGCTGGGCACAGACCTTTGACTCTCGGCTTTGCGGCAACTCCAGCAGCTGCGAAGTAGCTGCCGCTCCCTCACCGCGCGTTATCTAGGTATCTCTCACTCACCGCAGGTCGCCGCTCCCTCACCGCGAGTTGCGCAGCTACCCATCTAGGTACCTAGAGCTCCGCTTCTCCATGCTCTCCCCATGGATATATAATCCCGCCCGTTCTCCCTCCCTCCTCTTCTCTCCTCCACCAACAATCAAACACTCAAAACACTCAACGTCCACCTCATCACAAAACAAACTCCATCAATCACAACAACTCCATCAACATCAACCCACTCCCAAGCATGAAGCTCTCCATCCTCATTCTGGCAGCTGCCTCCGCCCTCGTCCTCGCCGGCCCCGAGAAGAAGGAAGAATCCGTTCTCTGCAAGAAGTGCTACATCTACAGCCTTGAGCACTGCGAGAAAGTAAGTTGTCACAGCCCCGAGCCCATATTCTTTAGTGTTCAGCTCAGAAACTAACCTCAATAGGACGTCTGCAAGGACAAACTCGACGACCGCAAGCTCCTAACCTTTGAATGGAGCAAGTGCATGAATAAGTGTGACCACGACGATACCTGCAAGCACGTACCTGCAGGCGAGACGGTTGCTTGCGGCAATGAGTGCTCCCAAGGTGCTGTCTGCTCCACTACCTAGGTACCTATGCCGTTTGAGATATCTATCTCGGGTATCACGGTGGTGGATGAACATCAGTGAGATATGCAAGGCCACGGGTAGCATGGAGGCTGGGATGAGAACTTGTCTTGGCTGAATGCCTGTCATCATTGCGAATATGGGAAACTGAACATGGACGGGACTTGGTGGCTTGATACATCCTTGGTAACTTCACCTAAAGATGAATGTCAACTGCACACTTACGAATGCTGAATTCTTGGATGTGAATGTGAATGTACCTGAGCAAAAAGGACGCGTCTAGAACATCCTCTCCTCGCCTGACACTACCTTTCTGATGTTTCTCAACTGTGAAGATCTTCGCAGCGTTCGGACAAGCGCAATCAAGTCCTAGCTTTCTTCCCTTCATCTCTGTCTCTCATCTATCTGCAGTCAGCGCTGCTAATCTTCTGTCCGTAAGCGCCCATAGCTACGTCACTGACAGTCGAAAGTGAAGCTATTATTGCTGTGGTCAGCTGACGAGACCCACATGCAACTCGAAGTCCAGACAAGATTGAGATTGGAGGCCTCGAGAGTAACAACATGAGGAACGGCTGAGTTGGAGTTGTAGAGTATCCACGAGCTCGGGTGGGTTTCAATAACCCGAGTGAATGACGAAAGGTACGAACAGACCCGCCAGTGTTGGAATGCATCTTCTGATTGTAGCAAGATCGCCACCGATTCTTATATTGCTTTTAATGTCGTGTTTAACCGTTTACTAGGAGTCTACACAGTGAGATTCTCAGTTGTTGTGTTCATCTATATGTTACGTCATCCTTACATGTAGCCGTCCTTACGTGTAATTCCTTTTCCCTTACATGTAGTAATCCTTACATGTAGTTCTACATTCTTGAGTTCAACCTTACACGTTGTTGGAATATGCAGTTGGAATATGCGCTCATGCTTAACACAAGCATTAACGCCCCTGGCATAAACGTGCTTCGATCGCGTGAAGTGCCTCGCCCATGCGCCCATTCCACAACATCTTTCCACACACTAGTCCGTATCAACACCTACATTCTTTCATTACCATGTTAGCATATCGCTACCTAAAACACCACCCAAGGTGCATATAAACCCACGATGCGCTGCCCCAAGAACATCCCTTTCTCCATCCACCATCGACACAATCTCCTCAACCACACACCAAGCCAACTCGCACCAACTCCACCAACAATGAAGTACACCACCCCCCTCCTCCTCTTCATCGCGGCCCTCACCACCGCCAACCCCGTCACCTCCCCCTCCGCCAACGCCATCACTTCGGCCAACCCGCTCGTCGCCCGTGACCCCATCTGCGACAAGTGCAACAAGGAGTTCGAGGATTGCCAGAAGGTACACTCCCTCCTCTTCCCCATCTCTTCTAGCGTGAGTTGAACTAATCGTTATGTGTGGAAATAGACTTGGGTCTGTTGGATCAATCCAAGGATGTGTATCACAACTTGCCACAACGACGTTTGTCGTAATGACGCTGCGTGCAGGGACCACTGTGGATGGAAGTGCCCTTAGGCTGGGGTTTGTGGGTGTGAGAGGGTATTGGAGGGTGGGATTGAGGGAGGAAGGAGGAATGAGACTAAGGCTGGTTAGCGAGGATGGAGTCTGAGGGAGCGGGTTGTGGCGGAGAGTGATCCATATGTGTTGTTGTTGGGATATGTACACATCCTTACTAAAGTTATCAACCGTTGGCCCCTGACATAGATTCGCGTGAAAGGGCTCACCACCCATGCACCAATCTCACACTCTAACCCCACTGATCGTATCAAGCCTCCCATTCTTTCACTACCAACATTCGTGTACCACCACGCAGATCAGTACCCCATGTGATCCATGAAGGTGCTTCAACCCCTTCGGCTGCCTAACCTGACTCCTCCAGCCCTGCGTATATATAACCCCCCGATCCGCTGCTCCAAGAAACTCCCTCTCCCCATCCACCGTCAACCCAATCTCCCCAACAACAAACCACCCCCCACCCACCTC
>Ga0265797_10009730_pt1 | contig 12380 bp, 8 predicted proteins | sample P2T30metagenome_FD_192433 | JGI IMG/M metagenome (GOLD analysis project Ga0265797, IMG submission 192433) | Plant litter microbial communities from East Loma Ridge, Irvine, California - P2 T30 | ecosystem: Environmental > Terrestrial > Plant litter > Unclassified | place: USA: California... | reverse complement strand
TGAGCTTGTTGACCATGGTGACCAGGTAGTCGGTCGGCTCGATCTGGGCATAAAGGCCGCGTACGGTCTTGCCATCGATCTGGACGTCTTCAGCTTTCAGCGCCAACACGTCGCCGTAGGCACGGAATGGCGAATCGGGGAGAACGCCCCGGATGTGCTCCATCCACACGCGGGCGCCGTACTTGGCGCGATCGTAGGTGGTTGCCATTTCTTCGATCCATTGGCGATCGATGTTGCGGCCGTCAGTGGTTGCGCCTTCGATGGCGACGCGGAACCACTTCGAGCGAAACTTCTTAACGGTGGTGTCGGTTTTACCGGCCATGCTGGGTGTCCTCGATACGTGGGCGGCGATTGCCATTGCGATGGAGGCATGGTCGGCAGTGGCGAGGGCGGCGGCAACGAGCCGAGGTTGTAGGGCGCGGCGCTACAACGCCCGGCGGTAGGGCCTTACGCGCGCGGGCGGCAGCATCTGCGCCATGACTACTGCCACCGAAAACCCCATCCGCGATAACCGCCGCCAGGCCAAGTTCCTGTACTGGACCGGGTGGCGCGTTACCGATATCGCCGACTTCCTTGAAGAGAAGGAAAAGACCGTCCACGCCTGGAAGACCCGCGATGAGTGGGACAGGGCGGACAACGTGGAGCGGATCGGCGGGGCGCTGGAGGCGCGCCTGGTGCAGCTGATCCTCAAGGACGGGAAGAGCGGCGGTGATTTCAAGGAGATCGATCTGCTGCACCGCCAGCTCGAGCGGCAGGCACGCATCCAGCGCTTCCAGGGCGGCGGTACCGAAGCGGAGTTGAATCCGAACCTGGATGCGCGCAACGCGGGGCCGAAGAAGGCGCCGAAGCGCAATGAGTTCAGCGAGGAAGATATCGAGCTGCTGGAGGAAGCATTCAGGGATGGGTGCTTCGACTATCAGCTGGATTGGTACCGGGCGGGCAATGAACGCACCCGGATGATTCTGAAGAGTCGCCAGATCGGGGCGACGTTCTACTTTGCCCGGGAGGCGCTGCTCGATGCGCTGAAGACCGGGCGGACGCAGATTTTTCTGTCGGCCAGTAAGGCGCAGGCGCACCAGTTCAAGAATTACATGCAGGCGTTCGTCAACGAGGTGCTGGGCCGCCAGCTGACTGGCGACCCGATCGTGCTGTGGAACAACGCCGAGCTGCACTTCCTGGGCACCAACTACCGCACGGCCCAGGGGCGGTCGGGCAATTTCTACTTCGACGAATTCTTCTGGACCTTCAAATTCGAGGAGCTGAACAAGGTCGCGTCCGGTATGGCGCTGCACAAGAAGTGGCGCAAAACCTACTTCAGCACGCCGTCGAGCATGGGGCATGAGGCTTACAAGTGGTGGACGGGCTCGCGTCTGAACAAGGGCAAGCCGACCGCCCAGCACCTCAAGATCGATGTTTCCCATGATGCCCTGCAGATGGGGCGGCACTGTGAAGATGCGATCTGGCGGCAGATCGTGACCATCCTGGATGCCGATCAGCGCGGGTGCGATCTGTTCGACCTGGAGGAGCTGCGCCGGGAGTACGACGCGGAGGCATTCGCGAACCTGCTGATGTGCGAGTTCGTGGATGACGGGGCGTCGATCTTCCCCTTGCAGATGCTGCAGCCGTGCATGGTCGACAGCTGGGAGCTGTGGGATGTGGACTACAAGCCTTTTGCCCTGCGGCCGTTCGGTGATCGCCCGGTGTGGATCGGCTATGACCCGGCTGAAAACGGCGACAGCGCTGGCCTTGTGGTGGTCGCGCCGCCATCCGTGCCGGGTGGCGACTTCCGCGTGCTCGAGCGGCATCAGTTCCGCGGCATGGATTTCGCGGGGCAGGCCGAGGCGATTCGCCGGGTGACCCAGCGCTACTGGGTGACCTATATCGGTGTGGACGTGACCGGCATGGGCAGCGGCGTGGCTCAGCTGGTTAAGCAGTTCTTCCCGAGCCTGACCACCTTCAGCTATTCGCCGGAGGTCAAGACGCGCCTGGTGCTCAAGGCTTACGACGTGATCAAGAACGGGCGCCTGCAGTTCGATGCGGGCTGGACGGATCTCGCGGCGTCGCTGATGGCCATCCGCAAAACAGTCACGGCCAGCGGCCGGGCATTCACCTACACGGCAGGGCGCAGTGATGAGACAGGTCACGCTGACCTGGCCTGGGCGCTGTTTCACGCACTTCACAACGAGCCGCTCGAGGGGCAGACCGCTGCCAATACCGGGCGGATGGAGATTTTCGGATGACGACAGCAACAGCAATGGCAGGCGATATCGCCGGCGACCAGGTGGCCGGGCAGCAGGGCGCAATGGCCTTCACCTTCGGGGCGCCGGAGTCGGTGCTCAGCGCGCGGGAGATTTTCGATTACCTGGAGTGTTGGTTCAACGGGCGCTGGTATGAACCGCCGTTGTCGATCGATGGGCTCGCGCGATCGGTGAAGGCCAGCGTGCATCTGGATTCGGGGCTGCGCTTCAAGCGTAACCAGTTGAGCCGGACGTTTATTCCGCACCGCCTGCTGTCGCGGCAGGATTTCGAACAGATCGCCCAGGACTATCTGGCACTGGGCAATGCCTACCTCGAGCGGCGCCGTTCGGTGCTGAACACGACCATCACGCTGAAACCGCCTTTGGCCAAGTACATGCGGGTGGGCAAGGAAGGGAAGTACTACCAGGTGCAGGGCTGGAAGAACGAACACGAATTCGAGGCGGGCAGCGTGTTCCATCTGCGGGAGGTGGATCTGCACCAGGAGATATACGGGTTGCCTGAGTGGATCAGCGCGCTGCAGTCGGCGCTGCTGAACCAGTCGGCGACGCTGTTCCGGAGGAAGTACTTCGAGAACGGGTCACACGCTGGCTTCATTCTGTACATGACGGACGCCGCGCAGGCCGAGGGCGATATTGACGACCTGCGCACGGCGCTGAAGAATGCCAAGGGCCCAGGGAATTTCCGCAACCTGTTCGTGTACGCGCCGAACGGGAAGAAGGACGGCATCCAGCTGATCCCGGTGAGCGAGGTGGCGGCGAAGGACGAATTCAACTCGATCAAGGACCAGACCAAGGAGGACGTGCTGGCGGCGCTACGGGTCTATCCGAACCTGATCGGCATCGTGCCCAAGAACGCTGGCGGCTTCGGGTCGCCCAAGGAGGCGTTCGATGTGTGGGGCGCGCTTGAGTTGGAGCCGCTGCAGGAGCGGTTCCGGTTGATCAACGAGTGGGTGGGCGAAGAAGTGGTGCGCTTCAAGCCGCTGGACCCGTCGCAAAGCTGAGCCGCTACCGCATGAAGAAACCGCCCAATGTGGCGGTTTTTTTGTGCCTGGCTACAGGCCAGCGCAGAGGGCAGGGGAGAAGGTGCTGCACCCGGCGCGCGCAATCGTCCCCCCACCACGCCTGGCCGCTAAATGGGTCGCTTTTTCTGCACCGCTGCGGGCATCTCAGCGCGGCCGAGGCTGGGGGCTGGCTGCGTGTTTATGGATGTGGAAATACCTGCAGAACCCTGCAGCCATGCGCATTTTTTGAGAGCGCCCATCAGCCTCTTCAGGAGCGGTATCGCTGGGAGGTAATAACGGTCAGGTCACCAGCCCGAATCGCTGCAGCCCGCATAGTCAATGGGCTGCATTGATTACCTATGCAGGTAATTCGAGGTAAGCGGGAAGGTAATAAATATATAGGTCACTGATTTATAACGTCTTTTTGTTGGCGGTCGATTACGTCCCTATTGGGTAATGAGCTTACCTAAAAATTACCAAATTATTACCTTTAGCTAGATAGCGTAAATCCTTGATCTGACAGGGTTTCAGGCTTGATAGACGCTCTAATTACCAAAATTACCTATAAATGATGGCTGAACTGAAAATTAGGTTGACCATGGGCAGGGCGCCTTTTAAAGTGCCGCTCCCTTTCGTTCTTGGGAACGACTTGGGAACAAATTCAGGCTCACGCTCTGAGCGCGAGCCAGAGAAAATGCGGGTTACAGATGTGGTTGGACAGGCTGCGATGAGTTCGAGTCTCTCCGTCCGCACCATCTTTAGCGCCCCTCCCGTTTGCCACCTGCATCTAGGGTGACTTCTGCAACACCTCCCTCTAGAATGCATGCCCTTAAATGGGGCCGGTGAACGGCTGGCATATGTCTGTGCAACGAGGAATATCCATGCAAGTTTCTGTTGAAAGCACTTCCGCTCTCGAGCGCCGCATGAGCATTACTGTGCCGGCCGAGCGTATCGAGACTCAGGTCAACAAGCGTCTGCAGCAGACTGCCCAGAAAGCCAAGATTCCTGGTTTCCGTCCAGGCAAAGTGCCAATGAGCGTAATTCGTCAGCGTTTTGAAGCTGATGCGCGCCAGGAAGCCGTGGGTGACGTGATTCAGTCCTCCTTCTATGAAGCCATTGCCGAGCAGAAGCTCGCGCCTGCCGGCCAGCCATCGGTCGAGCCGAAAGTGCTGGAGAAGGGCAAGGACCTGGAATTCATCGCGACCTTCGAAGTGTTTCCGGAAATCACCATCGGTGGTCTGGAAGGCATCGCTATAGAGCGTCAGCAAGCTGATGTGGCTGATTCCGATGTCGATAACATGCTGGACATCCTGCGCAAGCAGAACACCCGTTTCGAAGCCGTTGAGCGTGCTGCGGAAAAAGACGACCAGCTGAATATTGATTTTGTCGGCAAGATCGACGGCGAAGCGTTTGCTGGCGGTTCCGCCACCGGCACTCAGCTGGTGCTGGGCTCAGGCCGTATGATTCCAGGCTTTGAAGACGCGCTGATCGGCGCCAAGGCCGGTGAAGAGCGCGTGATCAATCCGACTTTCCCCGAGGATTACCAGAACCTCGACCTGGCCGGCAAAACTGCCGAATTCACCGTCAAGGTGAATAGCGTCTCCGCGCCGCAGCTGCCGGAACTCAACGACGAGTTCTTCACCCTGTTCGGCATCAAGGAAGGCGGCCTGGAAGGTTTCCGCGCCGAGGTTCGCAAGAACATGGAGCGCGAGCTGCGCCAGGCTATCAAGTCCAAGATCAAGAATCAGGTGATGGACGGCCTGCTGGCTGCCAACCCGATCGAAGTGCCGAAAGCGCTGATCGCCAGCGAAGTCAACAATCTGCGCGTGCAGGCTGTTCAGCAGTTCGGTGGCAACATCAAGCCTGATCAACTGCCGGCCGAGCTGTTCGAAGAGCAAGCCAAGCGCCGTGTCTCCCTCGGCCTGATCGTTGCCGAAGTGGTCAAGCAGTTCGAGCTGAAGCCAGACGATGCACGCGTGCGTGAGCTGATCCAGGAAATGGCCTCGGCCTACCAGGAGCCAGAGCAGGTCGTGGCGTGGTACTACAAGAACGACCAGCAAATGAACGAAGTCCGTTCGGTTGTACTGGAAGAGCAAGTTGTAGATACTGTTTTGCAGAAGGCCAATGTGACTGACAAATCGGTCTCTTACGAAGAAGCAGTCAAGCCGGTAGAAGCTCCGCAAGCCGCCTGATTTCTTCACCTCGTTCGAGAACACCATAAGCCAGCCACAGTGCTGGCTTATGCGTATTCGAGACATGACTTTTATTAGGAGTGAGTGCTGGAAATGTCGCACAATCCTTTCATGCAGCAAATGTCCGATATTCAGGCCGCTGGCGGTCTGGTACCTATGGTTGTTGAGCAGTCCGCCCGTGGCGAGCGCTCTTACGATATCTACTCGCGCCTGCTGAAAGAGCGGGTGATCTTCCTGATCGGCCCGGTCGAAGACTACATGGCCAATCTGGTAGCTGCGCAACTGTTGTTCCTTGAAGCCGAGAATCCGGACAAGGACATTCACCTGTACATCAACTCGCCAGGCGGTTCGGTGACTGCCGGCATGTCGATCTACGACACCATGCAGTTCATCAAGCCCGACGTGTCGACCACCTGCATTGGCCAAGCCTGCAGCATGGGCGCGCTGTTGCTGGCGGGCGGCGCTGCTGGCAAGCGTTACTGCCTGCCGCATTCGCGGATGATGATTCACCAGCCGCTGGGCGGATTCCAAGGCCAGGCCTCGGATATCGAGATCCATGCGAAGGAAATCCTCTTCATTCGTGAGCGTTTGAATCAGGTTCTCGCCAATCACACCGGCCAACCGATTGAAGTGATTGCCCGTGACACCGACCGCGACCGCTTCATGAGCGGCGAGGAAGCTGTTAACTACGGCCTGATCGACAAGGTACACAGCCGTCGCGAACAAATCGGCTGATGAGCGAGGCGAGCTGATCGACAATGGTCGGTCAGCCGCACATCGGGCTTGAAAATGCCCCGGTTTGGCTCCATCTTGTGTTTTAAGCCTACGGTATTGGATTGATCGAATGACTGACACCCGCAACGGCGAGGACAACGGCAAGCTGCTTTATTGCTCCTTCTGCGGCAAAAGCCAGCATGAAGTGCGCAAATTGATTGCTGGCCCCTCGGTTTTTATCTGCGACGAGTGCGTCGACCTGTGCAATGACATCATCCGTGAGGAGGTGCAGGAAGCCCAGGCGGAGAGCAGCGCGCACAAACTGCCGGCTCCCAAGGAAATCAGCGCGATCCTCGATCAATACGTGATCGGTCAGGAGCGTGCGAAGAAGATTCTGGCAGTCGCGGTTTACAACCACTACAAGCGCCTCAACCAGCGCGAGAAGAAGGATGATGTAGAGCTCGGCAAGAGCAACATCCTGCTCCTCGGTCCGACAGGTTCGGGCAAAACGTTGCTGGCTGAAACCCTGGCGCGCTTGCTGAACGTTCCGTTCACCATCGCGGATGCCACAACCCTGACCGAAGCTGGCTACGTGGGTGAAGATGTCGAGAACATCATCCAGAAGCTGCTGCAGAAGTGCGATTACGATGTCGAGAAGGCCCAGATGGGCATTGTCTACATTGACGAAATCGACAAGATTTCCCGCAAGTCGGACAACCCGTCCATTACTCGAGACGTATCGGGTGAGGGCGTCCAGCAGGCACTGCTGAAGTTGATCGAGGGCACCGTTGCCTCCGTTCCGCCTCAGGGGGGCCGTAAGCATCCTCAGCAGGAATTTCTGCAGGTCGACACGCGCAACATCCTGTTCATCTGTGGCGGCGCTTTCGCAGGCATCGAGAAGGTGATTCAGGGGCGTTCTACCAAGGGCGGCATCGGTTTCAGTGCCGAAGTACGTACCAAGGATGTAAGCAAGAAAATTGGCGAGTCGTTGCGCGAAATCGAGCCTGATGACCTGGTCAAGTTCGGTCTGATTCCAGAGTTCGTTGGCCGTCTGCCGGTCATTGCGACGCTGGAAGAGCTTGATGAGGCTGCATTGGTGCAGATCCTCACTGAGCCGAAGAACGCCTTGACCAAGCAATACGGCAAGCTGTTCGAGATGGAAGGCGTTGATCTTGAATTCCGTCCAGATGCGCTCAAGGCTGTGGCGCTCAAGGCGCTGGAGCGCAAGACTGGGGCTCGCGGTCTGCGTTCGATTCTCGAAGGCGTTTTGCTCGACACCATGTATGACATTCCGTCGCAAACGGATGTCAGCAAGGTGGTCATTGATGAAAGCGTGATCAACGGCACTTCCAAGCCACTGTTGATCTACGAAAACAGTGAGGCGCCAGCCAAGGCTGCGCCTGACGCGTAACGCGTTTATCAGCTGATGAAAGCAAGGGGCCTGTGGGCCCCTTTGCTTTTGCCCTCGCGGCGCTTGTTTTTTCCTGGGGTAACCCCCATCTTAGAATCAAGGGTACTCCCACCGTTCACGGCCGCAAGGCCGCCGTAGAGCCAAAATCATGAAGACAACCATCGAATTGCCTCTCCTGCCTTTGCGCGATGTCGTGGTCTATCCGCACATGGTCATCCCGCTATTCGTGGGTCGCGAGAAATCCATCGAAGCACTCGAAGCCGCGATGAATGGGGAAAAGCAGATCCTGCTGCTGGCCCAGAAGAATCCCGCTGACGATGAACCTAATGAAGAAGGGCTCTACCGAGTCGGCACTGTGGCCACGGTGCTGCAGCTGCTGAAACTGCCTGATGGCACCGTAAAGGTGCTGGTTGAAGGCGAGCAGCGTGGTGAAATCGAGCAGTTCATCGAGGCTGACGGGCATAGCCGTGCCGAAGTCCAGTTGCTCGACGAAGTCGATGCGCCGGAACGCGAGTCCGAAGTCTTCACCCGCAGCCTGCTGAGCCAGTTCGAGCAGTACGTCCAGCTTGGCAAGAAAGTACCTGCCGAGGTGCTGTCCTCGCTCAACAGCATCGATGAGCCGAGCCGCTTGGTCGATACCATGGCTGCGCACATGGTGCTGAAGATCGAGCAGAAGCAGGAAATCCTCGAGATCGTCGACCTGCCCACGCGTGTCGAGCATGTGCTGGCATTGCTGGATGCCGAGATCGACCTGCTGCAGGTCGAGAAACGCATCCGCGGGCGCGTCAAGAAACAGATGGAGCGCAGCCAGCGCGAGTACTACCTGAATGAGCAGATGAAGGCCATTCAGAAAGAGCTCGGTGATAGCGAAGATGGCCATAACGAGCTCGATGAGCTCAAGCGCCGCATCGAGAATGCCGGGCTGACCAAGGAAGCCTATACCAAGGCTCAGGCGGAGCTGAACAAGCTCAAGCAGATGTCGCCAATGTCCGCCGAAGCCACCGTAGTGCGTTCCTATATCGACTGGCTGGTGAATGTTCCATGGAAGGCGCAGAGCAAGGTCCGTCTCGATCTGACTCGTGCTGAAAGCATTCTGGACGCCGATCACTACGGCCTCGAAGAGGTGAAGGAGCGCATCCTCGAGTACCTCGCGGTGCAAAAGCGCGTGAAGAAGCTCAAGGGACCGGTTCTCTGCTTGGTCGGCCCGCCTGGCGTTGGCAAGACCTCTCTGGCCGAGTCCATCGCCAGTGCCACGAACCGCAAGTTCGTGCGCATGGCGTTGGGTGGCGTGCGTGACGAAGCGGAAATCCGTGGTCACCGTCGCACTTACATTGGTTCGATGCCGGGCCGCCTGATCCAGAAGATGACTAAAGTAGGGGTGCGCAACCCGCTATTTTTGCTCGATGAAATCGACAAGATGGGTCAGGACATGCGCGGAGATCCTGCCTCGGCACTTCTGGAAGTGCTCGATCCCGAGCAAAATCACAATTTCAACGACCATTACCTTGAGGTCGATTACGACCTGTCCGACGTGATGTTCTTGTGCACAGCCAACTCCATGAATATCCCGGCAGCCTTGCTGGACCGCATGGAAGTGATTCGTTTGCCAGGCTACACCGAAGACGAAAAGATCAATATCGCGGTCAAATACCTCGCGCCCAAGCAGATTCAGGCCAATGGTTTGAAAAAAACCGAGCTTGAATTTGAAGAAGCGGCAATTCGCGACATTATTCGTTACTACACGCGAGAAGCCGGTGTGCGAAGCCTGGAGCGGCAGATTGCCAAGGTCTGTCGACGCGCGGTGAAGCAGCACGCGAAGGAAAAGCGCTTCCATGTGCTGGTTACGGCCGAGTCGCTTGAGGATTTCCTGGGCGTGCGCAAACACCGCTATGGCCTCGCTGAGCAGCAGGATCAGGTCGGTCAGGTGACGGGGCTCGCGTGGACTCAGGTAGGTGGCGAATTGCTCACTATCGAAGCCGCTGTGGTGCCTGGTAAGGGTAATCTGATCAAGACTGGCTCGCTGGGCGACGTGATGGTCGAATCGATCACAGCCGCACAAACAGTGGTGCGCAGCCGTGCTCAGAGCCTTGGCGTGGCACCCGATTTCTATGAGAAACGTGATATTCACATCCACATGCCCGAAGGCGCGACGCCCAAGGATGGCCCAAGCGCCGGTGTTGGCATGTGCACTGCGCTGGTGTCTGCGTTGACGCAGATTCCGGTGCGTGCGGATGTCGCGATGACCGGTGAAATCACCCTGCGCGGGCAGGTGCTGGCCATCGGTGGCTTGAAGGAAAAGCTGCTTGCAGCACATCGCGGTGGAATCAAAACCGTGATCATTCCTCAGGAGAATGTCCGCGACCTCAAGGAAATTCCCGAGAACATCAAGCAAGACCTGCAGATTAAACCGGTTAAATGGATTGACGAGGTCCTGCAAATTGCGCTGCAATACGCCCCGGAGCCCTTGCCAGACGCGGCTCCGGAGTTGGTTGCAAAGGATGAAAAACGCGAGTCTGATTCCAAGGAGCGAATCAGCACGCATTAGCCGGGTGGCTTCCTTGACACTATTTTAGAGCCCTTGTTATAAAGCGGCTCTTACCGTGTCGGCAGGCCATCTAGCACCCGATTCGCTTCCATTAAAATCAAGAAACAAACTCAACCGAAATTAAGGGGACTTAGAGTGAACAAGTCGGAACTGATCGATGCCATCGCTGCATCTGCTGATATCCCGAAAGCTGCTGCTGGCCGTGCGCTGGACGCAGTAATTGAATCCGTTACTGGTGCTCTGAAGGCTGGTGATTCCGTGGTACTGGTAGGTTTCGGTACTTTCGCTGTGAAAGAGCGCGCTGCTCGCACTGGCCGCAACCCGCAGACTGGCAAGCCGATCAGCATCGCTGCTGCCAAGATCCCAGGTTTCAAAGCTGGCAAAGCTCTGAAAGACGCTGTCAACTAAGCGTCTTCGGGCCTTTGCCCGCCGGGTCGGCTAACCCCGGCTCAGTTGTGAAGCGGCAATAGGACCATTTGGTCCGTGATACCGGGGATTGTAGATAGATGATCCCGTTCCGCTCCGCACGCTACGAGAAGGCGCATCCCAGGATGCGCCTTTCTTCTATCCGGATTTTACCCACGCTGCGCGGCCATTTTTAGTACGTGGTCGTTCTGGGGGAAGCATGCTGCAAAATATCAGGGACAATTCACAGGGTTGGATTGCCAAAACCATCATCGGCCTGATCGTCGTCCTTATGGCGCTGACAGGTGTTGATGCGATTATCACCGGTACCAGCAACAGCCAGAACGCTGCCGAAGTGAATGGCGAGGCGATCAGCCAGAATGAACTCAATCAAGCTGTGGAGATGCAGCGCCGCCAGTTGCTGCAACAACTGGGGCAGGAGTTTGACCCTTCGCTGCTGGATGAAAAGCTTCTCCGTGAAGCCTCGTTGAAAGGATTGATCGAGCGCTCCCTGCTATTGCAAGGTGCGGCCGACGCCAATTTTGCCTTTTCCCAGCCAGCGCTTGACCAGGTGATCGTTCAGACCCCTGAGTTCCAGGTGGATGGGCGTTTCAATGCCGAACGTTTCGACCAGGTAATTCGCCAGCTGGGTTATACCCGCATGCAGTTCAGGCAGATGCTCGAGCAAGAAATGCTGATCGGCCAGCTGCGTGCCGGGCTGTCTGGCAGCGGCTTTGTCACCGACGAAGAAGTGGCTGCCTTCGCACGGCTTGAAAAGCAGACCCGCGACTTCGCCACCCGTACCATCAAGGTGGATGCCGATGCGGTGCAGGTCAGCGACGACGACATCAAAGCCTACTACGATGCCCAGCAGGCTCAGTTCATGAGTCCTGAACAGGTCGTGCTCGATTACGTCGAGCTGAAGAAAGACTCCTTCTTCTCTGGTATCACGGTCAGCGATGACGAGTTGAAGGCCGCATACGAGTCAGAAATCGCCAGCCTGGCCGAGCAACGCGACGCCGCGCACATCCTGATCGAAGCGGGCGGCGACGTCAGTGATGAACAGGCCAAGGCGAAGATCGAAGAGATTCAGAAGCGTCTGCAGCAGGGCGAAGATTTCGCCGCGCTGGCCAAGGAGTTTTCTCAGGACCCAGGTTCTGCCAGCGATGGCGGTGATCTCGGTTACGCGGGCAAGGGCGTGTATGACCCAGCCTTCGAGGATGCGCTTTACGCACTGAACAAGGATGAAGTATCGGCACCGGTTCGCACCGAATTTGGCTGGCACCTGATCAAGTTGCTGGGCGTTCAAGCTCCTGAAGTGCCGCCGTTGGCGAGCATGAAAGACAAGCTTGAAGCTGATCTCAAGACTCAGCGTGTCGAGCAGCGTTTCGTGGAAGCGACCAAACAGTTGGAAGATGCGGCGTTCGAATCCTCCGATCTGGCTCAGCCTGCACAAGAGCTGGGGCTGAAGGTGCAGACCAGTGAGCCAATCACCCGTCAGGGCGGAGAAGGTATCGCAGGTAATCGCCAGGTGCTGCAAGCTGCCTTCAGCCAGGAAGTACTGGAAGACGGTAGCAACAGCAGCGTCATCGAGCTTGATCCGAGCACGCTGGTGGTGATCCGCGCCAAGGAGCACCGCAAGCCACAGCAGCTGGAGCTGGACCAGGTGAGCGACAGCATCCGTGCTCAGTTGACCCAGACCCGTGCCAGCGAAGCCGCCAAGGCAGCTGGAGAGAAATTGGTTGCCGACCTGCGTGATGGCAAGGCGCAAGCGGAGGGCGATGATTGGCAGGTAGTTGAAGCGGCCACCCGCAATCAGGACGGCGTTGATCCGGCGGTGCTGCAGGCGCTGTT
>Ga0265797_10009729_pt1 | contig 12381 bp, 11 predicted proteins | sample P2T30metagenome_FD_192433 | JGI IMG/M metagenome (GOLD analysis project Ga0265797, IMG submission 192433) | Plant litter microbial communities from East Loma Ridge, Irvine, California - P2 T30 | ecosystem: Environmental > Terrestrial > Plant litter > Unclassified | place: USA: California... | reverse complement strand
GTGTTCATCCAACATGGAGTGCAATTACCAGCATGGCAAACCACAGTGCCATTCTCTGGTCACGGGGCGATCAACCCTTCCTTGATAAACGCTACAGCCGCGCACATCGCTGGCAATTCGACGGCGGTTTGGAAATACCCGCCTCGTCTTCGCCTTCGGTGGTGCCGTTGCCGATGTCCGATGCGAACGCTGTTGATCCCGAGGAAGCCTTTATTGCCTCGTTGTCGAGCTGCCATATGTTGTGGTTTCTGTCGCTGGCTGCACAACAGGGCTTCCAGGTCGATGATTATCAGGATCAAGCGCAAGGTACACGTGCTCGCAACAAGCAGAGCCGCGTGGCTATCACCGATGTGTTGCTGCGCCCTCGGGTTGTTTTCAGCGGGGACAAGCAGCCCAGCGACACAGATATACACGCCTTGCATCACGCCGCGCATGACGCTTGTTTCCTGGCCAACTCGGTGAGTTGCGACGTACGCTGCGAGCCGATTCTCTAGCGGTTCTGTGAGCAGGTGGTTGGCACAAGCATTGTGATCAACCGAGTTAGCGATAAACATCGAGCAGCTGTGCTGTGCCCGGCTTTCAGTTTCCGCCTCTCGAAGGCGGATGCTGAACGCACGCGCCTGAATCCGATTATTTAAGCAATTCGCGACGGTCGACCAGCCTGGTTATGCTTCTTCAAGCGCTTAGTTCAAAAAGCTCTTTGTATATATTAAAACTTCACTTTTGCGCATAAACCCGAACTGGTATCTTCCCTCGGCTCCGCCTGGAGTGCGCGGCCGTGCGCGCAGATTTGCTGTAACAGGTCATCGAAAAAGCCGTGAGCGACAGCCGGTGAGCAATACGATCAGCTATCGAGCGATGAGCCGTCCGATGCAGATTCGTCACACCGTTTACTGATCGCAGTAGCCATTCACCGATCTGGCAAGCAGCCTGATAACAGGATTGTCCATGTACGTATACGACCAGTACGACCAACAAATCGTCGAGGACCGCGTCAAGCAGTTCCGCGATCAAACCCGCCGGTACCTCAGTGGCGAACTGAGCGGTGAAGAATTCCGTCCGCTGCGCCTGCAGAACGGTCTGTACATCCAGCGTTTTGCGCCCATGCTGCGCATCGCTGTGCCTTACGGCCTGTTGTCGTCCACTCAGGTTCGCAAGCTGGCAAAGATCGCCCGTGACTACGACAAGGGCTACGCCCACATCAGCACCCGTCAGAACGTCCAGTTCAACTGGCCTGAGCTGGAAGACGTGCCGGAGATTCTCGCCGAGCTGGCTACCGTGCAGATGCACGCGATCCAGACCAGCGGCAACTGTATCCGCAACACCACCACCGACCAGTTCGCCGGGGTTGCCAAAGACGAGCTGATCGATCCGCGCCCGTGGTGCGAGATTATCCGCCAGTGGTCGACCTTTCATCCCGAGTTCAGCCACCTGCCGCGCAAGTTCAAGATTGCCGTCAATGGCGCTGCCGGCGACCGTGCGGCGATTGAAGTGCATGACATCGGCCTGGAAGCGGTGAAGAACAAGGCTGGCGAACTGGGCTTCCGCGTTGCCGTTGGTGGCGGCCTGGGCCGTACACCGATCGTGGGCAGCTTCATCAATGAATTTCTGCCGTGGCAGCACCTGCTCTCCTACCTTGACGCCATCCTGCGTGTGTACAACCGCTACGGCCGTCGTGACAACAAATACAAGGCGCGTATCAAGATCCTGGTCAAGGCGCTGACCCCGCAAGTGTTCGCCGAGCGCGTGAACGCCGAGTGGGCGCACCTGAAAGACGGCCCTACCACCCTGACCGACGATGAAGTGGCGCGCGTTGCCGCACATTTCGTCGACCCGGCGTACAAGGCGTTGCAGGATCAGGACGCCCTCCTCGCCACTCTCGACAGCGAGCATCCTGGCTTCGCACGCTGGCGTGAGCGCAACACCTTCGCGCACAAGAAACCTGGCTACGTGGCCGTGACCCTGTCGCTCAAGCCAACCGGCGTGGCCCCCGGTGACGTCACCGACAAGCAGCTCGACGCCATTGCCGAGCTGGCCGACCGCTACAGCTTCGGCGAGGTGCGCAACAGCCACAACCAGAACATCATCCTTGCCGACGTCGAGCAGGAGCAGTTGTTCACCCTGTGGGGTGAGTTGCGCGAGCAGGGTTTCGCGACGCCAAACGTGGGCCTGCTGACGGACATCATTTGCTGCCCGGGTGGCGACTTCTGCTCCCTGGCCAATGCCAAGTCGATCCCGGTGGCCGAAGCCATCCAGCGTCGCTTCGACAACCTCGACTACCTGTTCGACATCGGTGATATCGACCTGAACATCTCCGGCTGCATGAACGCCTGCGGCCACCACCACGTCGGCCACATCGGCATCCTCGGTGTCGACAAGAAGGGTCAGGAGTTCTATCAGGTATCGCTCGGCGGCAGCGCCGGTCGCGACGCCAGCCTGGCGCAGATCCTCGGCCCGTCCTTTGCCCAGGACGATATGCCGGACGTGATCGACAAGATCGTCAACGTCTACGTCGAGCAACGCACCGAAGAAGAGAGTTTCATCGACACCTTCCGCCGTATTGGTGTCGCCCCGTTCAAGGAGCGCGTATATGCAGCGAATCATTAAGAACGGCCAGATCGTCGACGAAAGCTGGCATGTGCTGCCGAAGGAAACCACCTTCGAGGAGCTGTCCAACTGTGACGACCTGATCGTCCCGTTGTCCCTGTGGCTGGAGCACGGCCGTGCGTTGAAAGCCCGTGACGGCGGCCTTGGCGTGTGGCTGGATGCCGAGGAAGAAATTGAATCCATCGTCGACTCGCTGGACGATTTTCAGGTCATCGCGCTGAATTTTCCGGCCTTCACCGACGGCCGCCACTCGTCCTCCGCTTACCTGCTGCGCACTCGCTACGGCTTCCAGGGCGAGCTGCGCGCAATCGGCGATGTGCTGCGTGACCAACTGTGGGCGCTCAAGCGCTGCGGTTTCGATGCCTTCGCCTTGCGTGAAGACAAGGACCCTGAAGACGCACTGAAAGCCTTCGAGGAATTCAGCGAGGTGTATCAGGCCTCCAGCGACCAGCCGGTGCCTCTGTTCAGGCGCCGCGCCTGATGCCAAGAGCCCTGCCAGTCGGCGGGGCTTTTTTATGCGCCCTGCTCCGCAAAACTGTACAAAACGTCGCCACAGCCGTAGCGGCCTCTTCGCACTCATTCCCCCGCCTTCCTGGCACGTACAGTCGCTTGCAAAGCGCAGCGCTGTTTGGCTGCTCATCAACTGCCGTCAGTCTTCAGACGGCTCGTAAACCAGCCGGTCTACCTTCTTGGCTGGTGGCTAAACGCCTGCAACCGTTGGGTTAATTACCCTGAACCTAAGTTGTACACGCCCGTTCGATACCCATAGACCTGAGAAGCCCGTGGGTATCGAAGCAGCGCACTATCAGACTGCTCGATGCCTTGGGGTGACCAAACCACGCTGCGCGCAACCGAGGCGCAGCCACCCCAACAGCCCGATGAGGATATGCAAATGGCTTCGCGCAAACCGTCCAGCCCGAAATCTTCCGCCGACAGCGCTTACCTGAAAAGCGACAGCGCTGCCAACGCGGCGCCGCCCGCCGACACCGGCAAAGCCGTGATCGAGCAGAAACGCGCCACCGGCGAAACCGTTGACGCCATGCCGCACAATGCCAACAAGGCAGCCGAATACGGCGACGCTTCCGGCAGGCCGCCCCAAGGTGCAACCGCCGGCTGCCCGTTCAGCGTGGGCGCAAGCACCGTGAGCGAGGCCAATCGCAACGAGAAGACCGGTGATGCGCCACAGCAAGGCGTCAACGCCGCTACCGGCCATCTGCCGAGGGTCCGTGCCGACAGCGGCGGCCAGGGTATGACCACCAACCTGGGTGTGCCGATCGGCGACAACCAGAGCTCGCTGAAAGCTGGCCTGCGTGGCCCGGCGCTGCTCAAGGATTTCATCCTTCGTGAGAAGATCACCCATTTCGACCATGAGCGGATACCCGAGCGCATCGTCCATGCCCGTGGCTCGGCAGCTCACGGCTATTTTGAAACTTACGATTCGCTGCAGGACCTGACCTGCGCCTCGCTGTTCGCCGAAGCCGGCAAGCAAACGCCCGTATTCGTGCGTTTCTCAACCGTGGCCGGTGAGCGTGGTTCCAAGGACACCGCCCGTGACGCTCGAGGCTTCGCGGTGAAGTTCTACACCGACCAGGGCAACTGGGATCTGGTGGGCAACAATATTCCGGTGTTTTTCATTCAGGACGCCATGAAATTTCCCGATCTGGTGCACGCGGTCAAACCCGAGCCGCACCATGGCATGCCACAGGCAGCTTCTGCCCATGACACCTTCTGGGACTTCATCTCGCTGATGCCGGAATCCGCGCACATGATCATGTGGGTCATGTCCGACCGCGGCATCCCGCGCAGCTACCGGATGATGCAGGGCTTTGGCGTGCACAGTTTCCGTTTCGTCAACGCCGCCGGGGAGTCGCACTTCGTAAAATTCCACTGGAGCCCGAAGCTCGGCACTCACTCCCACGTGTGGGACGAAGCCGTGAAGATTTCCGGGGCCGACCCGGACTTCCATCGCCGTGATCTGTGGGAAGCCATCGAAGCCGGCGAATACCCGGAATGGGAACTGGGTGTCCAGATCATCTCGGAAGCCGACGCCGAGTCCTTCAGCTTCGACATCCTCGACTCCACTAAACTGATTCCCGAGGAATTGGTGCCGGTGCGGCCAATTGGCCGCATGGTGCTCAACCGCAACCCGGACAACTTCTTCGCCGAAACCGAACAGGTCGCCTTCTGCACCGCCCACGTGGTGCCAGGTATCGACTTCAGCAACGACCCACTGCTGGCCGGGCGCATCCACTCCTACGTGGACACGCAGATCACCCGCCTCGGCGGTGCCAACTTCCAGGAGTTGCCGATCAACGCGCCCGTGGTGCCGGTGCACAACAATCAGCGTGACGGCATGCATCGCCAGACCATTCACCGTGGTCGAGTGGCCTACGAGCCGAACTCCCTGGCCGGTGGCTGCCCGTTCCAGAATGGCGAGATGGGCTACATGTCGTTTCCCGAGCCGGTGCAGGGCAACGAAACACGCGGTAAGCCGGAGAAGTTCGCCGAGCATTACAACCAGGCCAGCCTGTTCTTCAACAGCCAGGCGCCCCACGAGCAGCAGCACATCATCGACGCGCTGCGTTTCGAATTGAGCAAAGTGACGGTGCCGGGCATCCGTGTTCGTACCGTGGCGATGTTGCGCAATATCAGCAACACGCTGGCGCAAGGCGTAGCCGATGGCCTCGGCATGCCATTACCGGAACCGCTACCGCGCGCCAACCCAGAGCCAATCGCCGCAGAAATCGATAACTCGCCGGCACTGTCGCTGCTGGCACGCCCAGGCGACGGCAGCATCCGCACTCGTCAGGTAGCCATTCTGCTGGCGGGTGGTGTTGATGCCACGTCGTTGCAGGCCGTGTCTGCCGCTCTGCAGGCCGAGGGCGCCGTGGTTCGTCTGGTTGGCCCGCGTGTCGGGCCGTTCACTGCGGCCGACGGCAGCGTCATCGAGGCCGATTGCTCCCTGGAAAACCAGCCGGCGCCGCTGTTTGATGCGCTGGTGGTGCCGGATGGCAAAGAGGCCAGCAACATGCTGCAGGCTGATGGCCGCGCCCTGGAGTTCGTGCGTGACAGCTTCCGCCACGGTAAGACCATTCTCGCAGTGGGTGCCGGTTCGATGCTGCTGGAGAAGGCCGATGTGCCGTTGCAGGAGGCGCCTGCCGGCGTCTACATAGGCGACAGCGCTGACCAGCCATTGATCAAGCAATTGATCGACGGCATCGCTCAGCACCGCCATCCAGAGCGCGAGACTGACCCACCCAAGGTCTGATCCGCTGATACATGAGCCCGGCATCCGCCGGGCTTTTTTTGCCAGACTCGCGCTTGGGAGTCGGTAATACGGCGCCTTGCCTGTATCTGAAATGCAAAACGCCCGGTCATTTACACCGGGCGTTTGCTTCAGTGATGCGCTAAGTGGAAGCGTTTAATCCAACCGGACCAGTACCCGGCCGACCTGCTCACCGCGCAAAATCTGCTCGATAGCGGCAGGCAGCTGCGTCAGGCTGACTTCGGTGACCAAGTCATCAAGATTCGGAAGTTTCCACTGCAGCGACAGCTTGTCCCACATCGACGCCTTGACCACCAGCGGCAACTCGACCGAATCGACACCCAGCAAGTTGACGCCACGCAGAATGAACGGCAGCACGCTGGCCTGGAAATCGACACCTGCGGTCAGGCCGCAGCAGGCGACGCTACCGCCATACTGGGTGGCCTTGAGCACGTTGAAGAGGATATCGCCGCCCACCGTGTCGACCGCGCCGGCCCATTGTTCACGCAACAACGGCCGGTCGGTCCCGCTTTGCAGTTCGAGGCGTGGCACGATTTGCTTGGCACCGAGGCGAGTCAGCAGATCCGCCTGCTGTTCCTTGCCGGTAGCCGCGGCCACGTTGTACCCGAGCGCGCTGAGCAGCATCACCGAAATGCTGCCGACACCGCCGGTAGCGCCAGTGACCAGCACAGGGCCGTCATCCGGTTCGAGCCCGCTACGCTCGAGCTTGTCGATGCACAAGGCAGCCGTCAGCCCCGCGGTGCCGAGAATCATCGCTTCACGCAGCGAAAGCCCCTGAGGCCGTTTGATTGCCCAGCCCACGGGGATGCGGATGTACTGACCGAAACCGCCTGCGGTGTTCATGCCGAGGTCGTAGCCGGTAACGATCACCTCATCACCTTCGGCGAACTCGGCGGCGCTGGAATGCTCGACCACACCCGCCGCATCAATCCCCGGCGTATGCGGATAGTGACGGCTGACGCCGCGCTGGCCACTGGCCGACAGTGCGTCCTTGAAGTTGAGTGAGGAGTACTGAACGCGGATCAGCAACTCGCCGGCTGGCAGGTCGGCCACATCCCGCTCGACCACTTGCTGGGCGAAGGTACCGTCTGCATCAGGTGCTGCCTGTAGCGCAAAAAAACTCGTCATCCAAACCTCCTTCATCCGCCTCGGCGGACGCTGCGGTTACCAGAAACGTTGCTGGCCCAGGCGGCTCAGCCAGGTCAGGGCGAAACGGTCCAGCGCCACGCTGGCAGCCAGGCCGACACGCTCCTGCAGGGATTTCTTCTGCACGAAGTGCAGCTGGAACAACTCGGCCTCGCGGGCGCGTTCGGCCAGGTACTCGTCGCTGGTCTTCAACTCATCGACCAGCTGTTTCTCCAGTGCAGCCATGCCCAGCCATACCTCACCCGTGGCAATCTCGTCGATCTCCAGCTGCGGGCGATAGCGGGCCACGAAGTTCTTGAACAGCTCGTGGGTAGTTTCCAGGTCTTCCTGAAACTTCTCCCGGCCCTTTTCGGTGTTCTCGCCAAACACCGTGAGGGTACGCTTGTACTCGCCGGCGGTCAGCACTTCGAAATCGATGTCATGCTTCTTGAGCAGGCGATTGACGTTGGGCAGTTGGGCGACCACACCGATGGAACCGAGGATGGCGAACGGCGCGGATATGATCTTCTGACCGATGCAGGCCATCATGTAGCCGCCGCTGGCGGCGACTTTGTCGATGCACACCGTCAGCGGGATGCCGGCCTGGCGGATGCGCGCCAGTTGCGACGAGGCCAGCCCATAGCTGTGCACCATGCCACCACCGCTCTCCAGGCGCAGCACCACTTCATCCTGCGGCGTGGCCAGGCTCAACAACGCGGTGATTTCGTGACGCAGGCCATCGGTGGCCGAGGCCTTGATGTCGCCGTCGAAATCCAGCACATAGACGCGGGACTTCTGCTGCGGCTGTTTTTTTGCCTGCTTAGCGGCTTTGGCTTCTTCCTTGCCGAGCGCCTTGAGCTGGTCTTTGTCCAGAATCGACTGTTCGAGACGCTGACGCAGCGCCTTGTAGAAATCGTTGAGCTTGGTCACCTGCAACTGACCACCGCTGCGCCGACCGCGGCTGCGTACGGCAACCAGTGCGACCAGCACGACGATGATGGCCACCACCAGAGTGACTGTCTTGGCCAGAAACCCTGCGTAATCAGCAAGAAACTCCACACTTTTCCCCTATCTATGATCTACGGCCTCTCTTCGAGGTCCTGCGTTGCTCAAGCATACCGACGCCACCTGACCGCGACCAGACAGCGTCGTGGCTTTCGGCGTAGCGGCTCAAAGCGAATTCAAACAAACGTATGATTTTTCGTTGACAGCCTCCGGGCATCCCTCCTAACCTCGGCCAACATTCAGGTTCCCGGATTGCAGCGCACGTGGGCAGCATCTACCTCATTCGACATGGCCAGGCATCGTTCGGTGCGCAGGATTACGACGTCCTCTCGTCGCTGGGTGAGCGTCAATCCGTGTTGCTCGGCCAGCATTTGGCACAAACCGGGATGCGCTTCGATCGTGCTTTTAGCGGCAGCCTGCTCAGGCAATCGCACACCGGTCGCTTGGTACTGGACCAACTGGACGAGGCGCCAGCGCTACAAACCGACCCTGCATTCAACGAGTTCGACGCCGAAGGCGTGATCCGCGCCCTGCTCCCGACGCTGCTGCCTCACGAACCGAAGGCGGTCGAAATCATGCGCAACGCAGCGCACAATCGCGCGGAGTTTCAACGCCTGTTCGTACGCCTGATGGACACCTGGATCGGCGGCGATTACGACGCGCCGGCGCTACAAAGCTGGCAGGCGTTCGTGGATCAGGTCGCAGGCGGCCTGGAGCGCCTGCTGGCGGGCGCTCCAGCCAGAGAGCGAATTGCCGTGTTCACCTCCGGCGGTACCATCACAGCTTTATTGCATGTGCTGACCGGCATGCCAGTCAGCAGTGCCTTCGCCATGAACTGGCAAATCGTCAACACCTCGCTAAGCTGCCTGAAGTTTCAGGGCGAGCGGGTGACCTTAGCTTCGTTCAACAGCCACGCCCATTTGCAGCTATTGAACACGCCGTCGCTCATCACTTATCGCTGAGCCACGGTCCATGTGCCCCAAACCGAAAACAAAGGAAACCACCATGAGCGTCGCAGACATCGTCCAAACCATGCAGGCCAAGTTCAACCCAAGCGCCGCCGAAGGCTTGGACCTAGTGTTTCAGTTCAACATCGAAGATGCCGACAACCACTACCTGATCGTCAAGGACGGCACCTGTGACGTAAAACAGGGCGACAGCCCAGACGCCAACGTCACCCTGATCATGGACAAGGAAACCTTCAAGGGCATCACCACCGGTGAAACCGATGGCATGCAGGCATTCATGGCCGGCAAGCTGCGCGCCGAAGGCGACATGATGCTGGCGCTCAAGCTGAGCGAACTGTTCCCGGTCTGAGTGCCAGGCACACGGGTTCTACAACGAAAACCGGAGTCGATGGATTCCGGTTTTTTTTGGCCTGCCGCGCACGCGCATCAGCCGCCTTGATCCGCCGCCAACAGCCAGATAGATAAGCCCGTGCCGGGCTTGTAGCAGCGTCAAGGGCTGATTAGATTGGCCCGCTCATCACCGCCAACGACAAGTAGAAGGGATAGGGATGACACTCACCGACCGCTCCAGCGCCATTCGCCAAGGCGAGGAACTCGATACGCGTTGTATCGATGGCTATCTCAAGGCCCATATCGCCGACTTGCGTGGCGAACCGCAGATCAGCCAGTTTCCCGGTGGCGCTTCCAATCTCACTTACTTGCTGCGCTATGCCGATCAGGACCTAGTGCTGCGCCGCCCGCCGTTCGGCAGCAAGGCCAAATCGGCCCACGACATGGGTCGCGAGTTTCGCATTCTCAACAAACTGCGAGATGTCTTCCCTTATTGCCCGCAGGCCTTTGTGCACTGCACCGATGAGTCGGTGATCGGCGCCGAGTTCTATGTCATGGAGCGGGTCGAAGGCATCATCCTGCGCGCCGACCTGCCCGCCGAGCTGGCATTCACACCCGCGCAAACGACCACTCTGTGCAAGAGTTTCATCGACCGGCTGGTGGAGCTGCATCAGGTCGACTACCAACGTTGCGGGCTAGGCGATCTCGGCAAACCCGACGGCTACGTGGCGCGCCAGATCAGCGGCTGGAACCAGCGCTACGACAATGCCCGCACGCCGGACGCACCACTGTGGCAGGAAGTCAGAGACTGGCTGCAGGAAAAAATGCCCGCCGATCACCCACGGCCGGCAATCGTCCATAACGATTACCGCTTCGACAACGTGATCCTCGACCCGCAAGACCCCATGCGCATCATCGGCGTGCTCGACTGGGAGCTCACCACGCTGGGCGACCCACTGATGGATCTGGGCAACACGCTGGCTTACTGGATCGAGGCAGACGACCCGGCGCCGGTGCAACTGATACTCCGGCAACCGAGCAACGCTCCCGGCATGCTGACGCGCCAGGCGTTCGTAGACTATTACGCGCAACGCGCCGGCATCGAAATCAATAATTTCGACTTCTACTACATCTACGGGCTGTTCCGTCTCGCCGGCATCGTTCAGCAGATCTACTACCGCTACTACCACGGGCAGACCGCCGACAAGCGTTTCGCCCCTTTCGTGCAGATGAACGCATTGCTCGAGCAGATGGCCCTTCGGGTCATCGCCCGCTCGTCACTTTGACGCCAACCTTTGAGAGAGGCTCACGCCATGTCCAAGACCCAGTTGTTCGACCTCGACGGCAAGATTGCCTTCGTATCCGGTGCCAGCCGCGGGATCGGTGAAGCGATCGCCCACCTGCTGGCTCAACAAGGCGCCGAAGTGATCGTCGCCAGCCGCAAACTGGACGACTGCCAGACGGTGGCCGATGCGATCATCGCCAAGGGCGGCAAAGCCGTGGCGATGGCCTGCCATATCGGTGAAATGGAGCAGATCAAAGCGGTGTTCGAAGAGATCCGCCAGCGCTTCGGCCGCCTCGACATCCTGGTCAATAACGCCGCAACCAACCCGCAGTTCTGCAACGTGCTGGACACTGACCTTGGCGCCTTTCAGAAAACCGTCGATGTGAATATCCGCGGCTATTACTTCATGTCCATCGAAGGCGGCAAGCTGATGAAGGAAAACGGTGGCGGCAGCATCATTAACGTCGCCTCGATCAATGGCGTGTCACCGGGCGAGTTCCAGGGCATCTATTCGGTGACCAAGGCCGCCGTGATCAGCATGACCAAAGTCTTCGCCAAGGAATGCGCGCAGTTCGGCATTCGCTGTAACGCACTGCTTCCCGGCCTCACTGACACGCGCTTCGCCTCAGCACTGACCAAGAATGAGGCGATCCTCAACTTAGCGTTGCAACGCATTCCGCTCAAGCGCGTGGCCGACCCGAGCGAAATGGCCGGCGCAGTGCTTTACCTGGCCAGCGATGCCTCCAGCTACACCACGGGTGTGGCGTTGAATGTGGACGGCGGCTTCCTGTCCTGAAAACGGCGCCCCGAGTCGGCGCCTTACTGCCAGTCCTGCAGGGCCTGGTGGGCAGCCTGGTTCATCGGCTGTGCCAGCAGGCCGGTGGGCGTCAGGCTGATATTGAACACCGCATCGTCAGCCATCGGCAGGTAAGTCACGCGGCGAGCCTGGGCATCGAACATCAACAGGTCATGCTGGCCCAGGCGCAGCCAGCGCCACAAATCAACGCCATAGAGGCTCTGGGTCAACTCAGCCTGCGTGTAACGAGCCTGGGCCTGTTGCTCGATAGCCAAAAAGCGGCTATCGAGCTTTTCGAGGCGATAACCCGGCTCCAGCCCGATCAACGCCGCCAGCCCTTTCCACTGCAGTAGACGCACATCCAACTGCCAGAGATCACCCTCAAGATTGACGCTGCGCTGAACGCCGTTTTCGAGAATGTCGACCTGATAAAGGTTGCCGCTACGGTGGAAGCTCAGGGTCAGCAATGGCTTATCTGTCGGGTACGGGTCGTAGCGGCTCAAATCGTAAGCCACCAGCCCTACCATCACCGCCAGGGCAAGAAACACCAGCCCGCAGGTACCCCGCAACCAGGCCAGAAACCAGCGCCCGCCGAATAACACCCGAACCGCGACGAACAGCACCAGCAACGCCAGCAGGGCTGTTGCCCAGGCAAGACCGTTGTACTGCATGGAATCAATTCCTTGTGCGAGAAAATGTCGGCATTATGCGCAGCGCATTCCTCTGCGAATAGCGCCGCCACCGCACAATTGGATACAGGTCGCCTTTTATGCCCTTCCCCTTTGAAATGGCTGTCGATCCCACGACGCTGCTACTGCTTGCCCTGGTCGCTTTCATTGCCGGATTTATCGACGCCATCGCAGGCGGTGGTGGCCTGCTGACCATCCCAGCGCTGCTCACCGCCGGGCTGCCGCCGCACCTGGTGCTGGGTACCAACAAACTCAGTTCGACATTTGGCGCCGCGATTGCCAGCTATACC
>Ga0265797_10009728_pt1 | contig 12382 bp, 10 predicted proteins | sample P2T30metagenome_FD_192433 | JGI IMG/M metagenome (GOLD analysis project Ga0265797, IMG submission 192433) | Plant litter microbial communities from East Loma Ridge, Irvine, California - P2 T30 | ecosystem: Environmental > Terrestrial > Plant litter > Unclassified | place: USA: California... | reverse complement strand
TACATCTTTTGAGGGTCAGCTTTGAGAAGAAAAAATATATATCGCTTGATCAGCGAATTAGGAGGTCATCCCAACCCTGTCGTCTCAGGTCCTTTTTCCACCAGGAGTGACAGGAGGATCCTTACCAATGTACTCAGGCCAGTCCGCAGGTTTTGGCACAAAGGAAGGAGACCAGCAATATGTGAACGGCACTTGCAGATATTCAGCAAGCGAGGGGCCCATTGACGCTGGGACTGGGCTAAGACTTAACGACTTCTTCCGCCACAGGTTGATGACGTCCGAGAGCCTACACCCAGCTTGTTAGTTTATGGGAGAGGAGACGGTAACAGGAAGAAACTTACCCCTGCCAGGTCATCATTGAGACAAGGCCATACGAAAAATAGTTGATGAGATGTGGATCGGCATCGGATTGTTCAATGTTGGCCAGCGGATGGGGAAAAACAGAAGTAGGACTCCACGGCATCGTGAATACGAGATGCAGAGGGACACCCAACGCTTGTGCGCAGTGAATGTGAGCAAAACTTGGCGGATTGGCAATGATGACCTCCGCCACAAAAGGGGTGTTGGTCACTGGATCGGGCTCTATACAAGACTTCCAACAACCCTCCAGCATTTCATATACCATCTTACGCTTTTGCGATATCTCTCCAGCCAGCACTGTTGAGAACTTTGGGATTATACCAGGGTTTTTGACCATGTACTAGGATGTTCAGCAATTACGTGATAGGCCTTTCGCCGGAAGCACTCACGGCCATTAATGATGACGGATCCCCACCAATGGGAAAGAACTCCAAGCCTGCTCCTGTCACAAAGTCTTGGAAAACATTGTGAGTAGCAATCCGGACTCGGTGGCCCTCGGAGCGCAGTTCATTTCCCAAAGCCAAGAATGGTTGTACATCACCTAAACGTCTATTAGATGTCGTGGAACAAAACATGGGGCATTACATACCTCTGCTACCGACTATCTGGATAACAATATTCATACGAGGGGGTCTCAGGTTGCCACTATTAGGTACAGAATAGCGATTTGCTCGGTTTTGAATGGGATTGGATGCATCTGGTATCTTTCCAGATACAAACTTGATGGATACTCTACCATCGTCTAAGAGCCCAAATCAGACCATTGGTTAGCCATTCTGCCACTCGATTCAGAAACTCCACGACTTGCCTTGAGCGACAACCGAAGTTGTCGCGTGCTGACCTGAGCCTTTTAGCTCAGAAATCGGCGGCTTCTCCCAGTCGATTTCAGCGTCTGATGGATTATCCTGTTGATAAGGAGGTGGTGCAACATCGTGGTGTTTTTGGTCCATCACGCCTGGGAATTATGTTCAGAGTATATCGACTATGGAAAGTTAACTTTGCTGCAAGCAACAAAGACGTATGGCTACTACTAAAGACGCTTGAGTTCGTTGTAGAAGATGCTCAGTTTTTTTCAATGAAGAGAACTGAACGGTTAGCGCAAGAACGATGATTGGGCTGAGAAAGCGGGCGCCAAGTCTTTAAACGAATCTAGATCCTTAGCAGCCTATGGATCTCACTTTGATAGTGGGGCGGTATGGGGCGACAAGATCTCTACAGCCAATCGGACCTTGGTCTAGTGGAGACGCGCGTCTGTCTGAGGGGGTCTAGCGAATTAGGGCCCGTGAGGTAAACGACGATACGAATACGCATCTGTGGACCCTATCTGTGCGGATCAGCATCAGTACCCTCCTAATCGCGTGTGCCCAAGGACCGGCTGCCACACGTGGTCATCGAGCTACGCTTAGATGCCACTGAGCCAATCTTCAGCTGGAGGCAGATCAAACCCCTTTGCTTTCGTTTAGGATTGCACTTCACGCTCTCCGTCCCCACCCATCAGCCGATACCCAAAACTATAACCTTCAAAAAACATATTGAGCACCAAAGCTTAAAGCTCGACTATCTTTGTATCCCGTACTATAATGCAGTTGCCTCGACGACCCTAGTGTCTGAGTGCTCCAACGGTACCATCCGTAAAAAAAATTGCAGCTAGCGTGTTCTGCCACCAAGCGCGTCATTTGCTAATACTGTAGCTATTACACGCTTATAGGTCCACTAGGAGAAGATCCAAGGTTGACTCTTCGACACGTCATGCAGTGCACAGCCCGAAAAACTAGTTTCGGCCCTCTGTCCAGGTACGAAATGCGTTGGCTTGACACATCAAGTCCACCAGGAGATGCCGTGCACGGCCCGAGAAACTACGGTTTTGGTCCTTTGTCCCGGTACGAAATACGCTGACTTGGCACACCCCTTCTAGGCGCTCCGAAGAAGAATGCATAACGGATGACGGCAAAAAATCGGCAAAAGCGGCATAAACGTCATAAAGGTTTCCAACATGTGCAACCTACTCTTGAGATATATAACATGTATCGGCATCCATACTAAACATATCGACCAAACATTGCGCCCTCCTCCCCCAGGTCCGATTTCGATCTTATCACCATTCCCCTATAGTCTTTTGCCGCAGTTTCAAAGCATCGAGGTGCAATCCATCATCAACATGCGATCGTACAAAGTTACGTCTGCGCTGACACTGCTCGCGTGTTCGAGTGTCTCAACCGCAGGTACTGGTCCTATTGAGCACCAGATACAAGCGGATCGCCGAACTCCAAACTCGACCAACTCGACCAACTCGACCAACTCGACCAACATCATCTTTGGGTCTAACGGTACGATCACATTGAGAGGCAACTCATCTTCTCCCGGTGTGGTACTTCTCGATTACGGGGCCGATGTGGAGGGTTTCCCAACGTTCGAGATCGTGTCCCTTAGCGGGGATACATCAGAACTACAAATATGTTACAGCGAGACAAAACACGTAATCGAGGAGCATTCATCCGTATGTATTATCCAATTACCCGGTGTTTTGACCTCACTAATGTAATTGCAGAGCGATGGCCCTATCGGTCTGGCTGCTGCCATGGACACATACCGGACTAACGTCTACAACATCACCAAACCGACTACGCATGTGAACCGACTTATTCAGGGTGGTTTCCGTTATCAGCAATTGAAGCTCTCGAGTCCTGGCGAGATTGTCCTAGCCAAAGTGGGTGTGAAACCAACAACTTCAGTCACCCCCATCACTTCGCTTCCTGGATCCTTCGAATGTTCCGACGCCGACATCACTCAGATCTGGAGAGTGGGAGCAAGGACGATTCAGTTGAACGAAATCCCCGCATTTACCATTCCGTCGTTTTGGGATGTCTCCTCCGAAGGTTCCTATGTCAACAGCCAAGCACCGCAAGTGTTATCCGGTGTAGCCGCTGCCGCTCTGATGCAATATGAACTCGACTTCGAGGTCAAACCAATCGACAAGGGATTCTCCTTTTCAGTTCTCGCCGATACGCTAAACTCCGGCATCTACATCTGGGTCAATATTGCAAACGGAACAATCAGCGCGAATGTTGGAGCCACAGAGAAGCCACATGAACTCCTAGCATCTGCTCCCCTACCCAACACTATCAAACTGGGTGATTGGCACAACGTCAAGGCCTTGGTCAACCTTACCGACATTGCTGTTTCTGTAGACGGTGCAGAGGTCTTCAAGTTTACTCAAACTTCATCGTTCTACGGCTCCTTTGGACTTGGTGCTGCACTTGGCCATTCTGCAATGTTCAGAAATTTAACAGCAAAGACCCTCACCGGCACAGTCGTATACTCGTCACAGTTGAACAACGAGACTTTCCTTTCGGACTTTCTGATGGGAACCAATCCTCTAAGCACCACCGTGGACGGCTCCAAGCGAGACCGCATTGCTTACACCGGGGACCTCGATATTGCCGTAAGCTCTACGATGGTCAGCACCCTTGGCTCTGAGTTTATTCAGGGCACTCTTGATCTCGTAGGTTCCTACCAAATGCCACCTGGATTCTTTGTCCCCACCGCCAAAATCCAGCAGGAACCCCTTACAGAGCCTATCCAGAGCAACATCACCGGTCTTATCGGCTACTCGTTCAACGTCCTTACGGCAGCCGCTGGTTTTTATCAAGCAACTGGCGACATGGCCATGGCAAAAGAGTGGGCACCGAGAATCGTGGCCATGCTCGAATGGACTGACTCTCAAACCCTTGCCAGCAACGGGCTTTTCAACATTTCGAATCCTGCTTTCGGTGGCGACTGGAACTACTACGACCCGACACAGAGCGGTGTCGTTGCAAAGTTCAACATGGTGTATGCATATGCGCTACAGTCGTGTATGACTCTACTGTCAGATGCAGGCGTTGACACGACAAAATATGTTTCGCGCCTGGATGCCCTTCGCACAAACATCAACAAACATTTTTGGAGCAACGATCTTGGTGCTTACTATGTATCCGATGCGATCAAGACTGGCTTTGGACAGGACAGCAACGCCTTGGCGATCCTTGCTGGAGTCACCGGGGCCAATCATACCTCCTCACAGGTTCTGAAAACATTGACGAAGCTATCCACTCCGAGCGGACCCCTTGCCTTCTCCAATGCAACCGTCGCTGCTGGCTTCCAAAAGCTCATCAGCCCCTACGCTTCGGCCTATCACCTGCGCGCTGCTTTCATGATTGGAGATGGTCAAGTTGCCAAAGACTTACTCAAGACTTTGTGGAAGCCGATGGCTGATCCTGCCGGCGCGAATTACACGGGCTGCTTCTGGGAAACTTTGGGCGCTGACGGTGGGCTAGGATTGGGACCAATTACTAGCCTGTGCCATGCTTGGGGAGCTGGGCCAACAGGTGAACTGAGCATGCATGTGTTGGGTGTTCAGGCCACAAAGCCCGGGTACGCCGAGTGGCAAGTCGCACCTATCACCATGGGGCTTGAGTGGGCTCAGGGCAATGTTCCAGTGCCTGGGGGTCAGATTGCCGTATCGTGGAATGCTACCGATGACATCATCACCAGGATGGAGGTGCTCAGTCCTGCTCAAACCCATGGTCTTATCAAGTTGCCCGTCTCTAGCAACTGCTCTCGGATTTGGACTCTGAACGGCAAGCCAGTTAATGGCGCAAACGGCACTTTTGCTGTTAATGGAGGAGAGAAGGTGGTTCTTACGCTCAACTGAGCTTGATTTGTTGTTGCAGGCGTATTCTTTGTTCACTTTAATACTTATTGCACGCGTATAGCTTTAGACTGTATTTTATCATACCTTTTGTAGATATTAATCGTAACTATCCACATCAAAAAAGATTTTCATAGTCTGTACAGAGACTTTTAATATACTTTGTACACTAGATGAGCGTATAGACTGTGAAAAGTCCTTACCACTCGTTTCTATCCTTGAGAATTTATAATCGTATCGTAGAAGTGCTATATACTTACATGGTACCGTATGTTGACTTCATTTTAAACCTGTAGACCTTTAGATGTATTTTCCCTATTCTCGCCTTCACTTTGTACCTATTGATAAATTCTCGACGATAAGAAAGATGTACGTCCTTGGATTACTATACTATACTGCCGAAGCATACGCATGGTGCACAACAATGCCCCCGTGTCCTGATGGCGACCTTCACTCTACTAGACAAACAACTGCAAGTACATCAACACTCCTATATACTACCAAAGCCAGCTTAGACCGTGTAACCAAAGTTTCCATGATTGAACTTATCCTCTTTGAACATCCTAGCCTAGAACAATCTCTGATGGACACACGTCATAAATACCTGTGCTACGGAGCTTTTCTATTCCGCATCCACATCCGCATCCGCATCCGCCGTCACCTTGCATACAGTCTGCTTTTCTGCTCCATACTTTTACATTTTGCCGCATTTTCCGTACGTCAACAAAGATGACAAATTCGCTAGTGTTGCATATGTTCACATGGTGTGCTCATTGCCAGGACGGTGGGTCGGAAATATTGGTTTTCTGCGGACAACAGCCCTCTGATACCGGTTGGTGAAACTTTATGGTTTTCATTTTTCCCGCTTTGGGTAGGTATGTTGCAGCGGAAGAGGCGTAGGAAAAAGCAACATGCTGAAATGAAGCTTATTTTCTTTTTCTCTTTGGACAAGGCTTATGGGGGTTCCAATGGGTAGTATCAGCGAATCCTAAAACACATGAATCAAGTTGCGAAAAGTCCCTCTCGCCAAGATGAGTATCAATGCCGTAGCAAAAGCGATCTGCATTGTCGTTCCGGTATTCTGGTTCCGGTGTACTTGCGCTGTGCTGTGCTGTTACTGCATTGACCGGCTGTTGAGATCCATGACGGAAATCAGATAACAAGTCAAGTGTAGGAGTGGCGAAGATAAAGATTAGGATTAAAGTTAGAGTTGAAAAGTTTATTTCCTGTCGGAAGTTTACATGCGGTGCATGAGTAACCGTAACGCAGCTGTGGGATAAACTTTTGGTTGTGGGCCCTTGATCGACATTGGTATCAACAACAATCTCGATGTTGATAACATGCGCAAGTAGAAACCGATGGGGCGAAAAGAATCTGCTGGACAGACTACAGTCAACAACGCAGAAGTGCTATTATGATCATGGATACGATACGGTTGTGTTCATATTTTCTTTTTTTTGAATGAGTCAGACATGCAGAGATGCGAGGAAAGAGTCAAGATGTCGTAGAACGAACCCACGCCCGACCATGAGTACAAGATAAGAAAAACACTCATAACTATCTTTCTTGTCACACATGTCACACGTGCCCACACAGCAACGTACATAGGTAGCATCACCCTAGGACCGGCGAGTAGACATATACAAGCTAATGCATCTCCACTGGCGTAGCCAAACCTTTTGTCAAGTCACGCTCATATTATCCACTCCATGTCTACAAAACTATCTGCTTACACTTGCTCCACACACAAGTCCACGAGACACCGCCATTCCTCCCTAACAACAGCCTCTCGTGACACCCATGCATACTTTCCGTAAACAAACATCTGCAGTACGCCGATTCACGGCAGTATCTCGTTCCGTCACGTTACGCCTACTACGCGAAAGACGAGCAATACATGCACTTACCTAATCGTCCACCATTGTAAGTACAACCTACCGTAGTAAAATATCCTAGTCTCCGTCCGTGACCATCTCCGCCCACAGACCAACGCCCAAACCGGCCGGAGAAATAAACGTGTGCCAACGCATTTGGGTCGCGAACATGCATGCTGCCCACCGGGTTCAAGTGGATCAGGCGTCCGGGGCGCAGAATAAGTGGCTACCTAGAAATATCACGCCTACCTGCTGGTAAACTTGACTAACTAACGGTGGGCCATTCGGTGGCGGTTGGATTATCTGGGGTCTAGAAGCAGAAGCGAGAAGAAGGTTAAAAAAAAAAGCCGACGATCGGACTGTAGATCTAGTGCCGAATGGACATGACTGGAGTGAATATGAACGCCGCACAGCATGGCGTTTCTGGGCGTACGGTAGGGCTAGAGCTGGCTTGACTGGGTGAGGGGGGGCCGTATGACTCGATGCAGGGACACGTGGGTAAGACTGGTACGTGAAGACGTAGGGGTGGCGTTTGTGTCTAGTTACAGCTAGGTAGGTGCTCGTATTTTACAGGGGGCTTACACGCAGGCGCGGAAAAATGTCCATCTATCATGGAGGAGTTTGTTGCGGAGTCGTGTATGAGGCAAAGAAAGCTTGGCGGAGTTAAAGTTCGGAGGTTAGAGAGACCAGTTACGTAGGTACCACGACGGACATGTGACGAGAGGTAAGTTGCTTGATTATGTGCATTCCAATTCCCAACAACAGCTCGATACAGTAACATAGAGTGTGCACTCGTCACGGGCATGATTCCGCAACCGTCTGTAGATTAACGGGAAAACCGGGTAAAGGGTCTGTCTCGACCGACTTGGAGCAGCGCGCGCGCAATATGCAAAGGCCTAGCTTCACGTCCAAGTACTTACGGGGAAGACTGCGCATCTTGTTCCTTTTCGGGATAGCAACACAATGGATAAACCAAGATGCGTAGTTAAGCGAGGGAGGGAAGACCCAAGCATCTACATAACGCGGGGCCGATCTTTCCCAAGGTTGAGAAGTTTACCTTGACCTCACCACCTGACTGCTGTTCTTGCTTTGGACCACCTACTTTGATGCGCCTGGTGCACAACAACACGTGCATGCCATGCTACGAACTGCCACTACGACTGCTACTTCCTACACATGACGGTGTGCATCGTCGCCGACAAGGCCCCGGAGACCGTTCACCGGTCATTCGGAGAAAGAAAGGCGACGGGGCTAGACTAGACCAGCGATGAGGCGTGTGTCGAAGACGACGGCACATGAGGCTGGCTGAAGGGCAGCGCGAATCTTACTTGCGCCAGAATCAGACAGGCCACCATTGTCGACATGCGCCGCCATTGACGACATTCATTTTCACCGCGATACGGACTCGGGCTTTGGCGTCAGCCCGGGCTTGTGCGGACGCGACAAGGCCGTCATATCACGAAGAAGAAGGATTGGCAGGAGGCGAGTGCGTGTTTTGTTCGATTCGGCATGCTTTCCAAGCTCCTTTGCCCACGGCTCCATACCCCGGTCCAATATGTCAGCCATCCCAGCGGCCGATCCGTCATGCAGAGTCTCACACCCGTTTCCCATGCACCGCATCTATGTTTCCAATCAGCGTCCGCTGTACGCTTGGCCGACAAACGCACACGACAAGCGGAAGCCATAACAGTGCCAAGATGCGTCCTGATACTTTGCTTGCTTGCCTCCCTTTGTCGCCACGCTTTCCCGCTGTGCTGCCCAATGCCTGTCACATCCATCACACCTGTGACGTTTTTTTTTGTCTGATCTGCTTCTTGTTTTTGTGTTTTCTAGTTGTTTCGGGCTGTTATGGGCGGGCTCGGGCTAGCGATGGCACAAAACTAGTACATGCTTTGCTTCCCTGCATTTGCGCTTACGAGCGGGCGTCGCTGAGGCTAATCTACCGGCGTGCCTACGCTGAAGTCATCTCCCTCCATCCTAGGTTTGGCTAGCTGGCCGGCTTAGAATATTAAACTAATCCAGTCTTCCTGTATGAGCGATGTGGCTGCACTACTCCAGAACCGCCGTACGAGAAGTCCCTGCAGATCTCGTATCGATCAAATGCCCGTACAGAGGGAGAAGAGAGGGGGACTAAAGCCGCCGGCGTGAGCTTCCAATATTGGATCTTGGGGGTCCGCTGTGCAGCAGCAGCAGTAGCAGCAGCGGCTTCGAGAAGGTGAGCCTAGGTCGTGAATTCTACGCTACTCTTCAATTCCTCTGGCTTGCTGAGAAAAGATCAACGGTGTAGTCTGACATGCTACAGCTGACCTTGATCAGCATGGGCTTACTTCGTACAGCTCATCGACCCTCAAGACCAGATTGCTACACGAGTTTCTCCCATGTGCCGGCCCGGCAAATTAGGGGTCCCCCTCTTTGTTGCAAGGTTGCGAGTTTGCAAGCCTCCCCCCTGCTCCAACACATGTTCTCCAAAAGTTGCGAGACACGAACGAAAACAAGCACATACACAAACGGGGCAAGCACCGCACATCACCGCGCGCACATCCACCCCCCACCGGCCGTCATGTCAGGCAGCCAACGCGACACACACCCTCAGAATCCCTAGTCCATGTTTGAATAATTGAGCCGGGGGTGATTGTAGGCGAGAGCTTAGCTCTGCATTATCCATTGTCGCCCTTACCCATGCTCCAGGCACCACACACAGCCCGCCCATCCATGGCCGTACCAGCACATGGTCGTTACGCTGCACGCCGCAAATCCATGTCCGGCCTTCCACCTGTTCCCCACTCTCTCTTTCTTCACCCCCCAAGCCCACCGTTTCCTCTTTGCCTAGTCGAGTTGAGGCCCAATTGGATGGATGGAGGAGGCGTAGGTAGCGTCGGCGGGTCTTGGGCCGTGGAAACGTGAGCAGCCTGTGTCTCCGCGCAGTGCACCGCACCACCCTTCCCGCCCGTATTGCGACTGCTGCGTCGTATCAGCGACCTTGCCCACATGACTAGTGGATGCGCGGAGGTGATGTGCGTCCAGGTGCGTTTCGCGGTCAAGGAAAGAGGAAATATAAAAAGGTAGGGCCGCACCGGCCGGAGTCTCGACTATTTGATATATTACCATCTCAACACTTGCGGAATTGGATTCTTCCATTTCATCTCCCTCTTCCGTCTCTTATCTCAAGGAGATTTGTTATACATATTGGTACATATTTGATCCATTACGGTACATTGTCGTTATCAAGCGCCTTTTACCCCCCATCGTTGGAGTAGTGTATATTTATCACTTGCCTCTCACCTGCATTTGGAATCTCACAATTGACCTTGGAACAACGTCACTCAACAAACCAACCAAACGACCGAGCCTGTTGCTTTCCGTTATTCCTCACTTGTGGGGAGGACATTCAAAGGTTCGACCAACCGTGTACCACTGGGTGTACAATTAATTCAGTCTACCCGACCCTATCGCCCGACTGCCGCTGCCGAATAATTGAACTCTCCGGTTCCCTCTTCCATTGGTGTTCAACTACTCGAGCCCCTGGATACACACTTTCCTCCACTTTGATCGATCATATACACACACCCACACATACTCTCGACAATGGTTCAGCTATCCACTCTAGCCTTTGGGCTTCTCACTCTTGCCAGCCAAGTCAGCGCCGCTGGAACCGTGAAAGTGATGCCATTTGGCGCATCCATCGTATCTGTAAGTCAGGCATTTTGCTCACCCAAAAAAACATACACACCCATACTAACAACGTCTCAGCGTTGCTGGCGCGCCAATCTCCAAACTCTACTCAAAGACCAAGGCATCACAAACTTTGACATGGTCGGCAGCCAAGTCAGCACATGCTCTGGCACATCCATTGACCAAGACCACGAGGGCCACCCAGGCGCCTTCGCCACCGATTATGCGAAAAACGGAAACCTCACAGGCTGGCTGAACCAGAACCCGCCCGACGTCATCCTCATGCTGGTAGGCACAAACGACGTGCTCATTGGCCAGAAGCCCGTCGATGAAGTGCTACGCGCCTACGACGTACTGCTCGATCAGATGCGCGCCAAGAACGAGAACATGCAGATTGTGTTTTCAAACTTGCTTCCCCTGGACCCAGCCAGGTTTCCTGCGCGCGCCGTCGATGGCATCAAGGCGTTGAATACGGCCACGGCGGCATATGCGCCGAGTAAGAGTACGACCAAGAGCCCCGTGTACTTTGTCGACAACTTTGGGGGCTTCGATGCTGTCAAGGACACCGATGACGGCGAGCATCCGAATCTGAGCACGGGCGTGCAGAAGATGGCGGCCAAGTTTTTGGAACCGACAAAGACTGCCATTAGGGCGGCGGAGACACTTAAGAAGAAAAGGAGCACTAGCCGTTTCGCCAAGAGGGCGTAGATTGAGGACGCAGCCGAGTGAAGACATTTTTACGAATTACGAAACTTTTATTCTAACCCCGACCTATCTATGCCTCGAGGCCTAATGTATATACAAATAGAAAAGAATCAAACAAGTCATGATAATTCTGCCCCCCAGACGAACACACACACGTGCGATGAGCCAGTCACCGGTAATGTCTTGAGGGAAGGGGAGGAGGTCGTCACTACTTTTTAGCAGTGGCCGACTCGCCCTCAGACACGGGTGTATCCGCCTGGGCGGCTTCCTGGGCGGCTTTGCGTGCGGCCTGTAAGTATGTTAGATGGATTCAAGCGAAAACAGAAAGCAAGGTAGATGGACTTACAAGAATGCCGCGCGACTTCTTGTTCTTGATGCGCTTGGCCTCTTCGGCCGCTGCAGCCTCCACGACTGCGTTGTCCTGATGAATTGTCAACATCAAAGTCCACCCGGGAGATATACACTGTAGTCTTACGGCATCGACTGCCTTCTTGACCTCCTCGAGGTCAAGGATCTCCGCTGCAGCGGAATCCTTGCCGTCGAGGAGCGTCTGGTCGTAGCCAGCACGACCCATGCTGGTGATGTTGATGGAGTTGACGGTTATACTGGTTGAAAACTACGTAGTAGTCTGGGGTGCTGTAAGTCTTTAGTAAAGTGTAGCTGTGAGCAATACAAGCATCAATGACATACTGTTTGTGCTGTAAAGTAGCTCTGGAGAAAGAAGAAAGAGCAAAGCAAGAAGCCTTTATATACTGTGCGACTGTCAGGTGAAGGGCAGATGAAACTGCCCTTCACCTCAAGTGGTGGTGAAGTCGAGTTGGCATAGCGCAGTGAGGCTCGTTGAAGGCGGGTTGAGGCTGGTGCGCGAGATGAAAGGGGCGTGAGAGGCATTGTATATATTGAGCGTCTGCGCTGATACTCACGTGAGGGAGTCTGTGACGACATCGCGTGTTGGTGTTCAGAGCATACGGAAGGTGCACCAAATGAGGCAGTGAAGCAGCGGCTGGGCGGTAGACGGACGGATGAGAGACGGACGAGAAAATCACAATCACGGAAATTCTGGACACAAAGATGGACATGG
>Ga0265797_10009727_pt1 | contig 12384 bp, 8 predicted proteins | sample P2T30metagenome_FD_192433 | JGI IMG/M metagenome (GOLD analysis project Ga0265797, IMG submission 192433) | Plant litter microbial communities from East Loma Ridge, Irvine, California - P2 T30 | ecosystem: Environmental > Terrestrial > Plant litter > Unclassified | place: USA: California... | reverse complement strand
TTCTCGACAAAAGCGCGTATTGCTTCTCCTTGCTCGCAGATCGCATCTTGTTTTGCTGATATTCTGTTGAACTTCTTCAAGAAAGCCACAATCGATTCGACCTGCTCCTCACGAGGGAGACGATCCAATGTGCTGTCGATGGTTTCGGGTGAACACTTTGATAGATCCAACAGTGCCATATTACATAGCCAGTCTCCGACATTGTCCCCTTCTCTCCGGAGCCACGCGTCGCGTAGCGTCCCGGTCGCTTGAAGCTTCGCCGAGGTTTCCCCGCTCATGTCCGCTCGACGCCATAATTTTGAGTAGGAACCATTCGCTCGCTCGGTGTGATGCTATGTACTTAGGCGTCCTTACGTTGTTTGGACACACCAGCATTTATAACATTGTCCATCACGTGTATCTATACTTTTCATGTATATCAGCTGTGTTTGCGACCTTACAGCACATCTATATCATTTTACACAAACGTAAGCGGTACGAGAGCCGCTCCGACTTGGACCACATCTGTTACAAGTCACCGTAGAATCCCGTGCATGCAATAATTCGCACGGCCCAGCATAGCCACGTGAACGAAGTACAGCCTTGAATGCACAGCGGTCTACCGTTAGAGTATACTGCCATCTACACACTGCACAAGTCGTGAGCACCTACTGTGAGGCTGCGATCACACATTACTGTTTTTGAGCCATTGTAGCGGACTGATGCTTTTTGGCACCCTCTAAGCAGAATCGCAGATATCACTTGTGCTTTTGGGACGTCGCACGTAAAGCGAAAACGATCCGCTAGATGCCCGTGGCTGTATGAAGTGCGCTCCAATCTTTCGGCCGACGGTGCCACGTAAGACCGACGTTCCTTCACCCAGGTACATCTGGGATTCCCCCAAGACGAGCCTATCTTGGCTTCCGAACCTGCCACCTTTGCGACGCTAAAGTATCCCTTTCTTTTTGGAGATGAGCATACCCGCCGATGGTCATCCCACGTGCAGCGGATCGCTAACCTCGACGATCGATATAATGCCGCTACAGAGCTTTGCAGAATCGGCTTGACTGTACAAACACATCCCAATTATCAGTATCGCCCGTGTTGGTCGGCCGGAGAATGTAAGCATGATGTCCTATTAGCTCGGCTGTATTTTCGATAGAGTGCAGAGATCAAGCCGATATTGCAAAGCCCTGTATCGTGGGGCTGATGCTGCTCCGTTGATTGGAGGTGGCGCTTCCGCGACAGTTTCAGTACATCTAGGTAGGTTCACGTGCAGAACTGTTTCCATTGTTACTGAACCGGTCTCTCGAGATGCGACCGAGAGGATCTTGTGTGATAAACTGTCTATCGTATCTTAAAACCTATGGAGACCTTGTATCGAGTCCTGAGCTAGCCATTACAATGCCTCCGTCCGTCGCCAAGACAAAATCTCTCTTCTAAAAACCCAGCGGAGCCAATTGGAAATCGAGATTGTATTTCCCGAAAGACCAACGCAAGCGATACTGACCGTCAGATAGAGTTGATAAGGTGAAGCCGATTTTGCAACCTACTTTAATCGGTCTTCGCTGACTCTGAATTTCCAATCGACTTCCAAGACACTACAGCATCATGTCAGTCTTCCCCTGCAGCTTGACGATAAGATACGGCTTACGGTCATTGTTTGGATTGAATGACTTGCTCGGCAACATCCACCTTTCCTTCCCGCTTTGTACCCGAAGCCGAATGCCATAATCTCGAGGGAAAGCCGTTTTTGATATAGTTGGCAATGGAAGTAGTAATTGCTGTCGGTCGAAAACCATACTCGGAGGTTGTCCTTTGTCGTCACGACGTGTTCGCATAGCTCTCCTTCTACGTTTGCTTCTACAACCAAGCTTGCACATGTTCTGGTGTGGAGTCGTTCCAGACCCGTCCGCAGTGTACCAAGGTGGAGAGCGTACTTTGGACAGAAAAGGAGTTTCGTGTGATTTCCCCTGTTCAAAGACTTCTGTCTTTTTCCAGGCCTCCATTGAAAATTTGCAAAGGATGAGAGCGGCGCTTACTTCGGCGCAAAGTAATTTTGTCTCACTGATTTCGCGTTCCGTGGTATCGCCGACTCTTTTATCATGTATGTCAAGCATGTTAAGCCAGAAGGACCTGCTCAGATGATAAGAACGTTTGGAAAGCGATCGCATCGCGAACCGAAACGGCGCGCATATACATATCTAGAGAGAAGATGCCCTCTTCGCACGGATATCCCAGTTTCGGCCGATAGAACCTACTCGACATCACGGAAGCGGTAAGATCGGCGATAAGAGACCAGCGACTGGTCGACCAACGACACGCTTGGGCACTAGAGAAAGTCTGCTTCGGTTTCGGCCGAGTTGAGCTCTACATACTCGTTGGAGCCAAGCGAGGAGCTTGCTCTCGACACCGGTACGGTACTGTACAGTAATGCTAGGAAGCTGGTCCCTTGAGACAAGATGAACACCAAAAGCTAGACGTAATAATGCAGAGCGCCAACGGCTTAGTTAAAGCGAGTCAATGCTGAAGAAGCCAGTATTTGACAATCTAAACTATGCATACTTATAAGTGCGAATAGTGTCACTTACTAGAACCATACACAGTATGCACAGTGGCAGCGGCTCTGTCCCGCAAGAGCGGAGCGTAGAGTGATTTCGGCCGAAAACGTCCGCTGTCGAGGCAAACCCTAGAGCATTTGAATCTTGCGTCTATATACTGTTTTGGTCGCTGCATTTTTTCTAAGTCACCTGCGCTGTGCTGAAGTCAAACATACTCAGTCTTGTATTCTCACAGTAACCAAAGATACTAGAACCCAATTTTCCACCACCCACCAACATACAGAATGCTTGCGCATTACCGGCACATCTTTGCAGAACGATGGGTATGACGGCTCTTCCGACGGAGTTGCTAAACGACATCCTATCGCGGGCCTTATTTGCCAACAAAAAAAACGGCGTTCACTTCACATACGGTCTCTTAGAAAATTCGGGCTTGTTCCCCGAGCAGCATTCACCCAGACTCACCAAATACGTCCGGAGTCCGCTTCGTGATGAGGTCATGGCCATGGATGCTGCTTGGGCAATCAGGCGTGTGTGTCGACAATGGGGAGATTGGGCGTTGAGTCAAAACTTCAGAGAAATTCACGAGCAATGCTGCCCGAGTCAAAGTCGTTGGGCGGATCTGACTCCTTGTCGCTCGAAATATTCTTTGTATGAGCTCATCGAGAATCCTCAAGGCACGATCCTGAACCGCGATCAAAACGGAAGCCTAAGGAAGACGTATGAGCTTCTGCACGATTATCCCTTACTCTCGCAACATGTACGACGACTCTGGTTCGGCGATTTTCACACAGCGGCAACTGACAAGTGGATCTTGTCGATTATAAAGAGTTGTACAAATCTGGAATCACTCACCATTCCGTGGACAGCGCTACGACGTGGTACAGCAGAAGATTGGATAAACGTACTGAAACTCTCAAAAAACATGGGGACAACACTTCAGTCGCTTGAGATCCGTAGCATCTGCCTCTCTTCGGAAGACGAGCCCCTCCAAAGACGTAGCGAAGTGTCCAAATCTTTGAAAGACACGCGTGTCAGCTTCGGAGGACTCTCTCGGCTTAGGCTATCCGGAGATGCAGGGCAATCGACCATCTCCGATGATGATCTTGTAGCGATTTCGAGAACTGCTCTCAACTTGAGCAGTATCCATATCACTGGAAGTGCGAAAATATCTGTTTTGGGAGTGCTTGCACTTGTCAAATCGTCGAGGAAAACTTTGGGCTTCCTAGAGTATCGTCCTTTGCCCAATGCATGTTGCCAGTCGTCATTTCGTAATCGTTGGGCTTTGGAGGAAGCCGATAGAACATCTCAGTGGACAAGTGACAGACACCAGTCCACTGATAGAGAATCCGGGTTCTCGATCGGTAACAGCTCGTTCGACTTCAATCCGGTAATGACAGCTCTCCAAGATGCTTTTGTTTCCACGACAGAGCTCTTGACTCCGCGCTCACCAACGCTCAACGTTGCACAGCACTTGTGTCATGATCTGAGCACGCTGCCAAGATTGCGGGAGGTGGACATTTCACTGCCGTCAATATGCACAGATTTATTTGCCCACAGCAAGATGCCATGGTCAGGTACGTGTATCATCGGATTCTCCAGGATCTGTCAGACTTCCAAATGCGATAAACCACAAGATTATGCCAGATTGCTCCGGCGAACACTTGAAAGCGCACGTTTGTTGACAATAGAGAGGAAGCGCCTGAAAAAGCACCTCATCATTGAGCTTACGAACGGTAGCTACATCTTCCGGCCGGATCAAGAGCTGGTATATGGAGACTTCTCATCCGAGAGTATAGCTTTGGAAGGGGAAGAGAACAAAGAGGACACGGTTGTCACTGCAACGACGTGGAGTAAGATACCAGGGCCTAACGGGCTTCGCCATATGGCTATCAGTGAAACAAAATTCCTGAGAGCAATCAGCAACGGATGGCTGGAGCTTTGAGAGTCGTATTGTGCGACGGCTAGCTCACTTGATCGTCTCTATCACTTCATATCTCTCTGATCTACCCGATCGAACTCTCCAACAATCCCCACCTCTCTGATCTTTTTCGGCAAGACCACGATTTGCAGATGCAGTTTCCCAAAAAAACGCTTCTACGCTGTAGCGTCGTGGGGGTTTAAGAGGTCATCATGGACCTCTACCACTCGACGAGAATTAGCACACGTTCCAACACGTAAACCCGTGATTATCAGCCATACAACACATCGTTGTAACTTGTCGTGCGGGAGGGTTGCAACGTTCCTTCTCGAAGCGCTGTAATTTCGCAACTGAGAGGAACCATGAATAGAATACACTATATTGCAGAATCGGCTTCATCCCTGCACTCTTTCAAAAATACATCCGAGCCAAGAGGACATCATGATTAAATTTACATTCTCCAGCCGACCGACACAGGCGAGACTGACAATCAGAAAGGGTTTGTACAGTGACGCCGATACTACATCTTACTGTATGAGGGTCCGGTTCGTGGCACGGGAACTCCAGCATGGGCATGTTCAATTCTTAGCACTCTGACATCGATTTTGACTAGAAACGAGGGTAAGAAGCCTTCTACAACTCTAGTACACTATCACATTCACCATCGCCGCACCAATACCGTCACGACTTGTCTCAAAAATCTTCACTTTGCCGTCCAGTCTCTCGCCTGGAAGCGAGCTTGTAGTGCAAGTGTGCAAAGAAGATGTCATCGAGTGTCAACATGCTGGCTAGAGAGCCGAAGATGATAGCCATAGTTATTTCGAACATGGTGGGTATAAGTAGGTTTTGGGGTGTTTGGATTGGATTGCGACGGAATGACGGGTCTGCACACTCTCCACCGCCATGTCATTGGCAACAACCGTTGAATGGACATACAATACGGTGCTGCCTGCCAAATTGATGCGGTACGACGAGGGTTACTTGGGAATATCTGTGCAAATGGTGTGTCTGTCTGTTCGGGTAGTAGTACGGTGCTCCCGTTGCGCACCGAGTCACCGATTCTCATCGACATTAGTGATGAATATAGCCGATGTCTGTGCTCGCCGTGCAGGGTTATGTGTTCTTTCTCTGCGGTGCGGTGCGGTAGTTGTGAACATGCGCGCAGACGGATTGCCCTGTCTGCCATGGTATTGGTGTGGTGCTCTCGCCAAGGCACTAGGAACGAGCCTCGTCCAAGCTAACGTAAGAGGGCTTAGATGAAAATGTTTACCGTCTTTTGAATCGGCGTCATGCGGTGCAGATTCTAGGGTCTGAGATGTTCTTTTGAGAGTTTTGCGTTTGCACTAGGCCGCCTGGATCTGGATTTAGCGTGCGGTGCTAGGGCGGCTCAGTACGTGCGAGTCCCAGGCAAAAGATGCGTGCCATCCTGTCTTGATAAGTCACATCTGCATGACAGAGAAGTCGGAAGTTCGCGCTCTCTTTGCTCACACGTGTACATTGGTGGTCTATTCTTTTTGGATACTTGACAAAGTCGTCTTACAAACATGTCGTTTCAATGCTCAGCGTGCTCTGTCAAGTGTTGCACAAAGTTCAAGCTGCTGCGGAGACATGAGAAAGAGTCGATTCCATGTTTCAGGCATCTCTTTCCTGGAAAACCACTACCACAACGATACGAGTGCTCTGAGTGCAATAAGTTTGGTCCCGAGGGCGGGCCGCGAAAGGAAGACGTCGCGAGGCATCTTCATCTCGTTCATGAGATGGACTCCCTGACGGCAGCTTCAAGTGTTGTGTTCATTCGCCCTAAGTTACGAATACCCCAAGGCGGGCTTCTAAACAAGTCGACACCACCTCCGCACCGGATTTTCAGCAGATTGCAAGTTCATCTGTACATCAAGGCCGACTTCTCCAATCAACGATGAAGGGAGTCAGGCCGAACGAGAGTGAACACCCGGTCTTCGGCCTAACGACCGGTTCTGGGACTTTGCCTACTCTTTATCCGACTCCTTGTCTCCAAATGACGATTGCATCCACAAGTGAAGGATACTCTGGCGAGATCGAACGTCTCAATTCACATCTTACCCCACTCCCACACTCGCCTACCATCAATATGAAACACTCCGGCCCTGGTAGCCTATCGAAGCAGTACAAGCGTCTACGCAACCAAGTAAGCCTCGAAAATCCAAACATCCCCGATAGAACTCTTGGGACTCGCTCAGAAGATACGTATAAGGCAGTGGCCAACATCATCAAAGAGCAAGACTTCGGTACCGATGTAGTACGAGACGATCAGACAGATATGGTCGATAGAAGTGCCTCTGAACTTTTCTCAAGAGCATTGAGTCTCCATTCACGACCAGCGCCCAGAAGTCAATCAGAATCACGCTTCCAAACGATAGCCATTCCCATGGAGACCACAGCACCCCACGATACTCCGTTAACAGAAAATTCTCGTTCACGTCTCCTTGTGGACATATCCGCAATAACCACTTCCATGTTGACAGTGGGGAGTCACGAGATTCTCTCCGACGATGAAGTCCATATACGGGGCTCTAGCATGGGTGCTTTGTTCATCAGCGACAGAGACGTTAAACCCCTTCCATCCAACAACAGCAGCCATAGGTCTTGCCTTGGGGGGTCATAATCGATCGAAGGAGGCGTAGCGCGTTGGCGTACGTTGCAGTAGAATGACTTCACCATCGCGGCTAGGCGATATTCCAAAGCTGACAGCGGGCCGGGAGTCTAAACCAATACTTATCCCGCATAGGTATAGTCGAGGAGGCAAGGTGTCGCAGTGGCACCGAAGAGGAGACTCTGTCACGTTCTCTGTGAATGCCTGCTTTGGATAGTACAGCGGAGGACGCTATGAGCTATCGCCGGCGATGGATAGGGTGATTTACCGCACCTACTAGGCGGATGGGGAAAGCGAAAGGACGCAAATACAGGAAAGCTACTACATGGAGAGAGACATAACTGAAAACCTGACCCAACGGTCGTCAAGGCTACAGTCCAGTACTCACAAGAGATAGGCAGGCTCACATTCCAGCCAGAGGAAGGACAAGTTGGTAAAGAGAAGGACCCACACTCGTTTTACACTCGTTCTACAAGAAGCGAGACAAGGTAAAGCATATCTTTTGTTTAGTTAGGTGACTACGTAGGGACGGCTCATACGATTACCGTGAATTGATTGATTGATTGATTGACCAAAATCTAACCTACATCAATCCGGCGCTTGACTGAAGCTTATTTGTATAAGTTAGATCAAGCCGTGAGATCTCATACAAATGCCCTCAACTCAAAGCCCAACGATACGCTTCTCGGTCAGCAGACCGCGTCTTGAAATTAATTCTTCTGATCGTCTCGTCCGGTCCGTCCTCTCCGCCCTCTCCGCCCTCTCCGTCCTCGCTGTCCTCGGTATTTTCTTCCACTACACCTAAATTACTGCCATGACAGACCAGGCGCCCGCTGATCACAAGGTACCGAAACAGATGAGAACCAATTTCAAGAAACTTTACGGTACCTGCGAGAATTGCTTGTGGAAGGAATCAAGGACAGTAAGGAATGGCGCAGTGAGCAGGGCTGTTGCTTTGCGCCTACTGATTGCAATAAGCTTTTCATACCCAGATCACCAGAAGACGATGCCCAGATGGTGATCCGGATCAGCTGGCAATCGAGTCTCATGGGATGTCTTTCATGTGTTGGGTAATGTGCAATCTGGTTATATAGAGGGAGCCCCGTGTTTTTTAGACTTCCCTATCGCGGACCGTTTGTGGGACTTTCCGCCACCACGAATCACATCTCTTCCCAGCTATTGCAGCCTGACAATCGAAAATGTGCACTGTAGGGTAAGGTGCGGCACAATTCTGTATTCGCAGGGCTGGGGGCAAGTCCCTACGGTGATCGTGGCCACTAGAAAGCGTTGGCGGTAACACAGTGAGAGCAACCATCATTATGGTCTCGTCAATTTCGTCAAAGCTCCACGAAGAATGCGATCCCAGGTTTTTTGACACGTGCTAAGTCAAGTTTGCCCCTGGAATGTTAATCGAGTGCTCGAACCTGGATCCTCTCCAGATTGACGGTGTTCCTTGATGCCCCATTCCAGCAAAAGCCCACGATCTTGTCTGAGCCGTTAGACACTCGCGGTTCCATATAATCAGTCACTCGAAACTTCTTGCCTCGGAAAAAAGCATATCCCCTGAAAGGCTCTTTTCGGAAAATCGCTCCGCAGGTGGGGACCCTACGTTCTTCAGATTCGGGAACAGGCCAACAGTCAATCACCTGTCAATTGGTTAGATGAGACACTCACGATATCTAATGTAACGTTGCACACATACTGTATCATCAAAGAACTCTAGGTGACGTTGAGGTTGTTCGCCCTGAGCGGCAGGGTTACGGCAGAGTTCGAGGACCACCGAAATCAAACCATGTTCCCAAAGGTATTCAGCGTACCGAACTTTGGCGTTTGCTACTGCTGTCTCGAATTTCTTTTCGTCGCAAACGAGGGACATGATTGTTTCGTCTGGATGTTGCTTGCATAAAATGTCCAGCAGAGGCTTGGCAAGGCGACCTTCGCAATACCACACTTTCATGACTATTGAATGATGGTAGATGTTGTAGTAAGATCCTGCGGCTCGGGCTCGAGAAGGAATTGATCGAGGAATGCATGAGCTGTTTTCCTTTAGCGAAGGATTGGATGCTGGATCAAGTTTGGAGCTCAGCCATTCGAGGACGGTCGCTGGAAACCCTTTGCAATGACAGCAATTGCCTGGAAAATTCAGCGTCTGTTCAAGAGCGATGATGACAACACATACCACATCTTCCTTCCTGCCTCGTCACTCTTGAAAAGTCTGAGCGCTTGCATGCGTTTGGGGTTCCGTCAGATGCGTTGCAACGCTGCAACTCTAGCGATTTGCTCCCCGGACAGTGCTCGTAGATCTTCCTCGATACTCGACACATCCTTGACTGTACAATGCAACAAAGAGAAATACAAATGCTGGAAAGCAGTTTCAACATTTATATAGTTCAAAAGTAGACCCCTCGACGAAAGGCGCCTCGTGCGCGTCACGCCATGTTTGGAACACAGCGTTTGGAAAACCGAATGCAAGGCCTCTGTATCTTCAATCGGGACGGCGCCAATAGCGAGTTGACCCATGATCTAAGCGAAGACGCGCCAATCTCAAAACAGTCAGAGTTTTTTCCGGCTCGAACAGGATAACGCTGAGAACACAGCAGGTCTACGAAACACAGCATGTTGACACGATGGCTCGTGAGCTCGCCTCGCCCGTGTCACCCACATCGCCCACATCGCCCACATCGCCCACATCGCCCACCTCGCCCATGTCACTCATGTCACCCATGTCACCCATGTCACCCATGTCACCCATGTCACCCATGTCACCCATGTCACCCATGCCACCCACCTAGTCCATCTCGTCCTCCTCACCCACCTACACCAAGCAAAAAGCTCTGGTGGTGAGAACATTAGTCTTGGCGATTACAGTTCATGTGGCTTGTTGCAGCGGCCGCTCGCTTCGATGTCTTTGACGAATCGACTTTATCCCAAACTTGAGACTAAGTCAATTGCAAGCATCGTACTGCCACGCACAAACCAACTGACAGATTGCACACTTCTCGTCTTGTTTGCATGCTTTGCATGATACTTGCGCTAGAGCGCAGATTCCCCTGTAGTGCTTCCGACTATTGGAAAGTCGCCACAATGAGCCCATCATCTCGCGTAGGTCATGATTGCCTCATGTTTCGATGATTTTGCCCAGCCGAACTCTCTCGTCACGAGAGCTTTGGACTTGGCATCTGTGAAATCGGCTGGAGAACGGGCGTACAGTTGCCACACGAATTAGTACTAGTTTTTTGCATGCATTTATGGCTTTTAGGGGCAATGTCAGCATTTAAATTACCGTTCTTCGCGGCCTGAATGAGTTCCCACGGACAATCTTTATTCACGGTGTCTTCGAGGATCGGAAGCATATATTGTCTGTTCAACCTCTACTCCACGCAAGCAACCACCCAACGCTTCTTGGAAGCCACGAAACTCAATTCCGAACATCGATCGTCCACCACAAGAAAAAACACAATGGCCAATCCTCCTGCTTGGCTTAACGATTCGGCAGATCCGCGGACTGAACTTTGGAAACAGCAGATGAACTCTGAGACCGACTCTTACGTCCAGAATGATCAATATTCAACAAGGGTGGAAGAGCTGACTCAGGCGTGGAGTCGTCTAGACAAAGCCCCAGACGTGACCAGCATTGGTGGAAAAGTATACAGCTTCTGGAAGGACGCGCAGAATCCACAAGGACTCTGGCGACGCACTTCTACAATGGCCTTCAAGCAAAAAGAAGAAGACTGGGAGATCTTGATAGACTTGGATCAGCTGTCGCAAAGAGAAGGGAAGACACTGTTTTGGTGTGGAGCTGAGATATTTGCGATTGACTTCAGCCTCGCAATAATTTCACTCTCTGAACAAGGCTCGACCGCAGTGTCTCTGCGGGAATGGAGTTTTGCAGACAGAGAATTTGTTGAGAGAGGGTTTTCTCTGGACAAGGCGTTCTGTTCCGCAGCATGGCTCAACACCGACCACATCCTGCTTGCATCTTCGTATGGCGGTTGCCAGAATGCAACGATTACGGGGATGCCGCGAACCGTCCGACTGTGGCAACGAGGAGAACGAGTGGAAGAGTCTAGAGTCCTCTTCTCTACCGAGCACGAACATACCGAGGTCAACATACGAAGAGACTGGTCCTTCATGGACAGCGGCGCGCGATTTCATATGATAGAGGTCATCGACGTTTACCGGTCAAATCACTACATCGCTCAAAATGAGCTCGTATTCAAGCAGCTGCCAATCCCCCAAAAGGTTGAATTCGCTATCTACCAACATTGGCTGGTTACCTGGATCAAGGAAAAATGGGAACTGAGTGACACAACTTTTTGCGCGGACTCTTTGCTTATGATGAGGTACGAACCCGCTGGGCGGATATCTCGTCCCAAACTTCTCTGGGTGAATTCCAATAACGGTGAGGCATTTCGAGACCTCTCCTTCATCAATGGGCGAATGTGTGTCAGCCTGCTTGCCGGGTTAAAGCCTATCTTCAAGGTTTTTGGTCTCGACGAAGATGAGTCTCGACAAAACGGACTTCCGGTCTTATCCAGCTGCGGTGTTGTATCCATCAAACCGCTCGATCATTTCGGGTGTGGTGGAGACGACACGATCATCATTTCGGAAGAGAGTCCAATTTCGCCAAAGAGAGTCTCGCTCGCAATGATCGGGACGGTGGACGAGCCTTTGGTGCTATATCATCAAAGCCCTGATTTCGATGTCAGGGGGATGAGTGTCGAGTATCACAGCGCCTACCTTGATCCTGTTGGCCACGTTCCGTACGTGCAAACCGGCCGCATCCAATCAGATATGGTAGATCGGCCTCTCTATATCCACGGATATGGAGGATTCGGAAGTTTGAACTTGCCAAGGTACGACAAGATACTCGGCGTGCTTGCCCTCAAGTACGGCTGGACCACTGTCATTACATGCCTGCCAGGGGATGGTGGCAATGGTCTTGCCTACGAGGATGCAGGACGCAAGGAGCGGAAGCACCAATCCCATGACGCTTTCGCCGCAGTTGTAAAACACCTCGTTCATCGTGGAGTGGTTAAGCCAAAGAATATCGTTGCTGCCGGTGCATCCAATGGCGGATTACTGATCGGCATGATGTTATCGAAATTTCCAGAACATTTTGCTGCCTTGTTTTTGGAGCTAGGACTTACAGACCTGGAGCTGATGGAGACTTTATCTATGGGCTCGGCGTGGACAGCGGAGTACCCGCATAGTCTCGGAGACCGAATCAAGATCTCACCGCGCCATCAGATTCCGCCTTCCGCCTTGAATTGTCCTACGGTTTTGATCTTCAC
>Ga0265797_10009726_pt1 | contig 12384 bp, 11 predicted proteins | sample P2T30metagenome_FD_192433 | JGI IMG/M metagenome (GOLD analysis project Ga0265797, IMG submission 192433) | Plant litter microbial communities from East Loma Ridge, Irvine, California - P2 T30 | ecosystem: Environmental > Terrestrial > Plant litter > Unclassified | place: USA: California... | reverse complement strand
GCCTGGTGGCCTTCACCCCGGAAAACACCCTGAGCCTGCCGACGTCGGGCTTCTCCCTGCGCTGGTTTCGCGCGGTGTTCGAGCGCGCCGACTTTATCCAGGCGTTCTATAACAGCCTGGTCCTGGCATTCACCGCCGCGACGCTGGCCACGCTGGTCGCGGTGCCCGCGGCGTTGGCGATCAGCCGTTATACGTTCCCGGGGCGCAATTTTTTCAGTGCGTTATTCCTGTCGCCGATCATCATTCCGCACCTGGTACTGGGCGTCGCCCTGTTGCGCCTGTTTGCGCTGATGGGCGTGAATGGCAGCTTCACCTGGCTGATGCTCGCGCACGTGGTGATCATCACGCCTTACGTGCTGCGCCTGGTGCTGGCGGCCGCCATCGGGATAGATCGCAGTGCCGAGCAGGCCGCCGAATCCCTCGGCGCCAGCCGCTTCACGCTGTTTCGTCAGATCACGCTGCCGATGATTCTGCCGGGCGTGGCCGGTGGCTGGCTGCTGGCGTTTATCAACAGTTTCGATGAAGTGACCCTGTCGATTTTCGTCAGCTCGCCGGCGACCCAAACCCTGCCGGTGCGCATGTACGTGTACGCCACCGAATCCATCGACCCGATGATGGCGGCGGTCTCGGCGCTGGTGATCGCGCTGACCGCGGCGACCATGATTCTGCTCGACCGGGTTTACGGCCTGGACCGCGTGCTGGTGGGGAAACACTGATGGCTCTGTTCAAGCGACTGGCTGAAACTCGGCGCCCTGCCCTGGCGTTCACCCTGGATGGCCAACCGGCTGAGGGCCTGCTCGGCGACACCTTGCTGACGGCCATTCTGACCTGCGCCGAGCACCTGCGTGGCAGCGATTTCAGCGCTGAGCGCCGGGCCGGCTTCTGCCTGATGGGCGCCTGCCAGGACTGCTGGGTGCGCCTGGAAGACGGGCGGCGGGTGCGCGCCTGTTCGACGCTGCTGGAAGAGGGCCAGGCGATCAGCCGCGAACCGGGGCGCCGCGCATGAAACCTATTGTGATCGTGGGCGCGGGCCCGGCAGGCATCACGGCGGCGCGAACCTTGCTCGAACACGGCATCACGCCTTGCCTGATCGACGAAAGCCTGCGCGGCGGTGGGCAGATCTATCGGCGTCAACCGGTGAATTTTCAACGTTCGGCCAAGCAGCTTTACGGCTTTGAAGCGGGCAAGGCGCAAGCCGTGCATTGCACCCTGGACGAACTGGCGTCGGTGATCGATTACCGCCCCGAAACGCTGGTGTGGAATGCCGAAGATGCACGCCTGGACACACTCACCGGTGACCGCGCCGAGAGCGTCGAGTTTTCACGAGTCATCGTCGCCACCGGCGCCACCGACCGTATCCTGCCGGTGCCCGGCTGGACCTTGCCCGGCGTCTACAGCCTGGGTGCCGCGCAGATTGCGCTGAAATACCAGGGCTGCGCGATCGGTGAGCGTGTCGCGTTCTGTGGTTCGGGACCATTGCTGTATCTGGTCGCCTACCAGTATGCCAAGGCCGGCGCCAAGGTCGTGGCGGTGCTCGACAGCGCGCCGTTCAGCGCCCAATGCCGCGCACTGCCGGCACTGCTCGGGCAGCCGTTGACCCTGGCCAAGGGCCTGTACTATCGCGCCTGGCTGACAGCCCACGGGGTTGCCGTGCATCAGGGCGCAACGCTGCGGCAGATCGACGGCACACAACGAGTCAGCGGCATTCGCTGGGGCGAACACAGCCTCGCGTGCGACGCCGTGGCCTTCGCCCATGCGCTGCGCAGCGAGACGCAACTGGCCGATCTGCTCGGTTGCGAGTTTGCCTGGAACGATCTCAACCGTGCCTGGCTGCCGCAGCGCGACAGCGCCGGGCGCAGCAGCGTCGCGCAGGTTTACCTGGCGGGCGATGGGGCCGGCATCATGGGCGCCGACGCGGCGCAATGGGCCGGTGAGCGCGCAGCGCTGGCCGTACTGGAAGACATCGGCAGGGGGGTCGATCAACGTCGCATCAGGCGGCTGGAACAGCAACTGGCGAATATTCAGCGCTTTCGCCAGGGCCTGGAAACCGCGTTCCCCTTCCCTGAGCAGTGGGCCGCCCAGGCGCCGGATGAGTTGACCCTGTGCCGCTGCGAAGAAGTCAGTGTCGGCGAGGTGCGCGCGGTGGTGGACGAAGGCCATTGGGAGATTAACCGGGTCAAAGCCCATTGCCGCGTCGGCATGGGCCGCTGCCAGGGGCGCATGTGCGGGCTGGCGGCGGCGGAGATTGTCGCCGAGCGCAGCGGGCGGAGCATCGAACAGGTCGGGCGCCTGCGTGGTCAGGCGCCGATCAAGCCGCTGCCGTTTGGCGTGCAGGTGCAGCCGTGATCGACGTGATTGTGGTGGGCGGTGGCATCGTCGGCGCGTCGGCGGCCTTGATGCTGGCGCGCCAGGGTCAGCGTGTGGCATTGGTGGAGCGGGATTTTTGTGGCTCGCATTCCAGCGGTGTGAACTATGGCGGGGTGCGGCGCCAAGGACGACCGTTGCATCAGTTGCCGCTGTCACAGCGCGCCCATCAATTGTGGGCTGACCTGCCGGGCTTGATCGGCATCGACGGCGAATACGTGCGCTCCGGGCATCTGAAACTGGCGCGCAGTCATGAAGACTTTGCCGCGCTGCAAGCCTATGCCGCGCAGACCCGTGGCTTTGGCCTGAACCTTCAATTGCTCGATTACACCCAGTTGCGCGAGCGCTTCCCGTGGGTGGGCGATATCGCCGTGGGCGCTTCGCTCTGCCCCGAGGACGGTCACGCCAATCCACGCCTGGTATCGCCGGCCTTCGCCCGCGCGGCGCAGCGCAGTGGCGCCGCCGTTTATGAGCAGGCAGAAGTGAGCCGAATCGAACATGACGGCCAGCGGTTCCAGGTGCACTGCGCCAATGGCCTGCACCTGCAGGCGCCCTGGCTGCTCAACTGCGCCGGCGCGTGGGCCGGCAGTGTCGCGGCGCAATTTGGCGAGCCGGTGCCGATGGTCTCGGCCCACCCGGCGATGCTGGTGACCGAGCCGTTGCCCCTAGTGATGGACGTGAGCACCGGCGTCGAAGGCGGCGGAATCTATGCGCGGCAAGTGGCACGCGGCAACTGCATCCTCGGCGGTGGTCGCGGCTTCGCCCTCGGGCCTCAGAAGGCCAGGCCCGGCCAGGCGGCGGTGCTGGAGATTCTGCGCAACGCCGGTGAGCTGTACCCGTTCCTGCAAGGCGCCCAGGCCATCCGTACCTGGAGCGGCACCGAAGGTTATCTACCCGATCATGAACCCGTGATCGGCCCCAGCAGCACCCAGCCCGGCTTGCTCCATGGTTTCGGTTTTGCCGGTGCCGGGTTCCAGCTCGGGCCTGCGGTGGGTGAAGCCCTGGCAGAGATCGTCTGCACAGGCGTCAGCCGCCAGCCCATTGAAGCGTTTTCCATCCGTCGTTTCCAAGCCTGAGAGGAAAAACCCCATGAACCCACGTAGTGCGCTGTCCTGCTTGTCCCTCGCCCTGCTCGCCACCAGTGCCCATGCCGCGCCCACGCTGTACCTGGGCATGAACGGCGGCACCATGGAACGGGTCTATGCCGATAAAGTGCTGCCCGCCTTCGAAAAGGCCAACAACGTCAAGGTGGTCATTGTGCCGGGCACCTCGTCGGATATTCTTGCCAAGGTCCAGGCCAACAAAGACAACCCGCAGATGCACGTGATGTTCCTCGACGACGGCATCATGTACCGCGCCATTTCCATGGGCCTGTGCGACGCACTCGCGCCCAGCCCGCCTTTGGAGCAGATCCCGGCCAAGGCGAAAATCAAGGACCAGGCCGTGGCCGTAACACTCGGCGTCACAGGCCTTGGCTACAACGCCAAGATGTTCAAGGAACAAGGCTGGGCGGCGCCGACCTCATGGATGGACCTGGCCGACCCGCGCTTCAAGAACAAAGTGGTGTTCCAGTCGCTGGCCTCCTCCACCTTCGGCCTGCATGGCTTCCTGATGTTCAACCGCATCCAGGGCGGCGACGAGACCAACGTGGAGCCGGGCTTCAAGGCCTGGCCAAAAACCGTCGGCCCCAATGTGCTGGAATACATCGCCAGCTCGGCGAAAATTTCCGAGATGGTACAGACCGACGAGGCCGCGATTTTCCCCCTCACCCCGACGCAGGTAGCGACCCAGAAACTGCTCGGCGTGCCCATGGAATACGCCCAGCCCAAGGAAGGCGCGGTGGTGCTGAACGTGGCCGAATGCGTGATCGCGCGCAATGACCAGCCGGAACTGGCACAGAAACTCGCCGCGTTCCTGCTGACCGCCGAGGCACAGGCGCCGGCGCTGGAGGAAGGCGACCAGATTCCGTCGAACCCGGCCACGCCGACCACCGATAAAACCCGCGCCCGTGTGGAAGCGATGCAAGGTTATCTGCAGACGGCGATTTCAATCGACTGGGACCAGGTCAACCAGGCGCGCCCGGAGTGGAACGCGCGCTGGAGTCGGTCGATCGAGCGTTGATCAGGCGGGCACAAAAGGCAGCGCGCGTTTGTGCGCTGTCTTGCGGTACGCCTCCTCGACGATCGCCCTCACCCGCTCACTGACCGGCTCGCCCATCAGGTACGCGTCGATCTCTGCATAGGTGCAGCCGTAGGCCAGCTCGTCAGCTTTGCCCGGTGCCAGCTCTTCCAGGTCGGCGGTGGGCAGTTTGCCGACCAGCCCAGCCGGTGCGCCGAGGCCCGCACCCAGCAGGCGCACCTGGGTCTTGGTCAGGCCGGACAGCGGTGCGAGGTCGCAGGCACCATCACCGAACTTGGTGAAAAACCCCATCAAGGCCTCGGCGCCCTGGTCGGTGCCCACCACCAGGCCGTTATGCAAATTGGCCACCGCGTACTGGGCAATCATCCGAGCCCGCGCCTTGACGTTGCCTTTGATGAAATCCACACGTTCGGCACTGACATCCGACACGGCCAGGCTGGACATCAGCCCGTCGACGCCGGCGGCGATGTTCAGGGTTTCGGTCTGGTCGGGCTGGATAAAGTCCAGGGAGGCGCTCGCATCATGCTCATCCGCCTGGCTCTTGTAGGGCAGGCGCATGGCAATGAAACGCGCGGGGTAATCGTCATCGCGCAGTTGCTCCACCGCCAGCTGGCACAGGCGCCCGGCCACCAGGGAGTCGACGCCGCCGCTGATGCCCAGCACCAGGGCCTTGCAACCAGAATTGCGCAAGGTGGTCTTGATGAAATCGATGCGCCGTTGAATTTCCTGGGTCTCGCCGCCTTTGACCAGCGAGCGGTCGACGTTCAGCTCATGGGCGATCCGTTCTTGAGTGTGCATGTCATTCCTCCACGCTACCAACGTTGAATACTTGTGCCGCGTACTGCAAAAACGACGGGTCTTCGCAGACGTTCTTGACCGGGTCATCGGAGAATTTCACCACCGGCTCCCCGTGTACCCGCACCAGCTTCATCACAATGCTCAGCGGCTCGACACCGTCCACATCGCAGGCCAGGCTGGTGCCCATGCCGAAGCCGAACCGGGCCTTGCCACGAATGTGGCGCAGGATCGGCAGGCATTTTTCGAAATTCAGACCATCGGAGAACATAAGGTCTTTGGTCATGGGGTCAATGCCGAGTTCCTTATATCTGGCCAGGACTTTGTCGGCCCAGGCGATAGGGTCACCGGAGTCCTGGCGCAGACCGTCGTAGAGCTTGGCGAAGTACAGGTCGAAATCCTTGAGGAAGAAGTCGGTGCTGATGCAGTCGGTCAGGGCGACACCCAGGCGGCCACGGTACTCACGCACCCAGTTTTCCAGGGCGGCATTCTGGCTTTCGCGCAGACGGCCCAGTTGCTGGTGCACCATCAGCCATTGGTGGGCCATGGTGCCGATGAGTGGCAAATCGAATTCGTAGGCCAGATGCGCGTTGCTGGTACCGAGGAACTGGCCGGGAAAGTCGCGGCGCATGATGTCTACCACTTCGCGCTGTGCCTTGAATGACAGGCGCCGGCGGGTGGAGAAGTCGGATACGCGCAGGTCGGCAAGTTCTTCGCGGCTGAGGTTTTTCTCCAGCCAGTCGAACTTCTGATAGAGCTTGCGGGTGACGTCTTCCAGGGTCACGTCGGGGTATTTTTCGCGATTGCGCAGTTCACTGACCAGCGCCAATATCGGTTGTTCGAACATGATGCAGTGCAGCATCGGGCCGATTACGCGGATGTTCAGTTGACCGTCCACTTCACTCACGTGGATATAGCGCAGGTCGAAGCGAAACAGGCCGAGAAAACGCTCGTAATCCGGCGTGAGGTATTCGCGAAAACGCGGGTTGAACAGGAAGCGCAGCTCACCTTCACGCATCTGCAGGTCGGCAAGTTTTTCCAGCTCGGTTCGCAGCGCAGGGATCAGGTGGCCGAGTTTTTCCCTGGAGCGGACGATGAAGTTGTACTCCACGTCCACGTTGGGATGCTGGTGCAGCACCGCCTGCATCATGGTGAAGGTGTAGTAGTCGGTGTCGAGCAAGCCCTGGATTACCGGGGATTCGTCGTTGTAGGCGCTTTCCATGGGGCATCTCCTTAACGCAGGGCCATCACGGCCAGTTCTTCGCGGGTACTGCTGATGACAGCACCGGCCTTGAGCAACTCATTGACGGCCTGAACAGCGCCCTCCTCGGTGATCGCTCGACACGCCGGCAGGTGCAGCACCACCTGCAACCCAGCGCTGAGCAGTTGCAAGGCGGTGGTCTTGACGCAGTAGTCCAGGGCCAGGCCACCGACGATGACGCGAACGATACCGTGGGCCTTGAGGTATTCGATGACGCCCGTCGACAACTTGTCGTGCAGGTCGTGGTAGCAGGCACCGTAGGGGTGAAGGTCGGGTTCGACACCCTTCCAGATGAAGTAGTCGTAGTCGTACGGGGTGGGCAGCTCATCCAGCAAGGCGAAGCCCTCGGTGCCGGGTACGCAGTGGCTGACCCAAGTGACATCGGCGTGGGCCAGGCCGGTGGGTTGCAGCATCTGGCTGTGCTGCGCGACCACCCAGGGCGCGTGCGGGGTGTGGGCGTCCTTGCTGCCGATGCGATGCCCGGCAAGGCTGGCCATGTAGTTGAGCTCGGCACCGATCAGATCACCGCCGGCTACGGGCAACTCGTCGGGGCACAGCGGCGTGAAACTTTTCTGGGCATCGACATCGAAGGAAGCGATGGCAGTTTTCGTGAGGGTCATAGTGATTCTCCGGTGGCCTGAAACAAAAGTACACGTCATGTACTTTTATTGCAACAGACTTTTAAAAGCTTGCGCTCAGGAAAGTACATGACATCGCCGCTCGTTTCGCTAGACTGTGCCGATAGCCGTTCAGAAGGACTTCACATGCCACTCAGTGCCTACCTCCACACCGTCGACCTGTGCGTGCTGTTTTACTGCCGCGCCTCGGGCGAACTCAAACTGTTGCTGAACAAACGCGAGGCCGAGCCCTTCGCCGGGCATTGGGCGCTGCCGGGCGTGGTGGTGAACGGGGATGTACCGGACTTGAGCCTCAAGGATGCCGTGGAACGGCTGCGCACCAGTGACAAAGTCGGCCTGGACCTGGCCTGGAGCGAGCAGGTTGGCACGGTGGGGGATGCGTTTCGTGACCCGCGCTGCTGGTCGTCGTCCACTCACTACCTGGCAATTGTGGCGGATGAGGTGACACTGGGTGAGCATCAGGCCTGGTTTTCGCTGAACGCAGTGGCGGACGGCAGTATCAAGTTGCCCTTCGATCACAACCTGATCGTCGCGGCGGTGCAGGAACGGCTGCTGTCCAAGTCGCTGTACAGCAGCTTGCCGCTGATGTTTCTGGGCAAGGAATTCAGTGCGCCGCAAGCGACTACCATTTTTTCCCTGGTGCTGGCGCGGCCGGTGCTCAAGACCAGTATTCGCCAGCGATTGTTGAAGCTGACCGAGGCGGGCTACTTACGTGAGACGGGGCGCAAGAAGCAGGGTGAAGGCGGCAGGCCACAGGCGACGCTGGAGCTGTTGAAGCCAGGAGAAATTTACTTCTTCGACCGCAGTTTTGCCGAGTGACCGGGCGTCCTGATCCAAGGAAGCCGACGCCTATCCAACTGATGCCCCCGATAGCGGCCTGACAGCCCACTTCGCCTGTCAGCTCGCCATGGGAGCAAGCTCACTAGCTCATCCAGTTGCCGCCATCGACGTTATAGGTCTGTGCAACCACATAATCCGCCTCTTTCGAAGCCAGGAAAATCGCCATGCCGGCCAGGTCCTGCGCCGTGCCCATCCGCCCATAAGGCACCTCATCCCCTACCCGCTTCTTCTTCTCCCCCGGCGCCAGGCCTTCGTGCCGGGCAAACAGTGCATCCACCCCATCCCAGTGTTCACCGTCCACCACACCCGGAGCGATGGCATTGACGTTGATGCCCTGCTTGATCAGATTCAGCCCCGCCGATTGCGTCAGGCTGATCACCGCCGCCTTGGTCGCGCAATACACCGCCACCAGCGCCTCGCCGCGTCGTCCGGCCTGGCTGGCCATATTGATAATCTTGCCGCCATGGCCCTGCTCAATCATCTGCCGCGCGGCGGCCTGCAAGGTAAACAGCGTACCGGCCACGTTGATCGAAAATAGCCGTTCATAGCTGTCGCGGGTGATATCGACGATGGGCGCCAGGTCGAACAATGCCGCGTTATTGACCAGGATATCGAGCTTGCCGGCATGGGCGACCACGGTGGCCATTGCCGCGTCAATCGAGGCCTGATCGGTGACATCCATCGCTATCGCATACGCCTGGGGGCCCAGTTCGGCGGCCGTCTGCTGGGCGCGCTGCAGGTTGATATCGGCGATGGCGACGGTGGCGCCTTCCTGGATATAGGCCTGGGCGAACGCACGGCCGATCCCGCGCGCCGATCCGGTGATCAGCGCGCTCTTTCCTTCAAGTCGTTTCATCAAGGTGTCCTGTGGCATTACTTGGGATAACCGGCACGCTTCATCTCGCGCTCAGTGGTGGACTGGGCCTGCTGCAACGCCTGGTCCACCGACATGCCGCCGGTGAGCGCCGCCGAAAACAGCTTGCCGACGGAGGTGCCGATGGCCTGGAACTCGGGAATCGTCACGTACTGGATGCCCACGTACGGCACCGGTTTGGCCGAGGGATGGGCCGGGTCGGCGTGCTTCATCATCTGCAGCGTCACTTGGGCAAACGGCGCCGCGTTCAGGTACGCCTCGCTGTAGGTCGATTGCCGCGTGCCAGGCGGTACGTTGGTGATGCCCTCTTTATCCGCGACCAGTTGGATGTAGTCTTTGGATGTCGCCCAGCTGATAAAGGCTTTGGCCGCGTCCTTGTGCCTGGAGGTGGCCGGGATGGCCAGCGACCAGGCGTAGAGCCAGGAAGAGCCCTTGTCGGTGACCTCGGTGGGAGCGGCGGCGAAGCCCACGCGGTCAGCGACTTTGCTCTGGCGGGTGTCGGTGGTAAATGAGCCGGCGACGCTGGCATCGACCCAGATCGCACACTTGCCGCTGTTGAACAGTGCCAGGGTTTCGTTGAAGCCGTTGCTGGACACGCCCGGCGGACCGTATTGCTTGAGGCTGTTGACGTAGAAATTGGCCGCGGCCGTCCACTCAGGGCTGGTCAGTTCGGGCTTCCACTGCTCATCGAACCAGCGCGCGCCGAACGCGTTGGCCATGGTGCTCAGCAGCGCAATATTTTCGCCCCAACCGGCCTTACCGCGCAGGCACAGGCCATATTGGTCCTTGTCCTTGACCGTCAGCTTGGCCGCGAACTCGCCGAGCTGGGTCCAGGTGGGCTGCGCGGGCATGCTCAGGCCGGCCTGCTTGAACAGGTCGGTACGGTAATAGGTCACGGTGCTTTCACCATAGAACGGCAAGGCGTAGAGCGTGCCGTCGACCGACAGGCCCTGGCGCACCGAGGGGAAGATATCCTCGGCATCGTAGTCGGCCGGCAGTTCGGTCAGCGGCTCCAGCCAGTGCTTGGCGCCCCACAGCGGGGTTTCGTAGGTGCCGATGGTCAGCACGTCGAACTGCCCACCCTGGGTGGCGATATCGGTGGTGAGGCGCTGGCGCAGCACGTTTTCTTCGAGCACCACCCAGTTGAGACGGATGTCCGGATGCTGCGCTTCGAACACCTTGGACAGGCGCTGCATGCGGATCATGTCGCTGTTGTTGACCGTGGCGATGGTCACGGTGTCGGCGGCCTGGCTGGGCAGGGTCACGGCGAGGCCGGACAGCAGCAGCGCAGGGGCAAGTGCGGCTTTGCGGATTGAGAGCATGGCGGTTTCCACCGTTTTTCTTGTTGTTGAGCGCCGATTACAGCAGCTTGGGCCGGCGTCTCACAAACCCCTGACGGATGCTCGACCGATACTTTTTTAACCGCTGCACCAGGCGCAAAAAAGTATCAGCGTCGGGCGTTGCCAGGGGTAGCGCCGCACGTGCCGAGGCGGGTATTTTGGCGCTTGTCCAACGCACAAGAGGCAGCAGCATGCCCATCCGCGCCACCCTGTTCGAGCATCGCCCGGCCGAACGTGAAGTGATCCTGCCCGAACCGGAGCACTGCTTTCGCTGGTTCGAACACGACTACCCGGTGGAGCTTGCGCGCTGGAACCATCACCCTGAGTTTGAAATCCACCTGATCCGCCACGGCAGCGGCAAGCTGGTGGCGGGCGACTATATCGGTGCGTTCGGTGCCGGGCATGTCGCCTTGATCGGCCCCGACCTGCCCCACGACTGGATTGGCGACCTGGCGCCCGGCGAGTGCCTGAGCGGTCGCGACGTGGTGCTGCAATTTGACGGCACCGCCCTCCTCACCCTGCGCGAATCCCTGCCGGAACTCGGCGACCTGCAGCCGCTGTTTGAACAGGCACGACGCGGCCTTGAGTTCACTGGCGAAACCGCCATTCAAGCGGCGCACTTGATGCAAGCCATTGGCAGTGCCCAGGGCCTGCAACGCCTGATCCTGTTTCTGCAACTGCTCGACACCCTCAAGAACGCCCCGCCCCGACAGCTCAAGGTGCTGGCCAGCCCGCGCTACGCGCCGACCCTGGACCCACGCAGCGCTGAACGTATCAACAAGGCCTTTGACTACCTGATGCGTGAACTGAACGGCGACGTGCGCCTGTCGGACATCGCCCGGCAACTGGACATGAGCGAACCGGGTTTCTCGCGCTTCTTCAAACGCAATACCGGCCATGGGTTTATCGAGCTGATGCGCAAATTCCGCGTGCAGCGTGCCTGCCGGCTGTTGCTGCAAAGCGATAGGTCGGTGGCGGATATCTGCTTCGAAGTCGGCTACGCCAACCTGTCCAATTTCAACCGTCACTTTCGCATCGAGATGAACCAGACGCCGAGCGAGTACCGGCGCGAGACCAGCAATCCGCTCGACAAAATGACACCCAGTCATTTCTGACCAAAAGGACGACTAATCAGGCTTTTTTGCAGGCCTTTCAGACGATTGAGCAAAGTTGGTACAACCTGTGCAAACGTTTGCGGAACGAACTTGGCAGCTAGGTTCACCCCACCCGCAGAAATCGGGTTCAACCGCGTACGAATAGGGATTTTCAATGCACCCCACCTCAACGCCTCGTGCTTGCTTTGGTGTTTCCTTGCTACTGGCCGCCGTTACGGGAGTACTCAGTGCACCCATTTTGGCGCAGGACAAACCCGCGGATGACTCAGCACAGGGCGAAACCCTCAGCCCCGAGGCGAGCCCGCCGGCAAAAAAAGGCGCTTACCTGTCGGAGTGGTTCAACCAGGACCTGACGCTGATCGGCAGCAAGGACATCAGCTTCGGCCCCAAGCCTCAGGATGACGTGTACCTGGAATACGAGTATTTCGGTCGCAAGGGTCCGTTCGAGCTGTACGGCTACATTGATGTGCCAAAGATCCTCGGCATCGGTAACAGCAACGACAAAGGCGCGTGGGACCACGGCTCGCCGGTGTTCATGGAGCATGAGCCACGTATTTCCATCGACTACCTCGCCGGCCGCAGCCTGGCGATCGGACCGTTCAAGGAATGGTATGTGGCGTTCGACTGGATCTACGACCACGGCAGCAACAAGGCGAACCGCGCCAACACCCTGTACAGCGGCCTTGGCACCGACATCGACACGCACTCGCGGGTCAACCTGTCGGCCAACTTCTACGGGCGCTATCAGTGGGAAAACTACGGCGCCAGTAACGAGTATTCGTGGGATGGCTACCGCGCGCAGATGAAATACATCGTGCCCATCGGCAAGTTCGACAACGGTGCCTCGCTGACCTACATCGGCTTCACCAACTATGATTTCGGCTCGGACCTGCACAAGGACAACCCGGCGCGCACCGCCAATTCCCTGGTGGCGACCAACGTGTTGCTGTACTCGTTCACCCACCTGCGCTTCACCCTGGTCGGCCGTTACTTCCACAACGGCGGCAACTGGGAAGAT
>Ga0265797_10009725_pt1 | contig 12384 bp, 5 predicted proteins | sample P2T30metagenome_FD_192433 | JGI IMG/M metagenome (GOLD analysis project Ga0265797, IMG submission 192433) | Plant litter microbial communities from East Loma Ridge, Irvine, California - P2 T30 | ecosystem: Environmental > Terrestrial > Plant litter > Unclassified | place: USA: California... | reverse complement strand
GCCCTTGACCTGCTTCAGGACTTCGGCGAAACTCATGGCCTCATCGACACCGGGAATGCTGAAGGCCATGTCCTGGAACATGTTGCCGACGCCGCCGAGGCCCTGCATGGCTTCCTGCGCATCGTCGCCGCCAGCTGAGATCAGGTCCTGGATTGAGCCGTTGGGGTCGATCTCCATGGCGGCCAAGTTGTCGACGCCAGGCACCGGGCGAGCGTCCTTGCCGAACTTGACACCGAAGGCATCGCTGAGGTTGTGTGCAGGGTCGGTGGAAATGAGAAGGACTGATTTACGGGCCTTGGCCATCTGGACTGCCAGCGAACAGGAGGTGGTGGTTTTGCCGACACCGCCCTTGCCGCCGACGAAGATCCATTTGAGAGACTTTTGGTCGAGGATGTTCTGCAGCGACGGCGCGAGGGTCTCTTCGTCTGCCATTGTGGGTGTTATTGAGGGGAGTAGTGGTGGTGGGGGGTGGAGCGGAGATGGGAGAGGGGTGGCGGTGGAGGAGAGAGATTGTTTAATCAATCAAAGAAATCAGGTAACAGCAAGAAGTGGGATACCGATGTCCAGAAGGTGGCATGTTTTGGATCATGCGTCAGCGGCTCGTAGCTTGCGCCTGCCCGCCTGCGCCACAGCATCTCCCTCAAAGTTCCCCGGGGCCATCTGAAGTGTGGCGCTCGATTTTTTTGCAACGCCGAAGCCGAGAGCCAGCCATGCGAGCGTTCTCTCTCCACCAGAGCATCCCACCACTCTCGTTCTCACACCACATACACACACACAATGGCTGCCGAAGTGCAACCTATAGCCCCAGTGCGCGCTGCGCCTGGCCCTGCGCCGCTCACCGCCGACCAGGCATACTGGCGCACCTTCAAATCGCAATTGCTCGTCCCTTCACCACACAACAACGCTATCACTTCGATCACCACCGGCGCCAACGACACATTCGCAGTCACCTCTGGAGGTCGTGTGCAGATCTTCAGCTCCCGCACCCGCAAACTCATAAAGACCATCTCCCGCTTTGGTGTCGACGATGTCGCGAGATCTGGTGTACTCAGGCGCGATGGCAGGATTGTGCTTGCCGGTGGAGAGTCGGGTATCGTGCAGGCCTTTGACACAGGCAGCAGAGCCATTCTGAAGCAGTTCATGCGCGAGGAGAAGAGGAGGCAGGCAGTGCATGTTGTCAGGTGGAGGCCCGACGTCTTGACCGAGTTCATGACCTGTAGCGACGACAGAACCGTCAAGGTTTGGGATCTGACCGAGGACGAGCCCAAGTTCACTGGTCTTGGACACGAGGATTACGTGAGAGCTGGTACATGGCTGCCTGGCCAGGAAGGTATGCTGGTCACTGGTAGTTACGATCAGACCGTCCGCGTCTGGGACACCCGACAGGCGGATGGAAGAGCTGTCATGGTTTTCAAGGTCGCTGGCGCTGTTGAGGACGTCCTCGCACTCTCACCTTCCACCATTGCAGTTGCTGCCGGCAACGAAGTCTCGATCCTAAACCTCATTTCTGGCAAACCCGAAGTTATTCTCCGCTCTCACCAGAAGACCGTCACCTCGCTCTCCCTCGCCCAGAACAACACCCGCCTCCTCACTGCTGGTCTCGATGGCCATGTCAAAATCCACTCTACCTCAAGCTGGGAGGTTGTTGCATCAACAAAGTACACGGCGCCTATTCTCTCCCTCACAACCGTCCCATCTACTTCGGCCGACAGCGACGACCGTCACTTGGCTGTTGGTCTGCAAACTGGATTGCTCTCTATCAAGACCCGTCTGGCCGGTGTGGAGAAAGTCAAGTCGCGTGAGAAGGAGAAGCGCATGCAGGCACTTCTCGAGGGCAAGGCAGACGAGTACGAGCGTAAACAGAAGAAGAAGGACATGCGCCAGGGTATCCAGGCCCGCGACAGAGGCAAGGATTTCCGCGGCGAGGGCGCCGACATTATCATCACAGGTAACGAGCGCGCAAAGACAAAGAAGCTAAAGCCCTGGCAACAGAGCTTGCGCAAGGGTGCTTACGGCAACGCGGTCGACCTAGTGTTGTCACCGGCCGGCGGTCCAGATCAGTTCTCCAACGAGGAAGTCCTTACGCTTCTCACAGCTCTCCGCCACCGCTCAGCATTGCGAACAGCGCTTGCAAATCGTTCGGAAGAGCAACTAGCGCCTGTGCTGGAATGGGTGCTGAAGTACATCAACCACCCACGCCTCATGACTCTGACGAGTGATGTGCTTCTCGTTGTGCTAGACCTCTACAGCTACAGGATGGGCGACTGGGCAGAAGGTGCGGCTGGCGATGAGGGTCGAAACGTATGCGCTCTCATCGAGCGCATTGGCAAGAGAGTGAGAAGAGGTTGCGAGCTTGCCCAACAAGCAGAGGGCGTTGTCGGTGTCTTGGAACTGCTGAGCGAGGGTTGAAGCAGCTTCCGCCTTCGCAATTAGCAAAAGAGGCGGCAATGGTGGAGACTCTTCCCTGTTGAACGCCACGAGCGCAAAGAGCTATGGCATTTTCTTCCAGCATAGCCACATCGCTCTGGTCTGGCGCGAGGCTCTTGCTCGTGTGGCGACGCGAAAAAGCCCAAGACACGGGCACACACAACAACTGGAAGAGAGCACGGCCGCGCAGTGAAGCCGGTTGTACGCGCGCACACCACGAGTCTGGCCTGAAGTTGATATGACCAGCGCGGGCCTTTGCCACTGGCTCGTTTCACGGTCGCCACCGGTCATGGAAGGCGATCGTTGTGGAATCGAAGAGGTTGTCGATGATTGCGATCGATGGCTTTCGACATATATATTGTAGCAATAGATGTAGATCTTGAGATACCACCGAAACATACATTTCATCATCAGAGATCGGAGCATCAACACAAAACTAGTTTTCCTACTCCCCAAGTTTTCCAATCAGCTTTTACTCCGTAGTTAACCAATGATGTCCCACCTCCCATAACATTCATTCCCAGCGATCTAGCTAAGCAATTCGCCTCACGCCTTAGCTCGCTCGCTTCTTCTGCACTGCCACCACCATCCTAGACTTTCTACCAGCCACAGCCCCCTCTCCACGTGCTGTGAGCGCGAAACGTCATTGTCGAGACCAGGAAAATACTGGAATACCTTAATCCGCGTTTGCGACCCTTTCTTCTGGCCAGCCAGGCCAGGGGCGCGCGGAAGAAACGTTGGAGATTGGTTGGTTAGCTTGGTTTTTTGCGCTTCTTCTTCTTTTGCTCTTTTTAGTTGTTGGTACTAAAGTAATAATACTCTTTTCTGTTTGCTATACCGTTTCGCGATGGCTCAGTGCTCGACTTCTTCTGCTTGAGAATAACATAATATCTATACCTACGCAACTAATCAGGACCCCATCGCGTTGCGCCAAAAAGGACTGGGACGCGCAAACTACCTACCTCTCACGACCACGAGCTACGATAATTATAGTCGACGACGACAACAAGAAGAAAAGCAAAAGAACTAAAACAGGAACAACGACAATGCGCCTCTTCCTCCTCCCCATCTCCACGCGCCGCACCCTAATCTTCTGCGAGCGCGTCCCCTCCATCCTCGCCCCCGGCGCAACCAAACCGCCTCTCGCAGACCGCATCATCACCAAATCCAGCGCCGTCTGGACCGGCTGGGAAAAAGCCGAAAAGGGCTGGCAAAAAAAGGTCACCGAGTACGGCAATGCGCTGTTCCGGAGGATTCCTTTCGAGGAGTGGGGGTTGAAGACGCTGCCGCCGGCTACGAAGAAGAGGCTAGAAGAGGTTGAGAAGGGGAAGGGAGAAATGGGGGAGTTTGAGTGTTTGTTTCCGGGGAAGTTCTTGGAGAGCGGGAGGGTTGGGGGGGTGCTGGAGAGGTTGAGTTTGGAGAGGCAGGGGTTGCATAAGAGCAGGTTGGGGTGGTGTTTGGTGGGGATGCCGATTAGTGCGCCTTTTGCTGCTGTGCCTGTGTGAGTATCTTCTTTTTCTTCCTGAGATCCGTTTGGTGGTTTGCGACGAGAGAGATGGAATTTTTGTTTGAGAATCAAGGCTAACGATTGGCGACACAACAGCGTCCCTAACCTCCCCTTCTTCTACCTCTGTTTCCGCGCCTACTCGCACTACCGCGCCTGGTACGGCGGCAAATTCCTCGAACACCTCACGCGCAACAACCTCGTCAAACACACCTCCTCGCCGCAACTAGACGCCATGTACGCCACAGGCCTGATCCATCCTACGCGACAAACCTCGCGTGAAGCAGAGAAGCCTTCGGAAGAGGAGATCGAGCGGGTTTCGCGTGTTGTTGCGGAGCAAACGCAGGGCGACGCGGAAGAGGTGATGGTACTGCAGAAGTGGAATGGGAAGTTGTTGGCGGAGGCTTTTGGGTTGCCGGAGATGGAGGTGGAGATTGAGAGGGCGGTTGAGCAGGTTGAGAAGAGGATTGGGGAGGAGAGGAAGGTGAGGGAGGAGAAGAGGGGGGTTGAGAGGAGGGCTGGTGAGGAGAAGAGTGAGAAGGAGAAGGATTCATGATGATGGGTTTTGGGGTTGTATGATTATTGATTGGGTTTCGACGACGGGTAACATGAGGGATGCGTGATTGAAACGAATGATTGGGCGGATGGTCGGTTTGGCGGTTTCCTGTTTTTTGGTTCTTTTCTGTACAATAGATGTAGATACCCAGCTCTGCTCGACGCTAATCTGATATAGACGACGATGAACAACAACAACTCTCTCGAATCTCAAGGCCGCAACAACACTACATGTAACTTCAGCCCGCCAGATATCCCCCATCAACTGGTAGAGTAACCTGCGAAACACTTCAGCTTCCAATCTCCCAACATCGTCAACAACATCAAGAAAACAATAACTTACTCCAGAAACCCACTGCGCATCCTCACTAGCCAAAAACACACAAACCTTCGCGAGATCCTCCGGCCTCCCCAGTCCACGAAAAGGATGCATCGCCTGCAAATACGCCCTCGTCCCCTCATCCTTAAAATGCGGAACCGTCATATTCGTCTCCACAGTCCCCGGCGCAAAAGCATTCACATGAATCCGCCACGGCGCGCAATCAATCGCCGCCGCTCTCGTCATATTCACAACCGCCGCTTTCGCTGCGCAGTACTCCGTCGACATCCTCTCCCCAGCGAGCCCCAGCACCGAAGCAGAATTAATAATCCAGCCTCTGTCCCCAGAAGCGTGAGGCTCTTGCGAAATCATCTGCTTTGCAGCGTACTTAATCCCAAGAAACACTCCTTTCGCATTAACATCCTGCATCCGCTCCCACCGCTCGACAGGCAATTTCCACACAGGCACCGGCTCCGCAATCCCTATCCCAGCATTATTCACCATCACATCCAACCTTCCGTACTCGCGCACCGCTTCTTGAACAAGCCGTTCGACTTGTGCTGGCTGCGTGACGTCCGTTTGTACGAATATCGCGCGGCCGCCGGATTCGATTATCCGGTCGTGCGTGGCGCCGAGGGTTTCGGAAGAGCTGGTTGTGAAGAGCGTGGTGGGTTGCAGGTCGGCGCAGACGAGGAGGGCGCCTTCTGCGGCGTAGGCTAGGCTGATTGCGCGGCCTATGCCGGAGGAGGAGCCTGTGACTATGGCGACTTTGTTGGAGAGGCGGCCTGGTCGGGTGGGGGTGTGGGTGGTGCTGAGGAGGCGCCACATCTTGTTCTATTATATGTGATGCTGTGTTGTTGTAGTAGAGATGCGATATGAGGATGAGGACTAGGAAGAGGATATCACGATATACCAGAAACCACCGTACATGTTACATGTTACATGCAACATTACCCATCATGATTGCCTAATCTCGTTGCATGAACGAGGGGTACAGAACTACCGATGCTGTGGTGTATACACCCATGCAAGTCGGCGGCGTGGTGCAACTTGGTCCAGACCAATTAATTGTGGTAGGCGAGCTTAGCTATCTATTTATCTATGTAGGCGAGGCGAGGCGAATAAGCGAGGACGTGAGGTTGAGGCACAGCATGTGCGCCGAGGTTGGTCGGTTTGGATGGAGGGCCTTGGACTTTGGCGAGTGCCATGCAGCTTCGATGGAGACTAGTATGAAGAGATGTGTACCTATACAACGAAGAGCAAGTCTAGTCGATGGAAACATAAATACAGATGGATGTGAGCTAGAGTGGATGGCCCTTACAAGCAACGAAGATGAAGGGCAATGACACTTGGGGAGCACGTTTCACAGTACAGCTTTGAACTTGTTATGATGACGGTATGTTCATGATAATATTGGAACTATGAAAAAAGGAAAACCTAAGAACAGAGAAATAAGAAAGGAAAAAGGCTACTCGTAAGCGCCGCCAATAGCAAAACCCGAAAACACCAGTATCTTTCCATTTAGAAGATGTCCTTTCTTCCCTCCATGTTGTGTTCAACGCCGTCGGCAATTAATATCTTAAGAGCAGAAGGTTGCATAAAAAAAGTGTGAATGCTCAATGTAGCGGCGAACGCTTGTGTTTCTCAAGCGTAAGGCGGGTATCCCGGAAACCAGAAAAAAGCAAGCAAGGCGAAATAGTGTGATGATACGAAAGTCGCGCGCAGGAGAAGTCGGTCGGTTTATTGGACTGACTGGCTGAGCTCCTGGTGTAAGAAGTAGAAGAAGGTTGCTAAAGATGCTGTGCTTGAACGAATCAATGCGTGTTTTGTGTTGCTGCGCAAATACTTTGTTGTGTGAAACAAGCGAGCGCACTCGTCGTGTATGTCGTTGGTCAATTTTTTTGTGGTTTTGTGTTTCCTTTTTTTAGTTGGGTTTCACTCTTTACTGAGCGATGACCCACTGCTTCTGCGTCTTGAGGGTAGGCATGCGGTTGCCCTTGAACTCCTCAGCGGGCCAGCCCTGGGAAGTGGAGCCTTGGTCGACGATGTCGCCGGCCATGACGAGCGTGTGCTCGAGCAGGCAGGTGTCGGGCTCCATGCGAGCGCCGGAGAGGAGACGCGAGCCGGAGCGCAGGACAGAGCGGTCACCGACGTAGAGAGGGTTGAGGTCGAACTTGCCGCGAGTGTTGATGTGGCCGACAAGCGAAGCGTCGTCGACACAGACGCGGTTGCCGAGGTGGAGGAGGTCGGGCTCGGTGAAGTAGAGCGAGGGTGTTCCGGAGGAGAAGAGAGAGCAGTCGAGGCCGATGTCAGCGCCGAGGCAGCGGAAGTACATGGGGACCCAAGCAGTGCCGGTGAGCAGACCAAGGATACCGTGACCTCCGTAGCAAGTGCGGCGGAAGGCCTCGAACTTGAGGAACAATTGCCAGCGCTGGCAGTAGGGGGACTTGTCCCAGTCGTAGTTGCCTTGGGTGCGGCGGCCCATGAGGATCCACTTGACGGCGATGATGGCGGCGAGAGCGACGATGGACTGAGCAGCCATGATGGCAATGATAAGTGCGCAGAACATGGCGTAGAGGACAATGGGGCGTTCGGGAGACATGGACAGGATGTAGGTTGCGTAGTCATCGCGACGGACGAGGTTGCCGAGCACTTGAACTGCACCGATCGAGCCAATGTTCCAGTAGACGGCAACGGAGATGGTGATGAGGGTAGCGTAGCAGAAGATGAAGAACTGGCCCCAGACGTGGTAGGAAGCCTGTCCCTGGTAGAAGGCACGACCGAAAGGTGAGGCAGACTGCTCATCACCGCTCAGAGGTGCAGGCGGGGCAGTTGGGTCATCGTCAGGAATATCGCGAACCATGGCAGACATGCGGTAGGCGTTGGCGCGCTCGGCATCCTTGAGATCAGCGTTGGAGAAGAACTTGAGCTCGTGGCCCTCCTCGACAGCGTACAAGCTGGATTGCTCGGAGTCGATGGGGGTCTGCTTGACGAGGGTAGTGCTAGAAGAGTTGAGGCTGCGGTTGGGGATTGGCGGGCTGGCCTTGGTCAGGTCGTAGTACTGTTCGGTCCTGCGGCCAACGGAAGAAGTAGCGGCGGTGGAAGAGCGATCAGGCTGGGAAAGGCAAAGAGCCTCTCCGTTCTTAGAGCCAACCCATGTGGTGCCGTCAGCGTAGTAGCCGTTGCGACGAGTCAATGCGCCGCTACCCATGACAGTCTTCTCACCCATCTCAACACCAGGAAGGAGGACGACACGGTCAGCAACCATGGCACCGCTGTTGATCTTGACACGGTCACTGCCATTGGCGTCGGTGGTGACAATGTGAGAACGGGAGCCGAAGACGACATCGTTGCCAATCTCAATCAGATCCCAGTCCTGGACAGTGGGACCAGTACCAGGCCAGTACACGTGCTTGCCAACCTTGGCACCGAGCATCCTGGCGAAAATGGAGGTAGCCTCGTAGTGAGTACCGAAGAGCTCGCTCAGCTTGTGGAACTGCGAGGCGGGCATCATCTGGTTCATGAAATCGCGACGGAACTTCTGGAAGTTCGACTGGCCCTGAGACGAGCCGGGCTTGATGCGACCCATGCAGGCATCGAAGAAGGACTTGACAGCGAGGAAAGCGAAGAAGAAGAAGTAAGGGCCAACACCGGAGTGAGCAGCCATGGCGAGGTAGTGGAAGCCAACACGCTCAGGCTCAGAGAACCAGATGAGAACAGTGCGGAGCGCGTCAGGGTGCTCGCTGCCAGGCTTACCGTAGACCATGCCAACGAGGGCAGCGAGCCAAGGGACACATCCGCAGAAAATGATGACGATGGCAATCGGGAAGCCAATGGTCCAGTTGAGGAGCCAGTGACCTTTGGGGATGTTGCTCTGGTTGAGGTCACGGTTGGATTCGTCAGCGCCAGAAGCCTCCCAGCTGGAAGAGTTGGGTCCAATGCAGGTGTTGTCAGGCAGCTCAGCACCGGCCGCAACGCTGGAGGCGACGCCAACAGAGCAGTTGTTGCCAATGTCGATGCGTCCGAGGTACATGGAAGTGTTGCGCTCAGCGGCGAATGGGCGAATCTTGCAACGCTCGAGCACGACATTGTCGCCAATGTTGATCAGATCGTACTCGCCAAGCTTGGCACCGAGAACGATGGTCGCGTTCCTGCCAATGTTGGCACCGAGCAGACGGTAGTAGAGAACGCGGGTCCAGTTGAAGGTACCGAAGAGACCAATGCCGGCGGTCTCGATGACCTTCTGGACGAACCACCAGCGAGTGTGGTACGCACCCCACATGGGGTAGAGACCTTCCTTGTGTCTTCCAATGACGACCCACTTGCAGGCGATGGAAATGAGAGGAGCGATGATCTTGGTGACACATTTGCCAATAGCGATGGAGACGACAAGTTCGAGGAGACGGCCAGGAACGTAGTTGTTGATGCTCAGCTTCTGGGTGTACGACATGCAGTACATAAAGACGGTCCAGGTGAGGGCACGCTTCATGGGGTAGAGGATACCGATGGGAACCAGCTGAAGCATCATGAGGAAGGGGTTGGTCGAGCTACAGGTCTCATCGAGACCAGGAAGAGGCTCGGGTTCCACAGCAGTGGTGCTCGAACCGGCTCCCTTCTTCTCGTCGCCAATCTTCGCATCAAGAATGCGGCCGAGCTCTGAAACCTTCTTGTTGGTGAACAGAACGTCAATCGCAAGACGGACCTTAAACTCTTTGCGGAGCGCAGAGAGCAGACGACCAGCCTTCATGGAGTCACCTCCAAGGTCGAAGAAGTCGGAGTCGCCATCCAAATCACCCATGGGGATGGAGAGAATGGAAGAGAAAGCATCTGCGATCTTCTCCTCGGTCGGCGAAAGGCCAAAGGCAGCGCTCTTCTGAGGCTTGACATTGACGAGCTTCTCAACAGCGATGGTGTCAACGCTGCCCTGACGACTTCTGGGGAGAGGCTCCAGGAGCTGGTGAACCTTCTTCGGCGTGATGTAGCCGGGAAGTGTTTCGGAGAGCTTGAGAATCAGCATCTCGGTCGAGATGTCAGAAACCTGGCCAGGGTAGGCGGAGTCGGCAGTGGGCGCGAGGACGAGCTGGGGGTAGAATCCGGACTCATCCTCACGAACGTGCACATCGACGTCCGCTGGAAGAACCTGCTGCGCGGTCTCCTCGAGCTCGTCGTAGGAGATCTCCATTGGGCGGCTTGCGATAGGCTCCTTGAGAGGTGTGTTGTTTGGTGGGCAGTCAGCCTCGTAGTAACGCTCACCAGGAGGGGTGTTGTCGGAGATGGAAGGCAAGTCAAGACGATCAGCGAGCTTGATACGGAGCACCTTGTTATTGTTTGTGGGCACACCGGCGTCCATGTAGACAATGAACACAGGAATCTTGACGGACGACAGTGTTGACTTTACAGCCTCAGTCAGTCCACGAAGATCAGCACGAGGTGCGCCTTCGGGAGTAACCACTGCGATACCAACAACTTCCTGGAGAACATCGTGGGTAACAGAGAACGCAAGCGCCTTGCTGATGCGACCATAGACTGGCGAGTCGGGGTTTGCGCCGGCGGCGACAACAGCCTCCTCAACTTCGAAAGGACTGATCAGTTCACCACCGCGGTTGATGACCTCCTTGCTGCGACCGGTGATGTAGAGGAATCCATCAGCATCGAGGTATCCCATATCTCCAGTGTCGAACCAACCCTCCTCGGTGAAACATGATGTGTCAAGCTTGTTGTTTTTCAAGTAGCCGTTGAAAACCGGGGAACCACGGACGGCGATGCGGCCGACTGTCTCATCCGTGATGTAGCAATCATTTCCGTCGAGAATCGCAATTTCGGGGCCAACAGATACACCAGATGTGCCGGTTCGGTCGAGCTTGTAGTTGAGAGGAGGGGTGGAGATGGGCATGCACTCGGTCATGCCATATGAGGGAAGAACGGTGGTGTGTGCGCTGACCGAGAAGGTATCCTGGAGCTGGTGTGCAAGACTGGGGAGCAAGCCGCCAGCAGCGTTGCAAATCAGTCGGATTGTGCTCTTCGCGACAGTTTCTGGGCGGTCGGCGCCAGCTTCGAGGATACCCTGGTGCATACTGGGGGATGCGTAGTACCAAGTCGGCGCGTGGTCCTCGACACAGTCCCAGAACAGGTTGGCGTCGTAGGCAGCGCAGCAAATAACGGAGCCACCGGACATAACGGGCGAGAACAGGTTGCGCACAAGACCACCAACGTGGTTGAGCGGCATTTGGTTCAAGCAACGCATGCTAGGGTTTAGTCCCCATGAGTCGATGACCATGGCGGCACCGCAAATGAGCGAGTGTGTGAACAAGGGAACCAGCTTCTTGGTTCCACTGGTACCAGATGTGAAGAGCATGATTCCAATGTCGTCCGCAGCGTTGGGAATGGGCTGGGGCCAGAAGTGTGAATCATGGCGAAGGTTGCCGGTGACATCGCGAACCTGGAGCTTCATCTCGGAAGACAACTCGACGAGAAGAACCTCAATGCTCGCTTCGGCCAGCCAAGGCTCTCTGAGGCCGAGTCTGTCAACATCGGCAGGCGCGGCCAGAACCAAGTTGGTTTGTGACTGGAGGACATCAGATTTGAATTGTTCAGCACCAACACCACTGCCGTGTGCGACTGGCGCGGCAGTGTAGAACGATGCCACGGCAAGGACTGTGAGCGCCAGTGTGGGACCGTTTGGTAATGAGATGGCGACTACAGGCTTGGGCTGGCCTGGGGCCGATGAGACGGGAAGACGGAATTCCGATACACAGCTGGCGAGTTCGCTGTGTGTGAGGTGGTTGCCATCTTCGGGGTTGATCATGGCAGTCGATGTGACAGTCGGGTGGAACAGGTCCGTCATCGACGAATATGAGTCCTTGCATTGACGTAGGACTAGGTCGAGCAGCTTCTGTGCTGCCACAGGAGCTTTGCCTGCCTTCGCGTCATCAGGCAGTTGTTTCCAGAGCTCTGTGTAAGTTTGTTGTAGGCGAAGGACAGGCCATGGTCCAGGAAGGACTTCCAGGAGAGCCGATAGTGTGGCGATAGGCCCATATGAAGGACCGCTTGATCTGGGAATCTGTGCAAGGAGTCGCGTACGATCTGATGATCCAGAGGAGATATCTTGCTCCGCGAATGAGATGAACTTCGTAAGGTCGTTAGAGTGAGGGAGGCTCGAGGCCAAGGCCATGGCCTGAGTCTGAGCAACGGCGTTCGCCATGGCGAAGCCTTGTGATGTGTGATGTTACTGTAGACGTGACACTTTTGTTGACAGGTGCTGCTAAGGTAACAGCTCCGGGTCCAGATGTGGCAAAGTGTCAATGATGATGATGTGTTGCTGATAGATGGTGTATTGGTCTAGAAGAAGGATTCGAACTGGAGGAATGAGCGTCTATAACAAAGCGAGCGTGTCTAGATATCCGGGAGTGAAGTGGAGATAGGCAATCGGGAGGGAGGTATGGACAGTTGGATCAGAAAGATCGTCAACCCAAAAACACGCGGCCGCTCAACACGAAAATGAAGGATGCTGCATCAACATCACAAGCCGTTCGTAGCGCCGCGCCTACCTAAATACACCCGAACAACGGTGCGGTCCACA
>Ga0265797_10009724_pt1 | contig 12385 bp, 12 predicted proteins | sample P2T30metagenome_FD_192433 | JGI IMG/M metagenome (GOLD analysis project Ga0265797, IMG submission 192433) | Plant litter microbial communities from East Loma Ridge, Irvine, California - P2 T30 | ecosystem: Environmental > Terrestrial > Plant litter > Unclassified | place: USA: California... | reverse complement strand
AGTGGAGGTGCTCGGAAGGAGGTAGAAGGCAGGATAGGGATCGTACCGCGATCTAAGGCCGAATGGGTATCAAGGATCCCGATCGCAAAGAATAAGCGCTGACGTAATTGGAGATCGAATGGCGAAAAGTCTTTTGGGTCTTCCTCTCCAAGTCTCAACAGTGTAGCAGCACGCACGGCAACCGCAACAAGCGTCCATGTGTAGGCGCCGCTACAGCATGTTCTTAATCCTACCTAAGCCCTCTCATCAGCGTTCACGTATGTATCAGAAGCAGAACTTCGCGGAGATTGACGCACAAGATACACTACGAAAGTTTGTAGTGTAAAGACGTCTGGGCTTTGTAGTAGGTTCGATCGGACAAGCAATTCCTCTACAGCAGAGCGATAGTGTTGAAGCATATCTGATCTTACGCCCAAGCCCATCTCTTTTGCTTCAATATCGGTGATAGTACATAGTGACATGAAATATATAGCGAACTCCAACATACGCGCGGAGAAAGGAGGCGAGACATCCTGAGGCTGCGTATGACTTGCTCTGATGACTGATAACACCGTTGGCCAGTGAGTCATCTTATATACACTGTCTACTCGATAATGGTATAGATGAAGCAGTGTTTCTCGTACGTCCGGCGGGGGATCATCATAGGGATTGGCATAGCTCTTTGACCATTGAGGAAATAGTATCGCGTTTGTCGAGCATGTGTCTCCGGCAGCCTTGGCTGTGAGCTCAACGTCATGTGTATTTGCTTCATCTTCAGCGTCATCCTCTAATGCCTCTCGCAACCCGTGAACTTCGCTGGAGAGGGCACTCCAGAAATCCGGCGCTACGAAGTCAGCGATCTTCTCACTAGTTACACCCACAAGCCCATCGTTTCTCAAATTGCCAGTAACTGGAGCTTGATCTGATGTGGTACCCTGAATTGCTGTTTGCTTGGACTGCTGCTCCAGGAGGATCTCTATTCGTGCGACGCGTGCCGCAAGGTCCCTATTCGAAGCCGATCCCTTTGCCGTCTTGCCACGGGGTAGACGCGCCCGTTGCACAGCATGGCAACTGAGGCCTGAGTTCCGGCAAGCTGAACATGGAGCGCCTTTGTCGCATTTGATCTTTCGTGACTTGCACTGCTGACACGCTAGACGCGGAGGTGGGTTCATGCTCTCGCCCTGACGCTGGACGAATCGGTATAGACAACACGCGCGAATGCACACTAACGACTAGTTGAGTCAGTATTTTTCACGAACTCATCATCGGGTGTGAGTATGTTACGTGTGTTAATGTTGAAGAGTCAAGTGTGCTGGAGCGGACGTTACTTCCCATACCGTTATCGCCAGTTCCACAGGGGTCACAGAGGTGCGCCAGCCATCGCGCCTTGCCGTATTCGGCATAGAGCAAACATGGGATCTCGAACACACCTTCTCCATTTCCATTATAGCTGGAGCCCTTCACTTTACGGATTGCATTCGTCCAAGACGCTCGGAGACTACACGGATAGACGAGTCCAAATACTGAGCTTGCTGCCTGTCTTGCATCTCATATAACGCTAGCCATCCGGGCTACCCCATAGTACGCCTTCGCCTTCCGCCCTGGCCCACCCGTGGATGGGCCTCAAGCGCGCCGACTGCTAATCCGCTCCAAAATCGAGTACGATGGTAATCTCCCCTGAATATCCCGGCTTAGAAGTCAAAGTCTGTGTTGTTGGTCAGCAGTTGCATGAGTACGACGACGAAGATGCTACACTAAAGACAATCACCAAGTACATAGAAGCACGCTCAGACTGCAAGTTCGTGGTCACTGCTATCTTCCGGCCGCCGTTTTCGACTCGCTACCATGTCAGAGCGCAACTTTCGATTGACGGAGTCTCCGTAGCTAAAACATTTTGCGAACGAGAGAAGCTCCTCCAAAAACAAATCGAGATGAGTGGCCATCGGTCGCAACGAAATGGAGAATGGGTCAAACAAGACTTCTGCTTCGCCAAACTGAACATTGGCAAGTACCAGAAATGGTATGTTTCCGCTCGCTAACAGGATGCGCAGTCGAGGAGGCGCATGGGCCTGTCCCTAGTGCTGCTGTTTTGAAGCAGACTCTCAGTACTAAAGGACGTATCACCATAGCCTTTCAATTCATCGAAAGCTACCAAGATTTGGGACTAGATCCCCGACCACCCAGCAACAGACGCCATGAACTTGAAGCGCTGAAGGAAATCCCGGAGAAAGCACTCAAGGGTGACGCATTATCACATCAAGCAGTGTAAGTAAACGATGGGTGAAGCGCTACATAGGCAAAGGGCTAAATTTCCAAAGTTTGTCAGCGCCTCGAACATGCCATGCAGGATCCTTCTCATTTCCCGGAAGACACTATAAGTTCGTAGACCAGGAGCCTTTCGCGACTTTCCACTTCAAATATCGGTCACTTGGTGAGTCCTAATCACGTTCACACCACGGCACTTACTAACATCAATAACCTTTGAGCGAGCCTCAAAACACTTCGAATTCTCAAAATCACCGAGCCCACTTCTGTTCCTCTGGAAGACAGGCCCGAGGAGGACCTTACCCCAGCGGAGCTGAGAGAGCTACTGCGTCGCGTGCGACAAGTATGTATGCGCTGCAACTTGCTGACACCAGTACTAAAACACGAATAGCGAGAAGGAGAGAGCGAATCTATCAAGCAGGAAGTTAGTACTACTGCTAGAGTCAAGCGCGAAAGGACCATTGACGACAAGGATGATGTAATCTATGTTGAGACGCGACAAAGCAAACGTCCACGTATGGATCAGACCGTCATCATGATAGACTGAGAGCGAAACCTGTACCCGTCTTCACAATGGTGAGACCGAGGAAAGCATCGAAATATTAAAAGACGGCCCTATTCTGAACTTGCCACGAGGTGGAAGGATGTTGTTGCATTGTTGGCACGAGAATACGCGGGCTCTGGCATGATTGATGGACGCTGCCGTATACTGCCAAGGCAGTCCACATTGAGTTACTCTAATATTCGTATGTATGTACATGTGGTCGATCATACTAAAACATGTCTTTCGCGACAAAGAGGTCATGGTTGTGAGGCCTAGAGATCGAAAGTGTCGCCGAAGCGTGGACGACGATGTCACGCAGCTGGATCGAGGACATGCATCAACAATACGGGAGCTTGTGCTGGGCGATTGTATCCTCGACAGTTGTTGTACTTAGAGTTAAAGCTCGGAAAATAATCGACGGATTCCATCGACACAGTCGGGGGTAGGAGAGCGCACGATCCGGATAGATTTGTGTTTGACGAATGTCATTTTAGAACGTGGCGAACCTTCGCCCACTCACCTCAATTCGAGTAGCCCCGCTTTAGCCTTTGCTTCGCGCTTGCTGTAAGTGTACATTGACCTCTCACCTTCCCTCTCGCCTTCACTGTCACCTCTCTGCTTGCCCCACTTGATGCCACATCTGTGCTCGGTCAGATATCCTGCTACCTTTGCAACCTCTCACTGCCGAAGCGTTTTACCACGCCGAGAGTGAGCAGCCCACAGTATCACTATGGCGATTCATAGCGACTATCCCGGTTTGACGGTACAGATCATATGTGGTGGCAAGCCTATTGAGGAACACGTGAATGAAGAAGACGAGGAGCGGGATGAGCCTAAGACTACGACACGATACGTCGAGTGCCAATCAAATACGGAGTTCGCAATTAAGACTACCTTCAGGCCACCCTTTGCTCCGCTGGATTTGGCAATACACGTTCATCTAGATGGGATCAAAGTGAACGGACTGATAGTACACAAGCACCAGATGCTAAATGAAACCTACGTTAAGTCAGCGACCAAGTGGAAAGAAGGCCAGAAATGGCGGGCGTCTAAATTTGTCTTCTCAGACCTCAACGTGGGTAAGTAACTCTTAGTTAAAGTTACTAAACGCCATAACACGATGCTGACACATCTCCAGTACAAGAAGATAGTGAGACATTAGCGGAAAAAAATATGGATGCACTGAGTCAAGTGGGCACAATCTCTGTTGTGATTACCCCAATTCTGAGCATGCTGAAAGAACGAAGACCAAAAGGCCGGAAGCGAGAACTGAAAGAGTTTGGAATGATCTCCGAAGAAACTGTTAAAGGTGATGTGCGTTCCCATGTAATAGGGTACGTTCATATCCAAGATTTCATTCAACGAAATGCTAAAGAGACGTGAGGCTTGCACCAGCTCTAGCCATAAAAGCGCCCAATAAGTACAGTACTAAAGAAGCTAAAGAGCCTTTGGTAACGTTTCGATTCAAATATCGTTCGATCGGTAAGTCATCACATTTCACTAGCTAGATTTGAGACTCACATCGCAGCAGCCGCACTCAAATCTCTCGGCATCGTTTCTCGCTCACTAAGCCCCTCTCAAGATACACAACCGGAGTCAATCACGAAGGGAAATACAACCAAATTATCTCCAGATTGTTGCCACCGCGATACTTCATCTATCGTCACTTCCCAGGCAGAGACTGCCAGTATCACGCCAGGTCTACTCCAACAAAGCCCCACTCCCATCAATCAACGCATGCAGTCCGGTCTTACGAAGAAAGACATACTGGTCTTGATCAAGCATTATCGCGGCAGTAGTGCTGGTCTAGAGGGTCTTCCAGAGAAGGATCTCGCCATCTTGTTCAGCTCTTACCGGGTAAGTGCTAAAAGAGGCAATTTTACACTGATACTAATACAACCTAGGGTGATAAGCCAAATGAAACCCCCATAAATCAAGAACCTGTCCTCTCTGAAAGCAGAGCACGCATCAAGCGTGAGCTTGTTGGGGACAGCGTTGCCCGTGGACAAGGAAAGAAGCGCAAGGTGGAAATCATAGTTTTGGATGACTGAGCCATATGGATGTCCAACGGAGAAGCCTCCGCTAGGATGTAATCCTTACACTTATGCGAAGATAGAACATTTCGAGAGTTTGATGTCTCATGGTATCCAGTCGCTGAATAAGAGTTGCCTTTGGGTTTGAAGTCGGGAAAAAATACGGACAAATGTCGAAAAGCAGTCAAGGGGAGATTGTAGTAAGCTTCCTCCAAACGGAACATGAAGCGTCCTGTAAGAATGCAAATCACCACAAACGACATGTATCTATTCCTAAGTTGATCTGGTCTTCATGTTACCTTTTCCAACTCTGCAATCTACCAACGGGCAGCCGTCGCAGTAGGAGTAGCATATGTTTCGCTCCAACTCGCGGTGTACTTTGAGCTCCCCACGATCGTCTGACTCTTGACATCGGCAAACGTCGCGCTCGTAACCACGCTATCAGTTCCGATCCATGTGCTCCATGCAGTCGCCGTTGTAACGCCCGTCACGGGTCCGACAGAAACTGCAGTGGTCTCAGGCCAAGCACCAGACCATACAGTAGGTCCAGGGATGACGTAGTCGGTAACGCAGGGAGTGGTGGAGGTTTTTGGCTTCTTCGTCTCAGTAGAGCAGTATACCTGTACCTATTAGCGAACAAACTCAACGTCAGAGCTTGGATAGACGGGGCCTCACGTTGTGTACGACACCAGGATCCTCGTAAGAGTACGCTCCTGGAAAGCTTACACCCTCGGGTAACTCAACCTCGCCATCGCCTTCGACCAGTATCTGAACGCAGTCGGGATAGAACTGTGCGCCTCTCTTTGGGTTTTGCACGTAGCTCACGTCACCCTCATGTAATCCGACCATCTCAGCGCGGATGATATAATGGCCGGCCTTCAGACCTTCAGGCACCCGGACATTCATATGACCAAAGTGCTTCGCAATGTCGCTTGTAGTACTCCACTTGCCAGCTTGTGGAAAGGGATTGCTTTCGTATTTTCCGGAGTGCCAAAGCTTGACGAATGAGTTCTCTGTAGGTGGATCAGGCGAGATATAAATTAGTGAAGGGCCGTGATGTGAGTTGGCGATCACATCGTCGGTGTCGTTGCGTATCTCGTGGTGCCAGTCGAACGTAAGGTTATCTCCAGGCTGAACTTTGATAGTGTCGTGGGCTTGAATATCACCCATGACGTTGCATCGCATGTCAATGGAGTCGAGATCCTTGACAGGCGAATTGTTGTAGCCGCCCTTGCCATTCTGGCCATTGTACGCAGGAATTCGGACGCCCTTGAATGTACCCTGATCTACGCCGTTGACGAAAACACCCTGAAGGAATTAGTAATGCGGCCTGATAAGCTTAGTTCGGAATGAACATACCCAAATGAAGGTATGAGCACACGCCTGGCCTGTAAGGAGCGAGAGGAGAAGAGCAGAAATGCGAGCCATGATACCTGATTCTAGCAATGACTAGACCTAAAAAGCACAGAACACGATGTGTGAAGAACACTACGGACATGGCGAACACATATATATCGAAGTGTCCGACGCTTCATACAGCACGTCGGCAGGTGATGAGGCTAGTGTATTGCAATGCAATATACCCGATCGGCCCCAGATTGTTAATCTATCATGACTTCGGGAACGTCCAAACACAGCTGCAGATCTGGAGATTCCAGCGGGAACATCGGACGTGTCTCCGACAGTGTGTTAGTGAAACTGTGGACCGCATTCGACGGTCGGGGTTGACAGATGTGTTGTTATATGGACTACACGAAGCCCAATTACTTCACTACCATCGGCCGCTTCTAGCAGACTCAATATGGGGACGTTCGCCTATGTAACAAATTGCTTGAACGCGAACGCGATGGCATGAATGCTTGCTACTGCCAAACGGTATAGCCTGATCGCAAAGGACCGTTGTCACCAGGTAACAGTACTTGGACATGTCTCGGTGCGGACTGGGTGATAGTAAGCATGCTATGCAGAGAAGAGACGAGTTCTCATCTCAATTGCGATGTGATTGATCACCTCAAGGCTACAGTCGACAGAAATGTATGTTACTTTCAGCGACTATGGTTATCCATGGGTTATGTAGATGTTGATAAACACATTGCGTAGATGATACGCACTACAGAACAATCGCCTGGAGCCTCTCCCCTAACGAAAGACTCATAGTACTCTTTCAACGCAACGTTGCACATTGATGGATGTGACCTCTGCTGATTCCCAACCTATCAGTATACTCAGAATGAGTTTTCCAGATCGGGCGCCCAGCCATGGGTCTAAATCTCTTCTACGCGCAGCGCGAAAACAGGTTCATTCATTGAAGAAATGGGAACCTGCCGTTAAGTAGTGTTTGGTTGCTGGCGGTGATGAAGAGAAGAAGAGGGAGAGCGAGGAAAATCGCGGTTTTGAGGCTGGCGCAGAGCGGAGCTTCGGTGGCGCTAAGCCCGATCGAGAGCGCTAGGGCAAGAACATCTGGCCGCATCGCCAACTGTGGTATCCACGCATGTTCAAGAGTGTGAGCTCTTAAGACGTTGCAATATCGTGCACTTGTTGCCTTGAGGGAGGGACAGCTGACACGTTTCGATTCATTGCTGTATACAATTACAGCTCCACACCCGCGACTGCCACATTTCACACCGCCCCGCCAAATCAATCTCCCATCGTGGGCGCCCTCGGTCCCTCCACCACCAACTCTCTACAGCCCTCCACCACCACCCCAATACCTTCTCGAGTAGCGCGAATAGCCGCAGCCGCCCATCATGGCCGACTTTGAGACGCTCAAGGATCAGTGGAGCGATATCGAGGACAGGGATGGCGTCCGTCTCAGTTGGAACACGTTCCCCAGCTCGCGCATGGTACGATAGAGAGCCGGTTGTCACCATGGACTCGAGATACTGATTCGCCACACAGGAAGCTTCTCGTCTCGTCGTCCCCATCGGTGCCCTTTACACACCTCTGAAAGAGAAGACGGATACTCCGCTACTCCAGTATGCGCCTGTCGCGTGCAGAGCGCCATGCAAGGCCGTCCTCAACCCCTACTGGTATGTCTTGAACAGTCTCTGGTAGCTGTGCTCAAGCTGACAGTAACGTAGCCAAATTGACATGCGCGCACGCATCTGGATATGCCCCTTCTGCTTGAACCGCAACAATCTTCCCCCGCACTACAAGGACATCTCAGAGCAACAGATACCGCCCGAGCTGCATGCTGGCAGCACCACGATCGAATACCGACTCCCCCAGCCCGTATTGACCCCGCCCATCTTCATTTTCGTTGTAGACACATGCCAGGAGGAGGACAGCCTGAAGGCGCTCAAGGACTCAATCATCATGAGCTTGAGCCTGCTCCCCGCATACGCCCTCGTCGGTCTCATCACATATGGAACAATGGTAGGTATAGGAAGATGACATTGGATGTTCTGTACTGACAGTTGTAGACCCAAGTACACGAGCTGGGCTACACCGAATGCGCCAAGTCGTATGTTTTCCGCGGAAGCAAGGACTATTCCTCCAAGCAAGTCCACGAGATGCTCGGACTTACTCAGATGGCTCCCCGACCTGGTGTCCCCCAGCAGCCTGGCCGACCACCTGTGCCACCCCAGGGTGGTGCTGGTACGCGCTTCATCCTACCCGTGTCGCAATGCGAATTACAATTGACCAACGCTCTCGAATCGATTCAACGGGATCCTTGGCCTGTCGCGAACGACAAGCGTCCTCTGAGGTGCACCGGTGTGGCACTTAGCGTTGCTGCTGGACTCTTGGAGACAAACTTCTTGAACACTGGCGCCCGTATCATGCTGTTCAGTGGTGGCCCAGCCACCGAGGGCCCTGGTATGGTCGTTGGACCCGAGCTGCGCGAGCCCATCCGATCGCACCACGACATCGATCGCGACAACATCAAATACTACAAGAAGGCGCTGAAGTTTTACGAGGGACTTGCGAAGCGCGTTTCCCACAACGGCCACATTGTAGACATTTTCGCTGGATGTCTGGACCAGGTTGGTCTGCTTGAAATGAGGGGCCTTGCGAACACCACCGGTGGACATATGATTCTGACCGACAGCTTCACGTCGTCCATGTACAAGCAATCCTTTGCGCGAGTGTTCAACAAGGATGCCGATGACAATCTCCTCATGGGCTTTGGCGCCAATTTTGAGGTGTTGACAACAAAGGAGTTGAAGATCACTGGTCTTATTGGACACGCTGTGTCGCTGAACAAGAAGTCTGTCTCCGTTGGTGAGACTGAGTGTGGTATCGGAAATACATGCGCATGGAAGATGTGCGGTATCGATCCTGAGTCCTCTTACGGTATCTACTTCGAGATTGCTAGTCAAGGCGGACCAAACCAGATGCAGGCTGGACAGCAGCAGGCTCTGATTCAGTTCCTCACATACTACCAGCACTCCGCTGGCCAGTACCATCTGAGAGTGACCACTGTCGCCCGCCCTCTGAGTGGTCCTTCCGGTGACCCTGCCATCGCTCAGTCCTTCGACCAAGAAGCTGCTGCCGTCCTCATGTCGAGGATAGCAGTCTTCAAGGCTGAGGTTGACGATGGTCCAGATGTCCTTCGATGGGTTGACCGCATGCTTATCCGATTATGCGCTCGCTTCGCTGAGTACAGGAAAGACGACCCGTCGTCATTCAGGTAAGCATACCTGTATTCCGAGAAGTGGAGTCCTTACTTCTGCTCTTCTGTGTTCATTTGCTTCAATATCGAATACTAACTATTGAACTAGGCTCGAGAAGAACTTCACACTATACCCGCAATTCATGTTCCATCTTCGTCGGTCACAGTTCTTGCAAGTCTTCAACAACTCGCCTGACGAGACCGCTTTCTACCGTCATGTCTTGAACCACGAGGACGTTAGCAACTCCCTGATCATGATTCAGCCAACACTAGACAGCTACGGCTTCGATCACGAAGGCGGCCAGCCCGTGCTGCTCGACTCCAGTTCGATCCAGTCTGAGACTGTCTTGCTGCTTGACACCTTCTTCCACATTCTCATCTTCCACGGCGAAACAATGGCCGAGTGGCGGAAAGCTGGCTACCAAGAGCAAGAGGGTTACGAGAACTTCCGAGAGCTTCTGGAGGCACCGAAGGAGGATGCCAAGGAGCTCATCCAGGACCGATTCCCATTGCCTCGATTCATCGTCTGTGACGCCGGCGGTTCGCAGGCGCGTTTCTTGCTCAGCAAGCTCAATCCCTCGACAACGCACACAACCGGCAGCTACGGAGGCGTTGCGCAAACAGCTCAGACCATTTTCACCGACGATGTCAGTCTGCAGACCTTCATGGACCATCTGATGAAGCTCGCCGTTTCAGGCACAGGCTAGTACGTACCGCCTTGTGAAAGTAATTGTCATCAATCGCGTAGCGGCGGGGCAAAAGAGGAATTGTATGTGTGGTCTTTGTGTTACATCATTAGCGAGAAATGAAATCCTTGAATGTCCAAATACCTTCCACCCCGACTTGTAACTATGATATGCAAATTTGCTCAAAACAGTAGTTCCTGAACATCAAGCTTAATTTCGAGTATAATGTATTATCATAGCCCTTGCTCGTCTTTCACGAAATATCTCTGTTCCCGTCTACAGCTTACTAAGATCAAAGTCCTTAGCTTCACTACCACTGACATGCTCTTCTGCGAGCATCTTTCCTGTACTCGGAATCTGAAACGGCTCTGCAGGCTGCACAAAAGCAATGAACCTACAAGGCTCAGTCTCAGATGGGTTATGCCATTTATGCATAGTACCGCGCTGGATAATATGATCCTAACTCAATCTATCAGCACTGCGTTCGTAACAGCAAAATTCCACGTTCTTCAACTATCTGCAAAGAAAACGCGAGCATGAAGACACAGAGAAGCAAACAATACGTACCCCGGGGTTCAAATTCACCATCTCTCCTGTGGCAGTCTCCAATTTTACCTTTCCATGCGTGCAGACTACGTAGTCGATGGATACAGTTTGGTGCATCTGACTGGCTTGTCCGGGGCCAAGTTCGCAGACAATGAGGTGGGAACCCGATCCATTAGATACGATAGAGCGGCCGGTGTAACTGACGTCTCCTTCTTTGGATGTGTATGCCTCGATATCCTTGTCGCCCTCAAGAGTGGCTGGGGTGGAAGACGTGGCATCTAGTCATAAAGCCTTGCATTAACAGCTGATCTTGTATTTGCTATGGTGGGAAACAAGACGAAGCGTTGAGACTCACATGATCGAGCTGTTCCACCGACACCTGGGTAGCCGTAGAATTGTAGCGCCGGGCTTGAGTGAATAGTGCTTTTGCCCTGCTCGTTGTGCGTGACGATGTAGCGTTTGGCTGGAGGTAGTGATGTGATGGACTCGTACATCTCCGATGAAGCAAGGCGTGCGTCGTTCTCCGCCATTATGAAGTGGTTTCGAAAACAGATGGAAGAAGCTGGATGCGATGAGGGGTAAGTAGCGAGAATTCCTTGACGAGGTATCTGATGTTAGCAATGCAGAAGCGATGGTGATGTTCGTGTCATATGTACTTTTCTCTTATAGAGCAACGCTTCCAGTACCTACTCAGAAGCGACTACAGCTGGTCGTAGACTTTCTGTCTGCAGGGCGAGATCTGATGTAAGCGCGGGATGTTGTTGCGCTCCTTCTGCATGAGGTTTAGATGTGGACCAAAGATAAGGCTGAAGTATCCACCTGTGGAATACACGTCAATCATGTGGATAGCTATTGAAAATTGCAAGAAATGTGCCTTTTGTAGACCAGACATGGTTGGTAGATTGCTGCATTGGTATGGACACACTAAAACCATGTTTTGTCTACTTGAACGCCCGGCTCATCGAAAAGCTGAAGAATAGTAATCGTAAGCAGCCACAACCATTAAACATATACAATGAAGTTGAACTATTCATTGCTCATCTGACATCAGCGCTATTAGGCTTTGGCCTTTTTGGCCGCCTTCTTTGGCTTGGCAGCGGCCTTCTTCTCCTCAACTTCCTCAGCAATAGGCTCAACAACGACCTTCTCCTTCTTGGCCCGCTTGCTCTTAGGTGTTGCTTCCGGAACAGTCTCCTCCGTAACGGCGGCAGCCTCGAGTGCGACATCTGACTTGCGCTTGCTGGTCCTCTTAGGCTTCTTGTCTGCAACAGGTGCAGTGGGTTCAGCAACCTCCTCAGTTGCGGCCTGAGCGGGTTCAACAGCCTTCGCTTTTGGACCCTTCTTACCCTTCTTTGCGGGTGCAGGGGAGACAGCCTCGACAGCCTCTGTGACCTCGACAACCTCTGTGGGCTGAGGCTCTACTTGAGCCTTCGCACCCTTCTTGCCTTTTTTGCCCTTTGGTGTGGTAGTCTCCTCAGTAGCTGCCTCGGTAAGAAGCTGCTTGGGCTTCGCGGGCTCGAGAGTAGTTATGCTAGTGTGCTTGGGAATACTGTCAACAGTCTTAAGCGCCGGTGCTTCAAACTCGTAGTCGAAGGTCTCTTTGAGCTGTTTAGCCTTGCTTGTCCTCCTCTTGTTCTCGTTTTCGATGCGCTTTCCCCATTGCTCTCGTCCGACACCACGCTCCATCTCGAGACCGGCCTTTTTGTTGCGGGGGTCGACC